>Ga0007756_11501125_pt1 | contig 10436 bp, 12 predicted proteins | sample LauGreSu1BDMLBDD_FD_61639 | JGI IMG/M metagenome (GOLD analysis project Ga0007756, IMG submission 61639) | Metatranscriptome of freshwater lake microbial communities from Lake Michigan, USA - Su13.BD.MLB.DD (Metagenome Metatranscriptome) | ecosystem: Environmental > Aquatic > Freshwater > Lake... | reverse complement strand
CGTGATCCTGTTCCTCGCCATCGCGGTGCAGGCGCGTCCCTTCGATCGCCAGGCGCCGATGGTCGTGGAAGCGCAACTGGACCGGCAGAATGGCCTGGGACGGCAGGCCGTCACGGCATGCCTGCGTGCCGGCTACGATGGCACGACCATCATGGCCAGCATGGGCGCGCTCGCGCACTACATGCAGGAATTGTCGCTGGCCGGCTTTCACCTCGATGACTTCCTGCACGAAGGCAGCGGTCCCATCTGGCAGGCCGCGTATGCGGCCGGACCGGCGGCATTCACCGGATGGGTGCTGGTGGAAGAAGCCGCCGAGGGCGGCGACATGCTGCACCAGAAGGCCGCGGCCTGGCCGCAGTTCCTGGCGGGATTCGAGCGGGTGTGCGAAGGCGGGAACGTCGCGCTTTATCGACGGAAGTGAGAAGTGAGAAGTGAGAAGTCGGAAGTGGGAAGCCCTCTAACTTCTCACTTCTAACTTTCCAGAATCCGCAGGACTTCTTCGTGGATGAGGCCGTTGGTCCCCAGGATGTCGCCGGCCTGGGGGTCCCACGGCCCGCCGTCCATGGCCGTCACCCGCCCGCCGGCCTCCTCGAGAATGAGCGCCGCGGCGCGCGTGTCCCACGGCTTGAGGCTGGCTTCCCAGAAGCCGTCCATGCGTCCGGCGGCGACCCAGCACAGATCGATGGCGGCCGATCCCAGGCGCCGCACGGCCCGTGCGCGGCGCAACACCTGGCCGAACACCCTGACCAGTTCATCGGGGTCCTGCTGCACGTGGTACGGGAAGCCCGTCACGAGCATCGAGTCGATCACCGTCGCATTCGAGGAAACCTGCAGCCGGCGGCCGTTCAACCGTGCGCCCTCACCGATCTCGGCGGTGAACAACTCGTTGCGGTTGGGGTCGTAGACCGCGCCGATGACCGCCCGGCCGTCGATCTCGAGCGCCAACGAGGCGCAGAAGATCGGCACGCCGTGGGCGAAATTGGTGGTGCCGTCCAGCGGATCGAACACCCAGCGGTGCCGCGCGCCGGTGGGGCGCGTGGCGAATTCCTCGGCCAGCACGTCGTGATCGGGGAACCGCTCGGCCACCATCGCGCGGAACATGCGCTCCACCTCGACGTCGACCTCGGTCACCAGGTCGATGGCGCCCTTCTTGTCGACACGGAAGCCGGTGCCGAACTTGGCCATCTGCAGTTCGCCGGCGCGAATCACGGCTTCGACGGCCGTCGCCAGCAGCGCGGGAGGCAGAGTCACTGAATCGGGCCTAAGGGGGTGGCTAACTGGTCGCCGCCTTGGCGATCTTCTTGACCATCCGGATCTCCATGCCGCCCGGCACCTTCTTCAGCACCGTTTCGTCCATGAAGTTGCGGATCAGGAAAATCCCGCGACCGCTCGACTTGAGGATGTTTTCGGGGGCCAGCGGATCGGCAATCTCCTCGGGCACGAAGCCTTCACCCTGGTCTTCGATCCGAATCACCAGCTCGCCGGCGTCGGTGGGCGGCATCGGGCTGAACTCGACCAGCACCCGCTTGCTGCTGTCGTTCTTGTTCCCGTGCTTGATGGCGTTGACGACCGACTCGCGGACGGCGACGCTCACCCAGTGGAGCTGATCTTCGTCGAGGCCGGCCAGCTTGCCGGCGTGGTCGCTGACGACCTGCACGAAATCGAGCATGTCAAACGCGCTGTTGAATTCCAGGCGAATCGTGTGCGATGGGATCATCGGGGGAACAATCTACAGGAGGTCGGAAGATCAAGGGACAAATCTTCTACTCCTGATCTCGTCGTCTCCTGTTGCGTTCGCGCCGGACAGCACTTCATGCTGGGCTTTTAAGTACCATAGCGCTTCGAAGCCGGTCAAGTTGCTATAGTTGAACATAATGCGAGTGACCGACCGAATTGCCGTGTCCCCCGCGCGCGCCGTCACCGGCGTGCTGCAAGTGCCGGGGGATAAATCCATCTCGCACCGTTATGCATTGCTTGCGGCCATTGCCGATGGCCCGTCCACGATTGCCAACTACGCGCCCGGTGCCGATTGCGCGTCGACGCTCGCCTGCCTCGCGTCCCTGGGGGCTATCGTCTCACGAACCCCGTCTCCGGACGATGGCGATCCGCCATCCATCGCCATTGCGGGCCGGGGCCTGCAGGGACTGACCGCGGCGGCCGGCCCGCTCGACTGCGGCAATTCCGGCAGCACCATGCGGATGCTCGGCGGGGTCCTCGCCGCTCACCCCTTCATCTCGACTCTTGTCGGCGATGCTTCACTTTCGCGCCGGCCGATGGGGCGAATCATGGGTCCGCTCTCGCAAATGGGCGCGATGCTGACTGCCGAGACCGGCAACCGTCCACCCCTCGTGATTCGTGGCGCCGCCCTCACCGGCATCCATTTCGCGCCCGAGACGCCAAGTGCCCAGGTCAAGTCGGCGGTGCTGCTGGCCGGCCTGCAGGCAGCCGGCGCCACCCGCGTCGTCGAGCCCGCCTCTACCCGGGATCATACGGAACGGGCGCTTGCGGCGTTCGGCGCGACCATCGGCATCGACGGCCGCGCCATCACCCTGGCGGGTGGGCAACGCCTCGGCGGAGGCCGCCTGCGCGTCCCCGGCGACTTGTCGTCGGCCGCGTTCTGGGCCGTCGCCGCGGCTGCCCTGCCCGGCTCAGACGTCATCATCACCGGCGTGGGCTTGAATCCGAGTCGCGCCGGCCTGCTCGACATGCTGCGGCGCTTCGGCGCCGAGGTCGAGACGGCGATTGAAGACATGTGGCAGGGCGAACCGGTGGGCCGCCTGCGGGTGCGGCACGGCGCGATGCGCGACCTCGTGATCGCTCCCGCCGAAGTGCCCGAGGTGATCGACGAGTTGCCCGTGCTGGCCACCCTGGGCACCTTTGGCGGCAGCGTGACCGTTGCCGGTGCCGGCGAATTGCGGGTCAAGGAAAGCGATCGGATTGCCGAACTCGTCGCCGGCTTGCGCGCCATGGGCGCCGATGCCGAGGAACGGCCCGACGGGTTCCAGGTCCGGGCGGGCCCCCGCCTCACTGGCGGCGCCGTCCACGCGCGTCATGACCACCGCCTGGCAATGGCGTTTGCGATTGCCGCCCTGGGCGCCAGCGGCCCAACGCTGATCGAGGGGGCCGACGCGGTGGCCGTGTCCTATCCGGCCTTCTTCGAGGATCTCGAGAGGCTGGCGCGTGAGGGCTGACAAGATCTACCTGGTCGGCTTCATGGGGGCCGGCAAGACGACCGCCGCCCGCGCCCTCGGCAAGCGTCTCGACTGGAGAGTGGAAGACATCGACGCCTGCATCGAGCGCGCGGAGCGGCGCGACATCCCCACGATCTTCCGCCAGAACGGCGAACCGTACTTCCGCGGCCGCGAGCGCGAGGTGCTGATCGGCCTGCTGCCCGAGCGCGGCGTGGTCGTGGCCGCCGGTGGCGGGACCTTTGTCGACCCGGCCAATCGCGAGTTGATGCTGAAGGACGGCGCGGTGGTCTGGCTCGACGCGCCCCTGGCCACGGTCCTGGCGCGGATCCCCACGGATGGCCGGCGGCCGCTGGCCGGCGATCGCCTGAAGATGGAACAGCTCTATAATCAGCGCCTCGCGGCATACCGCCAAGCGCACTTCAAGGTGGACGCTGGACGGGGCTCCGTCGAGGAGCTCGTCGACGCGATCGTGGAATGGTTGGACACCTAGGGGAGCGTATCAACGGAAGCGCAGTATTCTGTTGCACCGCTCGTCGAGGACACGGGGGCCGTTCCGTCTGAACAGCCCGCTTTAGGTATCGAACGGAAACTCCATTAGATGCGCTACCTGGTTATCAGCGACATACACGCGAATCTCGAGGCCTTCGACACCGTCATGGCCGCCGCGGCCCCGCTCAACTACGAGCGGATCCTCGTGCTCGGCGACCTGGTGGGCTACGGCGCCGACCCCAATGCGGTCTGTGACCGCGTGCGCGCGCTGGCGCCGCAGGCCCTGATTCGCGGCAACCACGACAAGGTCGGTTCGGGCATCGAGAGTCCCGAGGGCTTCAACGCGGTGGCCCGCAGCGCCATTCGCTGGACCTACGAAGCCCTGACCCCCGACAACCGGGCGTGGCTGGCCGCCCTGCCGCCCGGTCCCCTGGTCGTCGACGATTTCATCGAGATCTGCCACGGCACGCCATTCGACGAAGACGCCTACGTCTTTGACGACCTGGACGCGCTGCGCGCCATGCACGCCGCGCGCCGCCCGCTGTGCCTGTTCGGCCATACCCACGTGCAGGTGGGCCACTACCTGTCGCGCGATCAGTTCGGGTTGTCGACCCCCGACGACACGCGGCCGCTGACCATCAGCCTGGAGGAAGCCAATCGTTACCTGGTGAACCCGGGGTCGGTGGGCCAGCCGCGCGATGGGGATCCGCGGGCCGGGTTCGCGATTGCCGACACCGCGGCGCGCGAGGTGACGCTGTACCGCGTCGAGTACCCGATTGCCGAGGCCCAGGCCCGCATCCTCGCGGAGGGGCTGCCCGACGTGCTGGCGCAGCGCCTGGCGCTCGGGCGGTAACCGGCCGAGGGGTCAGGCCCCGGTTCGCTTCGCGCGCTGTTCCTGCTTGCGCCGTTCCGACGCCATCGCGTCCTGCGCCGCGCGCGAGCCGAGGATCCAGCCAATCACCACGCCCACGATCAGCACGCCGGGAATGAAGATGAAGTGCGACGCGTTGGGAATGCCGAAATCCATTTACTTGCCCCGTGACTCGAGGTCGGCCAGTTCGGCCTCCACCTTTTGCAGCCGCCGGCCGATCGTCCAGACGTAGCCGAGCAGCGCCACCCAGATAAAGCCGTACGCGGTCGCAATCAGCGGCAACGCCGGAATCTGCTCGCCCGGGATGGTCTCGTCCACCGGCACGAAGTCGCCCGACGGCGGCTGCTGGGCGAATGCCGCGAACGGCAGGACGCTCAAGCACACACAAAGCACCAAGCTGCGAAGTCGCATCACGATTCGTCCTCGAGGAGATACAACGCTTCCACCCGCGCGCGCTGGTGTTCCAGCCGCGTCCGCATCCGCAACAGCACGATGAACAGCAGCGTGAACGCCGTCACGCAGTACCACAAGGGGATGCCCATTTCGACCGGCAGCGTCGGCACCACCGACGTCAGCGGATGGAACGTGCGCCAGTAGTTCACCGATACGTAGATGAACGGCACGTTGGCCATGCCGAACAGGGCCATGCCGGCGCCGAGCTTGTCGGCGCCGGGCCCGCCGTACTTGCGCAGCAACAGGTAGGCCACGAAGATCATGAACAGCATCAGGCTCGAGGTAAGCCGCGCGTCCCACACCCACCACACACCCCACGCCTTGCGGGCCCACAGTGGCCCGGTCACCAGCGTGAAGGCGCCAAACAGCACGGCCAGCTCGCCCGCGGCCAGCGCCCAGCCGTCGGCCGACGGCCGCTTCAGGAACAGGAACCGCGCGCTCGCCACGCCCGACGTGATGGCCGCGACCATGAACATCCACGCCGACGGCATGTGGAAGAAATAGATCTTGTAGACGAGGCCCATCGTCGCCTCGTTGGGCGCGGCGTTGATCATCCACGGCGCCAGGGCAAACATTCCGGCCGCCAGGGCCAGCATTACAAGGGTTGATCTCGTCATCTCAGTCAGTCATGACGGGGTCGAACGTCCACAACGCCAGCGTGACGAACACCACGTCGAAAAACACGAGCAACGCAATCCAGAACTGCGTGACTTCCAGGTTCGGGGTCGGCTGGAACAACGCCGCCGTTCCCCGGACCCCCGCAATCATGACCGGAACGGTCATGGGATACAACATGATGGGCAGCAGGACATCCCGGCTGCGGGCCCGGACCAGCATGGCGGCGAACAGCGTGCCCACGGCGGTGAACCCCAGCGTGCCCCCGGCCAGCAGGGCCAGCAAGTGAAAGCCGTGCTCGAAAATGGGGGCGTCAAACAGCAAGCCCACCAGCGGCACCAGCACCACCTGGACCAGCGCCAGCAGCAGGAGGATGCCGGCCAGCTTGCCGACGTACAGCGCCGGGCGATCGGCCGGCGCCAGCAACAACGCCCGCAGCGTGTCGTTGTGCCGTTCGCGTTCGAACGTGCGCCCGAGCGCCAGCGTGCCCGAAAACGCGATCGCGACCCACAGGATGGCGGCGGCCACGTCGTTCAGCGGCCGGCCATCGACCACCAGCCCGAACGAAAACATCAGCACCACGGTCACGGCGAAGAAAATCGTCGTCGACAGGATCTCGAGACTGCGCACCTCGACCGTGAGGTCCTTCTTCACCACGATCCACGCGACGCGAAAAAACGCGCGCATCATGCCGACATCGCCTTCTGGTAGCGGTCCCGCAGCCCAGTGCCCGGCCCCGGCTCCCCCACCTGCCGGCCGTTGTGCAGGAACACCGACCGCGACAACACGCCGTCGACGATGTCGAGGTCGTGGGTGGCCAGCACGACGATGCAGCCGGCCTGCTGGCATTCGCGCAAGCGCTCGACCAGCGCCCGGTTCGACGCCTGGTCGAGGCCGGTGAACGGCTCGTCGAGCAACAGCAGGCGCGGCGCATGGAGCAGCGCCCGCTCCAGCGCCACGCGCTGGCGCATGCCGCGCGAAAATCCCGACACGAAATCATCGGCACGGTCGCCGAGGCCGGCGCGGTGCAGCGCCGACTCGACGCGCGCCGCCACATCGGACAGGCCATAGAGCTGCCCGAAGAACACCAGGTTCTCGCGCGCGGTGAGTTCGGGATAGAGAAACAGATCGTGGCCGAGCATGCCGATGCGGGCGCGGATGTCGGCGCCGGCCGCGGCCGCGGTGCGGCCGCCGTACTCCACCCGCCCGCGCGACGCGCCGAGCAACGTGGCCAGGATGTTCAGGAGGGTCGACTTGCCGGCGCCGTTGTGTCCCAGCAGGCCGATGATCTCGCCGGCGTCGCAGAGGAAATTGACCTGTGAGAGCGCCTTGCGCCGGCCGTAATGCCGGGCCAGGTCGATGACTGCCAGTCGCTCGAAGTCAGCCTGCGTCGTCATCACCGTGCCGCCATCGTGCGGCTTGCCCACCGCAGCGCGCGAGCGCGAAGGTGGGTCACGCGGCGTGGCCCTCGTCTCCGGACCTCGGTCCCAGATCAAGGGCGGCCATGACCTTCTCGAGATCCGACGTCAGGCGGTGCAGCCGCGCCTCGTCCGCGGCCGGCAGCGGCTTCTGCCGCTTCTTGCGTTCGAGGGCCACGACCTCGGCCAGCAACCGCTCGCGCCGGGTCTCCAGCTTGGCGTCCTCGGAGGCCCGGGCGGCGGCCGGTGACAAGGACATCCACACGCCCACGGCGAAGACCAGTGCCGCCGCGGCCAGTGCGACGGTGCGGGGCCACTCGCTGTGCGCCGGCATGCCTGACAGGTTCACTACCAGCGTGTCGCCCGCATTCATGCGGCCGCCGTTGCCCATCAGGAACACCTGGCCGTCCGACGACATCTCCCGGACCTCGGGCAGTTGGGGCGAGGACATCTGCATGGCGCCCACCTTCTCGGCGGCAACCATCAGCTGCGCCACCGCGACCGGCCACTTCTGCGCCACCACCGTGGCGGCGCCGGCCTGGGGCAGCGAAAATCCCACCTGCGCCGACGTCTTGCCGGGCGCGAACGGGCCGGTGATGGTGAGCACGTCGCCGCGCACGATCGCGGTTGGCGACGACCCCGCCATCATCGACACACCCGACGCACCGGTCGGCAACTCCATGGTGATCGGGCCGCCGATGTCAATCGGCGTCCGCGCGTTGTTGATCACGTCCAGCAGGTAGAACACCGTGAGCGTGTCGTTCTGGAACTCGAAGATGATGCGCGACTCGGGCCCGAACTCCACCACGCCGGGGCGAGCCGGCTCCTTGGCCGCGGCCGCGGCGGCGGCTTTCTCGGCGTCGGCGACTTTCTGGATCCCCGAGATCAGCGCCACGCGAATGCCGCCCTTGGCCGGGACCGGGAACTCCTGCGACGTGAGCACTTCGCCGTCGACCGTGGCGGTGGCCACGACGACGGTCCCGGCCGGGAGCGCCGTGAACTGCGCGCGCCCCTGCGCATCGGTGGTGGCCGTGCGCAAGTCGCTGCCCACGCGGAGGGTCACCAGTTGGCCCTCGATGTTGTTGCCCATGCGTTCGCGGAGCACGCGCACGGTCACGCTGGCATCCGGCACATCGCCGGCCGGCAACGGCAAGCCCGCCATGGCGCCGGCATCGGGGGTCGCGATTTGCGCGAACGCCGGCGAGGCCAGCAGGGCCAGCACCAGGCAATGACGCAACAAGCGCAGGCCCCCGTTCATAGCTTCGACCCGCAGGACTTGCAGAACTTGGCGTCAGTGTCGTTGGCCGTGCCGCACTGGGTGCAATGCGGCTCATGTGAGGCTGGCCGTTCCTCGGCGGCGGCCGATTGGGCACCGAGTCGCCGGGCAACTTCCTCGGCAATCTGCTCGCGATAACCGCCACCCGCATCGAGCTGCTCCATCAAGCCCAGCGCGCGCAGGCGCAAACGGCCGGCCATTTCGTCGAAGTCGGCCTGCGACATCTTGCGCATGGCAAAGTCGAATTCAAGCTCCTTGATCGAGCGCAGCACCAGCGCCTTCTCGCGCTCGAGCGCGACGCGCGTGCGGCCGCCGATCATGATCGGCGCGTCGAGATCGGGCGACACCAGCGGCGCCAGCATGCGGTAGGCGCCCAGGCCCACGAAACTGACCGACACCACGGTGATGCTGAGAATCACGATGTTGGCAGGCGCCTGGCCGGTCGCGACAATCACCGTCGCGGTCGCCGCCAACATGCCGCCCAGCAGGAAGAACTGCCACGGTTGCAGGAACGGTTCCTCCTTCGCGCCATGCGCTTCGGCGGACAAGTCCCGCGGGGATGGACGGTTCTTGTCCACCGTGGCTTTAGCGGAGGTGGACGCCATTAATCGAGGTTACGCAACTCGTCATTCAGACGCGCCGCCATCTCGGGATCTTCGATGCCCGCCGGCATGCCCGCCACCGAGGCGCGCCGCGACGACCATCGCAGGGCCAAAAAAGCCGCCATCATGAAGCCACCGAGGCCCACGACCACCGGCATCAGCCATACGACCCGGCCGGAGCCGCTGTTGGGCGGTTCGCTCAGGATCTGGCTGCCGCCATAGGTGTCGACATAGAACTTCAGGATCTCGCCCTCGTTCTTGCCCTCCTTCAACATGACGTCGATCTTGGCCCGCTCGACCGCGCAGTGGCCGCATGAACACTGCCCCACCGGCAGCTTCGAACACCCGCCGCACCAACAGGCCAGCTTGTGCGCCACTTCGCGCGCTTCGGGCGAGGTGACCTTTTCGAGGCGGGGATCCTGGCCCGTCTCGACGTGCTGCGCGAACGCCAGCCCCGTGGGCAGCAACAGCGACAGCAGCAACAGCGTCGCGGTCACGGCGCCGGCCGGCGCGCCCGCGACCGCAAAGCCCAGCGCCGCCTCGGGCAGCAGCGCGATGCCCGTGCCGACGGCGAGAATGCCGAAGCCAAACCACACCCAGTTGACGAGCGGGTTGATGTGGACCTCGACGCTGGCGGTCTGCTCTTCGATTTCAAACGCCGGCATGACCACGTAGAGGTCCTCGGCAAACGAGCGGCGGATCGCCACTTCGCTAGTCGGCTCCTCCTCGTGCTTGCGGAAATACCACTTTGCCGGCTTCATGATTTCGAGCACCGCGCCGCTCTGGTCCTTCACCGTGATGTGGCCGGTCACCATCTGCTTCTGGCCATCGTCGGTCACCCGGATGGCGTCGAGGTGCAGGGTGTAATCCCCCACGGTGGCTTCATCGCCCGGCTTCAGCAGCAGCTGCTCGTCACGGCTGAACCCTTCGCCGGCAAAGCCCAGGAACATCAGGACAATGCCGACGTGGACGATGTAGCCGCCGTAGCGGCGCTTGTTGCGCGAGACCAGGCCAATCATGGCCGTCAGCAGGTCGGTGCCGGTCATGCCCCGCCGCACGTTGGCGCCCCGGACGACTTCCTGGATCAACGTCCCCATCACGTACGCGCTGAACGCGAAGCACAGCCCCGAGCCCCACACGCGAACGCCCATGGCGACGACGATGCCGCCGACCACCAGGCCGGCCAGCGTCGGCCAGAGGAACTGGTCCTTCAAGTTGGTGATGGTCGACTTGCGCCACGCCAGCAGCGGCCCGGTGCCGGTCAGCACCAGCAGGATCAGGCCAATCGGCACCATCCAGCGATTGAAGAAGGGCGGGCCGACCGTGAGGCGCTCGCCGTTGATCATTTCGGTGATGGTCGGGAACATCGTCGCGAACAGGACGAACAGCGCCGAGAACAGCAGCACCCAGTTGTTGGCGAGGAAGGCAGCTTCTTTCGACATCCACGAGTCCAGCTCGTGGCGGCCCTTGAGCAGCGGCAGCCGGTAGATCACCCAGCCAAAGCTGAAGACGATGGTGAAG
>Ga0007756_10079009_pt1 | contig 10484 bp, 13 predicted proteins | sample LauGreSu1BDMLBDD_FD_61639 | JGI IMG/M metagenome (GOLD analysis project Ga0007756, IMG submission 61639) | Metatranscriptome of freshwater lake microbial communities from Lake Michigan, USA - Su13.BD.MLB.DD (Metagenome Metatranscriptome) | ecosystem: Environmental > Aquatic > Freshwater > Lake... | reverse complement strand
GGGAGTTACTGTTCCCAATGTTCCATTGTCATACTCCAAGTGGTAAGATAAGACGGGGCTAGCTCCATCCTGAGGAGTGCTAATCGTTTCCCATCTAACATCTATTTGAGTAGGTCCTGTTTGGGGTCCTCTATAGGGGGAGTAACCTTATAGAGGTTCAGTAATGACTCTTATTCCTTAAGTGTTTGGTAGATTATAGGGTCCCCATCCTTTTAAGTTGTAGCCACGCACTTTAGCCACGATAAGATCACCTTATAGTCTATAGAATGGTGATAATCTAAATATTAGCATTGGAATCATGCAGCTACGCTTGCTTGGCATGTTAAAAGCTCTTCCATTGCAGAATAATGGTATTTCAGCATAAACTCCATCAGATTTCTAGAAGACAACTTCATAAGCTGTAACTTCTCTTCCATTACTGAGGAAGGATTGCCACTCTAAATACACATTGGTTCCAACTAACCCAGTTTCAACTGGAGTAATTCCTTCAGGGACTCCGGTAGGTCTTATATAGGATATTTCAGACCAAGATCCTTTTCCATAGATATTCTCTCCTCTTATCTTGAATTTGTAAGTGCGATTATTGGCAAGCTCAGTCGCTAAATACACAATTGGATCAGCAAGAGATGCATCAACAACTGTAAGAGGCGTCCAGGAGTAGCCACCCTGGTCATATTCAATGTGATACTTCAAGATTGGGACTCCTCCCGTGTGCTCATTTATAATTATAGGGTGCCACAAGAGCTCAATCGCATCTTTGATTGTGTTTATGCCCTCATACACTGGGAACATAAATGCTGGCCTTGTTAAAACTATAACACCCTCGGTATTAGCACTTGAGTATTCGCTAAACCCGTGAATATTTCTAGAGCGGGCAATAGCTTAAAGTAAGTCCCCATACTTATAGCCGTATGTATCCTCAAGGTAGTTCATAGTAAAGAAGCAAGACCTTTGGGTTGTAGTTGCGGGAACGCAGGTTGGATCCTCCACAAATTCCTTCAAATAAGGCACAAATATCTTTATCTGATACTCTAAAATAGGCTGACCACCAGTTTGTGGCTCAATCCAAGTGACCTATGTGTTATCACCATATTTTGAACTCACCAAAGTGTCCATGGGATGAGGTACATCTGTAGTATATATTATGGCTTCATCTGAGAAGGATCCATAACCGTAAATATTACGAGCCTGTACCTTGAACTTGTAGGGTTTGTGGCTCAAAAGACCTGGAATAGTGTAGGTAAATATGATGCTTTCCACCAACAAAATGTTAGATGTTCCAGTCTGACTATCCCACATCATCCTGTAACTTAGAATAGGAGAATTGCCTCTATCGCTGGCAGACACAATAGGAATCCAGTCGATCTATATCTTGTTCTCACTGGTCATGAGTCCTCTTGTTGGAATTTGAGGTGCCTTTGGTATTGTTCGAATGGTTGCTCCGAAAATCAATTGATCAGATGGAGGCCCAGTGCCCTTGTTGTTAGTTGGAGTAACTCTGACTTGTACTAATGTACCATATGGAAGCTGGAAGTCAATCCCGGTGAGTGTATTCATAGGTATTGAGCAAGTCATTGTGCCAACTATATTTAGCTGCATTCCGTTGCAGGTAGCAAGGCTAGTCTTCCACTGGCCATCATTGCTCTGTATCTCAACCAGATATTTTTAGATTGCAGCACCGTTGGTTACAGGCCGTTACCACTGAATCACGAAATCTCCAGTGATCAAATCTACCGAAGTAGTAACGTTGACTACCTTGAAGGGCGGGCCTGAGGCAACGATAGTCACTACGTCTGAAAAAGGACCAAAGCCCCACCTGTTGCGGCCGCGGATACGGAACTGATAGGGCCGGCTCTCCACTATTTGCTAACCTATCGAGAACTTAAGTGAGGTATAGTCTGAAGTCTAACCAACAAGGTTTATCCAGGTGCCAACACCTCGGTCCCAGTACAGGTTGTAGGAGAGAACAGACGAGCCCCCATCATATGGAGATACGATTGGACTCCATAGTATCTCAATTGTTCTTCGATTTGTGGCTTTCCCTTCAATGGGAGCACTCATGACTAGAGGCTCTGTCTAAATATGTGGAGCACCACTAATTTCATCATTAAGTGGATATTCTTCACTCCACCCTCTCTGATTATGTGCTGTGATCTTCACTACGATAGGATCCTTGTACTGAAGATTAAAAGGTTCAATCCTCATCGATACCATTGGTACAAAGCATTCTCTTGCAGCCACTAATGTAGCCTTGCTTCCATCGCAGTTTACTGACTGCTCCTTAAATCCTTAGTCTTTTGTCCTAATAAGTATTTTATAGGAGTCGACTGCTACATTGTTGGAGATAGCGGGATCCCAAGTGATCTTAATATATGTGTCTACCAGAGTCACAATAGGGGCTGAAAGTGCTGGGTCTGGTCTTTAACCAGCAACAATTCTCACTGTGGGAGAATCCACACCCTCACCGTACTTATTCAGGGCAATCACTTTAAATGTGTAGAAGTTTCCTGGAACTAAAGATGATATGTAGGTGAAACCTTCTGTTGGAGAGTCAAGCAATGTCCATTCAGAATCGGCTTCTGCTTTATAGAATACTCGGTATCCATCTAGGGGGATACCCCCAGTCTACTAGCCTTGAATAAGAGGTGTCCAGTAAAGCTTAATCATGAAATTTGTCGACTCTTGAATATCGTAAGTTGGTTGCTCCATCTGTAGTGGTCGAGTCTCAATAAGCGCTCCTATGAAATTGACCTAAGAGTATGCACCCCATCCGTTGATATTGCGAGCCCTAATCTTCCCACGGACTAGGTCACCCTAAACCAGTCCAGTGGCGACTCTGATCGTATCCATCTCAATTTTACAGGTGGTGATAAAGACAGGGGTGCCGGGACAGTTGACAGTGTCCCTGTAAAATGTGCCATCAGCTTTTCGAATCATCAACTCGAACTCATCCACTGGGTCAAAGTTGTCTATCGGGGAAGTCCATTCGAACTAGAACTTAGTCCCCTCAATTCTCGTTGACATAATGGCCATAACATCCGGAACATCAGAAGCTTCAATTATGCTCACGTCAGAGCGTTCTCCATATCCATAGATATTGCTGGCACGAACCTGGAACTTGTAGAAAGTGCCTCCTGTGAGTCCGGTCAAGGAATACTCGGTGATTAAGGAGTCTGCTAATTCAATGTTGATCTCTCCTTGGCCATTATTCCAGAAGAGATTGTAAGTTAATACAGGGGAATTACCAGATAACGGCGCCACAAGGGCAACCCACCTTATGATCATGGTCTGTTTGGTCCGTGTAACCAAGAATGGCGTATTCATCTTTGCAGGAACTGATCTCACTCGCGCGCCTTCTGTGTTAAATTAGGAATACATTGGTGTGCCAAAGAAGTTTGTGGTAGTGGCTCTTACTAGTACTAGGTCATTGAATTAATAGTTGAAAGACTCAGACGTCAATATAGACATGGGAATTGAGCATGTTCTACTAATAAGTTACTCTCCACTGCCATGACACTAAGTAACTTCCTATCCAATAGTCGAACCCTTTGGCATGATTTGGATAGTGTACTTAATTATTTTATCACTTCCATCGTGCGGGGCTGTCCACTAAATCCTCATATTTCCAGTTTACTCCTCAATAGAGGTTGAAAGAGGCAACATCTGGTCGGGCTGCACCGCTGACTTAATCTCGAGGAAAGTAGAGACGTCACCCCAGCCGAAGGAATTGCGAGCGCGCACTCTGAACCTGTAGACTCTGCCCGGCACAACACCTGTTGTTACTCGATACGAGAGAGCTAAGCTGTCAGGCGTTAGACCAATAATACTATACCAGATAAAACCGGCAGTACCATTGTCGTATTGGAGATCGTAAGAGGTAATTGCTGAGTCTCCATTAGCAGGAGAGCTCAATGGATTCCAAGACACGTCGATTCTGTATTCATCTGTTAAGGGGCCTTTCACAGGCATAGTCATCTTATCTGGTTCCGTTTTCACCGTTGTTCCCTCGGTGTTAGGGTCAGATAACTCACTCCAATCTCGCACATTCTAGGCTCTAATCTTAACTTTGATTAGCTCAAAGCGGACAAGATTATATGGAGTTTGTCTTAGTTTTGCAATGGGAACAATGCAGTAGTTGACTTGCATAACGTAGGATTTTGCTCCATCACAAAGTTCCTTACTTTCAATGTAATCCAATGCATTTTGAGCATTGTGAGTACCAATCACAATCTAGAATTGCTCAATCTGCTTGTGATTGGTGAATGGCGGTACCCATTAAATCTTCACATTCACATTTGTAACAAGTGTCGTCAAAACTTTTGCAGGTTTTTCTGGCTTCTAGGATGCCTAATACACCAATGTGTTGGAGTCAGCAAAGATAGACTCACCATGCACGTTTCTTGCAATGAGCTTGAAGTTATAAAAGATGCCTGGAGTCAGTGTGTAGACGTAGGTTTCGGACAGAGCGGGATCAACTGATTATTGTTGGGCCCAGGTTGTCGTTTCAGAAGTCTTCCAATATACTCTATAGTCAAGAATGTCAATGCCGCCTATGTCACTAAAGGATGTTAGGCGGGTCCACTTAAGCAAGACCTGATTGTTATTTGACACTGAGGTATCCAAGTAGGTCAAAGTCTGAACACCCACAGGCTCAGTTTCAAGAAGAGCCCCTTCAACATTGGGCTGACTCCATTAACCCCACTCAAACAAGTTATAGGCGCGAGCTATCGCTCTAATGAGCATACCCTTACGATAGCTGAATGGTTCAGCTCGTAGAACTGTCATAGGTATCTCACAGCGCATATTAGTGACAACTTGTTGCTTAGAGGCGTCACAGTCGGTGAGTTCTTCAAGGTAGGTCGTTCCCAGGCCATCATTCTTCATGATCTTGACCTAGTACTTGGTGATGAATTCACCATTAGCCTTCGGTTCTACCCAGGAGAAGCGAACCTTCTGCACCATATCAATTGGGTCGTAGACTGACTGAGTCAGCACAACCTCCATCTGACCTGGGTTATCTGAAGTGCTTATATAGGATACGATCGACCATTATCCCCAGCCGTACCTGTTCAAAGCTCGTACTTTGAAGCAGTAGGTGCGGTCGAATTCGAGTCCTTAGGTCACTATATAAGAGAGGCCAAGGTAGGGAATCTCAAATCCTATTAGATTCTTATCGCAATCACCTGTATTGGCATCCCAAACAAGATTGTAGGAGAGGACTGGAGAATTTCCATTGTCAGGAGGCAGTAGCTGATTCCATTTTACTTCAATCTGATTGACTGAAGTGGCCTCACCTCTGTAGGGTGACCACATATTAAGAGCGGTGCTCTTAAGTCGAGTGTCACTTAATGCTTGTGAAATTTCACCATAGTTGCCAGAACCAATAACATTAATAGCGAGAATCCTCACTTTGATGAACTGATTAAAGGTCAGTTTGAAAGGACTCTTGTACAACTCTAATACAGGGATTATACATTCTCGTCTTGACACAATCAGTTTGTCTGATCCATTGCAATTTTTAGGTTCTTCATTCCAGCTAAGTGAGTCGTAGCTGAAAATCTCTATCTTGTAGTCAGTGATTGGGTCACCATTGTTCTTGGTTTGAGCCCATGAGATCTTAACTCCGCCAGTTACATCATCATATGAGGTAGTAATTGGAGTTACTGCACTTGGGAATGTAGAAGCTCGAATGGTTACGATAGGAGAGAATTCTCCCCAGCCCCAGATGTTCTTCGCCCTGATTTTGAACTTGTAGTATTGACCTTCAAGGATATTTTTGGTCACCAAGAAGACTGTCTAGGTAAGAACTGGTTCATCGATACCAATGAGTGAGTACCAGAACTCGCCTTTGGATCCTTCATCCCACCAGAGATTGTATGAGGTGACAGGGGACATCCCAATTCTTGTATTCGGCAATAGAGACCATTCGACTCCAATCTACTTGTTAGTAGTGATGGCTGATCGCCATGGGATGTCAAGAGCTTCTGGTTCGGACTGGACATGAATTCCATTAGTGCTTGTTCCAAATAGGCCCCACCCACGATCGTTGTGAGCCTATACCTGCACAACTATTTCCTGATTGAGGACCAAGTTGTGAGGTGCCTGTCTAAACTTGAGCATTGGAATCAAGCAGAAGCGTTCTGTCACAATTTATGGTTGACTTGCATCACAGTTTTCCTCCTCAAGATTCCATTTATTACCTGTAGTGTCTCTTACGTACAATCGGTACTTGTCAAGAGCATTGTAATTCTCAAAAGGTTTGGCCCAAGAGATCTTGATATTCATGTTTACTACAGTCATTGTGATAGAAAGTGTCCCAAGCGGAACATCTGAGGTAAACAATGTAGCCTCAGGAGACCAATTTCCCCAGCCATAGATATTCTTAGCACGCACTTTGAATTTGTAGTTTGTAGCTGGTTGAAGGAACATGACTACAGTTGACAAATCAAGTGAATATTAAGTGTCATCGCCAATGACATCTAGCCATTGACCGTTTGCTTAGTCATATTGAAGATTGTAGGAAAGGATGGTAGATCCTCCAGTCTTCAGGCCCTCTTAAGGTAGCCAGACTACCTCAAGTTTATTAAGGTCAATGTCGGTTCCTTATACCGGGGCTAGCATTACATGTGGCTCAGTAGCAACTATAGCACCTTCAGTATTTCTCTCGGAGTAATCGCCATATCCTATAATGTTTTCTGCCTTAACTCTAGCAACTACCAGCATTCCTTAGGTGAGACCGAAGTCTGTCCTAAGAGTTGTCATAGGTACAACACAAGAGGTAGGAGTAGTGGGTCTGCGTGGACAATTCACGAGATCATTCTACCAAGTAATATTGTCAGCTTTGAGAATCTAGATATCGTAATCTGTGATTGTCTCACTGTTATCATAGGGCGCATTCCAAGAAATTACTACATTTACACCTTAGATTGTTGTAACAGCACGGCTTGGCATCTCTGGCTCTTCAGAAGTTCTAAGAGTGAACAATGGTGAGTAGTCACCAAAGCCATAGATGTTCTTAGAACGAAGACGGAATCTGTAGTTAGAACCCTTCACTAAGCCAGCAGTAACAGTGTATGTAGTCAATAGGGAGTCTCCAGGATATCCAATTAGGTCAGCCCAGCTATTATCATTGCCGGTTCCTTAATCCCACTGGAGGTTATAGGTAAGAATTGCAGATCCACCAGTCTGTACTTCGGTAGTCTGCGTCACCCAGTTGACCTTAATTTACTTCTCAGTTGTCTCTACACCACGAGTACCTGGAAGCATGGCAATCGGCTTAGTTTTTGCAGTGATTCCAGAGACATTAGGGTCGGACACTAAGCCCCATCCATTCTGGTTATGTGCTGCAACTCGAGCCTTGATAACAGCTGAGAGTGGGTATGAGAAGGGAGCAGCTAGAAGAGTCTCCATAGGTACAGTGCATTGTCTGTTCAAAACAATGATGCTGCTAGTCTACCCATTACAAGTGGCCAAAGTTTCATACCATTTAGCATCGCCTGCACTGAGAATTTCGATCTTGTACATATCAATGGCGTTGTTTCTGTCATTTGGTTTAATCCAAGAGATCACTACAGCACCATTAGCTGCATTCAGGGATGTAGTAGGTGGCACCAACTTATCAGGGATAGTGCTTGATTGAATCGTGAAAATAGGGGAGAACTGTCCGTAGTCCCACTTATTCTAGGCTCTTACCTTGAACTAGTAGAAGTCTCCAGGGATTATACCATTGGTCACAATGTATGAGGTTGTCAGTGAATTAGTTGAGGAACCAATCAAGTTGTACCAAAACTTGCCTTGAGTGCCTCTATCCCACTGTACATTGTAGTTGATGATATCAGAATCGCCATTATTAGGTTTGAAGTTGACATCACTCCAAAGGACATGCACCTATGTCTATAGAGTTAGTGCCCCCTTTGTTGGAGCAGGCATAGTCAACGGTTCAGTCTGAATTGTCGCTCCAACCGTGTTAGGTATGCTATAATCACTCCAGCCATTTATGTTTTGAGCTGAAACGATTGCTTAAACAAGGTTATTATACTCTAGATTGTATGGATCAATTCTAAGGCGAGTCATGTGAACTAGGCAATATCGTTATTGCCTTACTTAGTCAGATCCTCCATTGCAATTGACTGGATCTTCTTTGAATTCACCAGTTTTATCAGCTATTTTAATCTTGTAGGCTGCTACTGGGGCAGCTCTCAAATCAATTGGCTCAGTCCAAGCAATCTTGACATACAAACTCTCCATAGTCACAGTGACAGCGTCCGGTCTGACCGTGACAAACGAATGAAGCACGCTAAGTGTCTCATAGGCTACGCTCCATCCATGGATGTTCAATGCTTGTAACCTGAACATATAAGTATTGCCAAGTACCAAATGGTCTGTGATGATTTGAGCTGAAGTGGCAAGGCTTGGTATTGACTCTTGGCCCTAGACGTCTTTCCATGAGGCTCCATTAGTGCCTTCATCCCATTGAAGGTTGTAGGTAATGATTGTTTCACCACCTATCTCAAAGTGAGTTACTAGAGGGAGCCATTTGAGAGAAATTGTAATATCATTAGAGTCAAGAGGTAAGTATTCTAGACCCTTCATCTTTTGAGGTTCTGTGCGGATGGTTGCTCCCATCACATTGGGCTGGGAGTAGTCACTATCGCCGAACTAGTTAGTTGACATGACTCTAGCAATCACAAACTTGTTGTAAGTGAGTGAGAAGGGATCAGCCCTCAATTCTACCAGAGTCATTGTGCACAACCTTTATGAAAGGATAGTCGCTGCATCCTCGTCACAGTATGAATTAGCATCCTTGAAGGTTATACCATTAGAAGATAAGACTTGCAAGGTGTAGGATTGCAAAGGAGCAAAGTTAAAGTCTGGAGGTGCCCAAGAGATCTTCACTTTAACTCCATCATTCTCTGTAGTTATCGAAGGAACAGGCTCTGGCTGCTGAGAAGCTTAGATAGATACTTCAGGAGAGTAATCGCCCCAGCCATAGAGGTTCTTAGCTCTAACTCTGAATTTGTAGTACTATCCACCAGAGATACCTGTGACAGCTGTGAATGAGAGTTGCTTGGTCTCAGTGCTTAATCCTACGAGAGACTCCCATTGAACTCCATTAGTTCCCTTGTCCCATTGAAGATTGTAGCTGAGCACTACAGGGGCCCTAATGTCATTGATAGCTGTCAGGGGTGTCCACAAGACGTGAATAGATGCAATTTTAGTTTCAGGTCCACGAGTAGGTGATATCATAGCCAAAGGCACATCATAGACTGTGGCACCAAGAGTATTGACATCAGAGACTGGTCCCCAACCATACATATTGTAGGCTGTGATCTGAACCTTCATGATATCAGGATATTGAAGGCTATAGACGGTTCTCAACTTGTCCATAGGTACAGTGCATCTCAGATTTGAAAGGATAGTCTATAGTTAACCATTGCAATACTCAGTTTCTTCAGAGGGCACTCCAGCCTTGTTGTATATCTCAATCTTGTACTAGGATATTGATTCAGCATTGCTGAAAGGCGAGGTCCACTGAATAAGGATGCCTCCTGTCATCGGATCGATGGAGGTAACAGGCTTTGTAGCCATCTTGGCTGGCTTAGTCGCGGCCTTAATTGTCAAGATAGGCGAGAAAGGTCCCCATCCCCATCTGTTCTTAGCACGAACTCTAATCTAATAGAAGTCACCAGCATACACGGCACTGGAAACTGAGAACTAGAAGATGATAGAGTCGATTGTGTGTCCAGTTAGATTTGCCCATTAGCTTCCTTGAGTCCCCTAATCCCACTGAAGATTGTAGGAAGTAACAGCAGAGAAGCCATCACTTGAAGGAGTTGTCCAGTCAACTACCAGCTGACTTATCGTAGTCAAAGCATTCCTAGTAGGGGCAACGATCTGAGTAGGAGGAGTTTAAGCTAAGATTCCGAGAGTATTTAGATCTGAGTACAAAGACCAGTCGATCTTATTGTGTGCTCTAACTTAAGCCTTAATTAGAGTGCCAGCGCTTAGGCTGAAAGGAGCTTAAGTAAAGACTGTCATCGGTACATCGCAGTACCTCTATGCAAAGATGACAGAATTTGTACCATCACAGTTTGCTTTGATCTCGATAAGGTCTCCATCAGATTTCTTAAAGAGAACTTGGAACTTGTCCAAGGCCTCAAAGTTGTTGTTGATGTAAGCGGTCCAGGCAACTCTTACGAACAGGTTGTTAATCTCTGTTGTAATAGGATCAGGTTTTACTGGAGGCTCTGAGGCTAGCACAAGAGTTAATGTAGAGAACGCAGGGCTCCAACCATGAACGTTATGCGCTCTAACTTTGAATCTGTAAGTCTTGCCAGGAACGATATATTGATTAGCGGGTGAAGTGTAGGTCAAAGATGTGCTCAATGATCCTTCTTGACCTTAAAGATCGAACCAGTTCAATCCTTCACTACCGTCATCCCACTAGAGATTGTAGGAGTCGATTGCAGCACCGCCAGTCTCTT
>Ga0007756_10136714_pt1 | contig 10542 bp, 18 predicted proteins | sample LauGreSu1BDMLBDD_FD_61639 | JGI IMG/M metagenome (GOLD analysis project Ga0007756, IMG submission 61639) | Metatranscriptome of freshwater lake microbial communities from Lake Michigan, USA - Su13.BD.MLB.DD (Metagenome Metatranscriptome) | ecosystem: Environmental > Aquatic > Freshwater > Lake... | reverse complement strand
GCCGGCTGAATTACTATGGACTAAGCTGTCAGCCTAACAAGGAGGACACTGCCCCAAAGCCCGCTCTGGGCACACACTAACGTATGTTGGTGGCCAAACTGGCTACCTTATGATTGGAGGTATCGAAGATGGCTCAAAGGATCACAAGATCATGCCAACTAGTGACATCTGGTCAATGAAGCTTTATCCCAAGGCTATCCGCTGGGAAAAAGAAACCTGCTAAGGTGACGATAAACCACCTGCTCGCGCTTAACACATCGCCCTTGCAACTCACAAGAATGACCGCATCTTTGTGTTTGGAGGTCACTCAAGCCCCACAACAAGACTTAATGACACCTGGTGGCTCAAAGTCTCTGACTTGACCTGGAGCCGCTGCATGGGAGACAAACCTAGTATGAACAACCAAGAGTCTGCCATAAACGCGCCCGCTCCCCGTGCCAATGCTGGATGCTGCCTCTTTTAAGGTAAATTCTACGTCTATGGAGGACATGGCGGTCTTAACTATGCTCGTGTTTCCTTTAGCGACATTTACTCTTTTGACATTGAGACCGAAATCTGGACCAAGCATGAGCCAGTGATCACCTAGTCTCCACTTCCTCCTGGTAGAGGTGGCCACAGTCTTTTCGCAATCGACAACAAGCTTTACTCCTACGGTGGCTGGAACTCGGAAACTCAGTTCAACAACATCGTCGTTTTCGACTTGAACACCAACGAATGGAGTGACCCTGATATTTACAACGATGTTTCCCGATGGAATCACTCCGCCATTATGGTAGAGGCTATTCCATCTTGGAAATATTTCATTTTTGGCGGTGAAAGCACAAACTTTAACGAGGGTCAAACTCGTACTTTTGGCTCCTATGTAAACACTTCATGCTACTTAGACATTGCTACGATGAAGTGGTCGAATATTCACCCCGAAAATACTGAATGCCCTGCACCAAGAGAATACGCTGCTTGCACTTATGACTCAAACACTTCCCGCCTTATTGTATTTGGTGGCTGGAATAACGGCTGGATGGCTGATCTCTGGACTCTCAACGTCAGTAAAATTGTTGGTCCCGCCTATGCCATTACCGAAATCTTCCCCGCTCTGAGTTAATTGTCAGGTGCAGTACCCGTAACAATAAAAGGATGTGGCTTCAAGGACCAAAACATAAGAATTTACTTCACAGTTGGAAAGACCCCTACAGATTTTGCAGGAAAAAACACTCAAGAAGTATCAGGAACTTTCGTTTCAGAAACTGAATGTATTGCTGTCACTCCTGATTTCACATAATACGGCCCGAAAGACGCAGTTGTTCAACTTTCATTAGGAACCAGTGATCTAACCACCACCTCAGTTCCTTTCAGTTTTTTCATGAACACGCGCGCCTTAAAATCTCTTTGTTACGGCCCTGGTCTTCTCAAAGAACAAGCATGTGGCGAACCTGTAGAATTTGTGATCCAAGCAAGAAACGACAATGGTGAAAACCGTAAATCAGGTCGTGACAATTTCTTTGTCACAATCAAGACAAGTGATAAAAAGGAAATCCCATGCGAAATTGTCGACAATGATAATGGATCATACTTTGTCAAATATCAAGTTGACCAAGAATGTGAAGTAACAATTGATGTCACCTTCGAGGATGATAAAAAGAAGATCGTTTAAGTTAGAGGTTCACCATATACTGCTTCTTTCTCAGAGAATACTAAAAACGAAATGAATCAGTTGTTTGGCCCTTGCCTTCCAAAGTATGTTGTAAAGTCAATCGAAAACGTGACCACCTGGATGAAAGAAACTTCTCACTCAGCTAACATCAAGGACAAAAATCTCGATGACATTAAAGTCTTAATATCAGTGTGTGATGCCGTTAAGCAAGTCAACGATCAAAACGATTCAATGATGCTCTAACTTGACTAAATTGAAGAAACTTTAAATTTGCTATCAACACATAACATGGCTAAAGATTCATAGATTAAAGCTATTAAGAAATTATTCGACGAATGGACAAACCTCAAGAAACTTGCTAAAGACATGAAAAAAGAGATCTCTCCTTTAGTTGTTCAAGAAACCTAGAAGAACACAAACTCTATCACAAAACTTGAAGAAGATCTAAAGACTTTCACTCAAGAAATGAGAAAGCGTGATTTTTACAAGTACGACTGCGGAAAAGATGTTGCAATCAAGAAACTTGATGGTGTGTTCGTAGAGATCACCGATTTTGAGACAAAGATTACTGACTACGGCTACATCAGCTCTAAATTTAGCAGCGGTAATATGATTGATAATGCCCAAAAGATGGTCGACTCAATTAAAATTGAAGTCACTAACATGAGGGGTCTTTGGGATCACATCGCTTACTGCCAAAACATCTTCAATAACAATTTGTCTTAAAAGTTCAATGTGATTAACTGCGCTGACATGGAAGATGAGGTCAAAAAACTACAAAAGACTCTTAAAGACATGAAAGTTGATAAAAAAGCTAATGCATACAATGGCATTCTTGAGGATATCAAGAAATGGCTTTTATTATTGCCTCTAATCGCAGAACTTCGAGACCCATCAATGAGAGAGCGTCATTGGGATAAATTAAGAGCAAAGGTTCAGAGTAATTTTGTTGTAGATGACAAATTACTTCTCAGAGACATCTACAATTTAAATATTGTCAAATACAAGGAAGACGTTGAAGAGACAACTGATCAGGCAAAACAAGAAGCCAAGATGGAAAAGACTCTTGCTAAATTAAACGAAACTTGGAAAGACGTCAAGTTTAATTTCGACATTCACAAAGGATCTGATGTGTAAATGTTCAAACTGAACGAAGAAAATATTGAGATGCTTGAAGAAAACCAACAACAAGTATCCGCGATGCTTTCCAATCGCTTCGTTGGTTTCTTCGAAGTTGAATGCACTAAATGGAATACATCTCTGGCAAATATCTCTGAAATCAATGCTCTTGCTGGTGAAGTCCAGCGTCTTTGGGCTTTCCTCGAGAATTTGTTTATACATTCAGAGGAAGTAAAGAAAGAACTGCCTAAGTAGGCTGAGCTTTTCAAAGGTATTGATGTTGAGGTAAAACGCATTCTCGCTGATGCCGTTTAAAAACAAATTGCCTTAATTTATTGCGATCAACCATGGGTAAATAAAGCATTCACTAAAGTCCAAGAACAATTAATAGTCTGCGAAAAGGCACTTCAAGAATTTATGGACTCAAAGAGAACTGCTTTCCCTCGTTTCTATTTCGTTGCGCAGGCTGATTTACTGGATATTCTTTCAAATGGTAATGCTCCAGCCAAAATTTAACAACACATGCCCAAGATTTTCCAAGCGATCGAGAATCTTGAACTTAAAGAAGAAGGTGCTAGACCTTTTGCTATGGGTATGCACACAAATGTTGGTGTAGAATTTGTTACATTCACCTAACCACTCAAACTTATGGGTAAGGTTGAAACTTACTTGCAAGACGTAATCGACTCCATGAGAAATTCTTTAAAAGATATTGCAGGAGCCTCTTTAATTCGTATGGGCCAAATGCCTAAAGCTGAATGGCTAGAGAAAGACCCTGCCTAAACTTGCTTGCTAATCAACATTTTATGTTGGTCAAGGGACGTCGAGGCAGCTTTCAATAAACTAAAAAGTAATAATATGGCTATGAAAGATGCTCATGCTAACTAAGTAAAACTTCTTAGCGATTTAGTCAAATTGGCTCAAGGCGATCTTACAAAACCTATGAGACAAAAAGTCATGTGCTTAATCACTATGGATGCCCATTCTCGTGATATCATTTTGCAATTACATGACTAAAAAGTACCTAATTCAGAAGAATTCTAATGGTAATCTTAATTAAAAGTTTACTGGGATGATGGCAAAAAAGATTTCGCTCAGAAGATCGCTGATGCTTCATTTTGGTATGGTTATGAGTATCTCGGAAACGGACCTCGTCTTGTTATCACCCCACTTACAGACAGAATTTATGTTACTGCAACTTAAGCCCTGCATCTTTGCATGGGTTGTGCCCCAGCAGGTCCCGCAGGTACCGGTAAAACCGAAACAACTAAAGATCTATCAGCTGCTCTTGGTAAAGCTATTTATGTGTTCAATTGCTCTGATCAAATGGACTATAAGTCTATGGGAGGTATCTTTAAAGGACTTGCCGCTTCAGGCTCTTGGGGTTGTTTCGATGAGTTCAACAGACTTGTACCAGCTGTGCTCTCTGTGTGCTCTGTACAATTCAAGTCAGTAACTGACGCTATCAAAGGAAAGAAGACCCGTTTCTCACTTCAAGGTGATGAACTTAGTCTTGATCCAACTTGCGGTGCATTCATCACTATGAACCCTGGTTATCTTGGTCGTTCAGAACTTCCAGAAGGTCTTAAAGCTCTTTTTAGACCAATTACTGTTGTCGTACCAGATTTGAAACTTATTTGCGAAAACATGCTCATGGCTGAAGGTTTCATTGAAGCCTAAATTCTCGCAGAAAAGTTCACAACACTTTATTTCCTTTGCAGAGATTTGCTTTCAAAAGCAATGCACTACGATTGGGGTCTTCGTGCTATCAAATCAGTGCTGGTTGTCGCAGGTTCTTTCAAACGTGCTGAGCCAACTGTTAACGAATTGGCTATTCTACTTAGAGCTCTTCGTGATTTCAACATTCCGAAAATTGTTGCCGAAGATACTGATATTTTTGCTGGTCTTTTGTCCGATCTTTTCCCAGGAATCTAAGTTCCACGTAAGAGAGACATGAGATTCGAAAAAATTATTGAGAAGGCTGTAGAAAACGAAAAGTTATATCCCGATGCCGACTTCATTCTCAAAGTAGTACAACTTGGTGAGTTACTCGTTATTCGTCATTGTGTATTCACTATGGGCCCACCAGGTGCTGGTAAATCTTCATCCTGGAAGATTCTATCAAAAGCTTAAACTCTTGACGGCAAGAAAACCACAGTAGTTGACCTCAACCCTAAAGTAGTGTCAACAAATGAGCTTTACGGTATTGTCCATTTGCAGACTCGTGAATGGATCGATGGACTGATGTCAAAGACTATGCGTACTTTGTCCTAGATTCCTGACAATGATCCTAAATGGATTATTCTTGACGGTGATTTAGATGCTAACTGGATTGAATCTATGAACTCTGTCATGGACGACAATAAGATTCTAACTCTCGCATCTAACGAACGTATTGTGCTAAAACCACACATGCGTCTTATTTTCGAGATCCGTAACTTAAAATTCGCCACGCCTGCTACTGTATCTCGTGCAGGTATTCTTTATATCGACGATGCTGCTGGTTCGCAATGGAAAGCTTACGTTAAATCATGGGTAGTTGGTCAAAAGTACTCAGATGAAATAAAAAAAGACCTTAATTTACTTTTCGATAAGTATGTTGAAGAAGCACTTCGCCATATGAAGAAGAACTTTAAGTCATTAGTTTAAGTAGACGAGATTTCACTCGTTATGTCTCTTTGCAAACTATTGGAAGCCATGCTCGCTCCAGGAAACTTCAAAGGTCTTGAATACACATTTGTATTCTGCAGCGTTTGGGCATTTGGTGCCGGTTACTCAGAGAAAGATAACCGCGAGTACAAGAAGGAATTCTCTAACTGGTGGAAAGACAAGTTCAAGATTGTCAAGTTCCCTTAAAAAGGTACAGTCTTCGATTATTACGTCGACATTGAAAACACTAAATTAGAAGAATGGTAAAAACTTAACACTAAAGATGTTGATTCTTAAATTGACACAAGCAAGGCTATCAGCTCTTTTACTGTGCCAACTGTAGACACTATTTCTGCTTAGTTCCTAATGCGCAAATACATCGGTGTCAATTACTCACCACTTTTGGTCGGAAATGCTGGTTGCGGCAAGACATAAATAATCAAGGGTCTTTTGAACGAACTAACCAATGCTAGTGATGATTTCTTACAGCAAATCATTAACTTTAACTTCTACACAGACTCAACTTTACTGTAGTAATAGCTTGAGTCATTACTAGAAAAGAAAGCTGGTAAGACTTTCGCTCCTCCAGGAAAATACAAACTATTGTAATTCGTTGATGACTTGAACATGCCTCAATAGGATCCTTATGAAACTCAAACTGCTATTTCTTTGGTTAGACAACACAAAGACTATGAGCATTGGTACGACAGACAAAAACTTACCCTTAAAGATATTAAGAATACAATCTTTATCAGTAGCATGAACCCAACTGCTGGTTCTTATCAAGTTGATCCTCGTCTACAAAGATGGTTCTGGATTTTAGCCGTCTAATTCCCAGACCAAACATCTCTTAATACAATTTACAGTGCTTTCCTAACTAAGCACTTCAGTAAGTTTAAGGGAACTATTCAGGAGCTCATTTCACCAATTATCAAGGCTGCTCTGCAACTACACTCTGATGTGTCAATGACTTTCCGTAAGACAGCTATTAACTTCCACTATGAGTTTAACGTGCGCCATCTTACAAACATTTTCTAAGGTTTGCTTGTTGCTAAACAAGAAGCTATTAAGGAACCAGATCTTTTGGTCAAACTTTGGGTCCATGAATCAGAACGTATTTATGGTGATCGTCTTGTTTCACCTGAGGACTTGGGTAAATATCGTGAACTTGCTGCAGAAATTACAAAGAAATCTTTCTCTAAGTTCAATCTCACCAAATATTTCTAGAAGCCTGTCCCTGAACCTCTAGTATTTGCCTATTTCGTAAACGGCTTCGATGATAAAATTTACGACATTTTCCCCAAAGTTGATGATTTGGCAATCCGTCTTAGAGATGCTCTTCGTGACTACAACGAAATGAACGCACAAATGGATCTTGTGCTTTTCGAAGACGCTATGAAACACGTCTGCAAGATCACTCGTATTATTTCCGCTGACTAAGGACACGCTTTATTAGTCGGTGTTGGTGGTTCAGGCAAGTAATCTTTATCGCGCTTATCTGCATTTATTTGTAATTGCAGATCTGAATCGATTGTGATATCAAGCAGCTACAGTATTAATGACCTTAAAGAAAACATTAAGACTTATTATTAACGTGCTGGTGTTAAAGATGAAGGAATCAGCTTCCTTTTCACTGAAGGTCAGATTACAAACGAAAGATTCCTTGTTTATTTCAACGATTTGCTAAGTTCAGGTGAAATCTCAGATTTATTCCCTGAAGAAGATATCGAATAAATTGTTAATAATGTCCGATCAGCTGTAAAAAGTGAAGGCATTGTTGACAGTAAAGCAAACTGCTGGAAATTCTTCATCGATCGCGTAAAGCGAAATTTACATATGACACTTTGCTTCTCACCTGTAGGTGATGCTTTCAGAGGCAGAGCCAGAAAATTCCCAGCTCTTGTTAACTGCACTGTGATTGACTGGTTTACTCAGTGGCCCGAGGATGCGCTTCTTTCTGTAGCTGCAAAATTCCTCGAAGAAATTGAGATGCCTGATGATGTGAGGAAATCAGTAGAAATGTTTATGCCCTACTCATTCAAGAGCGTCAACCAAATGTGTGAATTAGTTAAGACCAAGGAAAGAAGATTCGTATATACTACTCCTAAATCATTCTTAGAACTTATCAAATTGTTCAAGAGTATGTTAGGTAAGAAGAAGAATGCTTTAGTCGAAGCTAAAGAGAGATACGAATTAGGTGTGGTTAAACTAAACGAAACCTAAGAGATTGTGTCCAAACTTGAGGAAGACCTTAAAGTCTCTTCTGTTGAAGTAGAGAAAATTAAAGTTGAAGCCGATGCACAGGCAACTATCGTCGGTGCTGAAAAAGAAAAGGTCGATGCTCAAGCTTCTATTGCTGCCGTTGAGTCAGCTAAATGCGCAGTCATCGCAGAGCAAGTAGATGCTAAAATGAAATCTGTGCAAGCCGATCTTGATCAAGCCCTTCCCTTAGTCGCAAAAGCCGAAGCTGCGCTTGCCGGACTCAATGTAAAAGATTTCCAACAGCTCAAAGCGTTCAACAATCCTCCAGGTGATGTAGTAAAAGTTTTCACATGCTGTCTCCACTTGTTAGCTTCAATCAATCCAGATGTGCAAGTAGATAAGAGAGGAAAAATGAATGCTGAGGCACCCTGGAAGAATGCTCAAAAACTTATGGCCAAGCCAGATGGTTTCCTTGCTGGGTTAAATGCATATAAACTTGCTATTGATGAGGATAGAGTACCTGCTTAAAACTTCGCTGCTATTAGAGCAACATTAGCGGAGGAAGGATTTACAAAGGAAAATATTATGACTAAATCATCAGCTGCTGGTGGTCTTTGTGATTGGATTATCAACATTACTATGTACTATGATGTAGTCGTTTCAGTTGAACCTAAGAAAAAAATGGTCGCTGAAGCTCAAGAATAACTAGCTGTTGCAAACTAAAGGAAAGAAGAATTCGAAACCTTAGTGGCTAATCTATCTGCTGCTTTAGCAAAACTTCAAGCTGAATTCAAAGTCGCCATGGATGCTAAGGAAAATGCCGAAGCTGAGGCTGCTCGCTGTGCTAGTCGCTTGGATTTAGCCAACAGATTAGTAAATGCACTGGGTTCAGAATCAGAACGATGGAACAATGCTATTGTATAGCTTACACAAGATATTGAGTTGGTTATTGGTGATGTGCTTCTTGCTTCCTCATTTGTTTCCTACGTAGGACCATTTGCCAAGCAATACAGAGAAATTATCATGAAGGATAAATTCCTCGACTTTTTCAAGAAAAATAAGATTCCTTCCTCACCTGATGCTAATCCTTTAACAATCTTAACAGATGAAGCACAAAAAGCTGTTTGGAATACACAAAAGTTACCATCAGATAGAGTCTCAACTGAAAATGCAGCTATTCTTAAAAACTCTGATCGTTATTCACTCATTATTGATCCTTAACTCCAAGGTATTACCTGGATCAGAGAGATGGAGAAGAACTCAGATCTTCAAGTCACCAGACTATCAAATGACAAGATGGTAAGGACGATTGAGATGTCCTTAGAATAGGGTAAACCGGTTTTGATCGAAAACTTGTTGAACAACATTGATGCAGTTATTCAACCAGTTTATGCTCGTGCAATTATCAAAAAAGGTAAAAATCGATATATCAAACTCGGTGATAAAGAACTATCACTGCATGATAATTTCAGACTTTACCTGCACACTAAACTTTCAAACCCTCATTACCCACCAGAAATCTAAGCTGAGTGCGCTTTGATCAACTTCACTGTAACAGAGCAAGGTCTTGAAGATTAATTACTGACACTTGTTGTTCGTAAAGAACGTCCTGATCTTGCCGCGGAAAAGGAAAGACTTATTTAGCAACAAAACGAATTCAAAATTACACTCAAAGCGCTCGAAGCTGATCTTCTATAAAGACTTGCGACAGCAGAAGGTGATATTCTTTCAAATATTTCACTTGTTGAGAATCTTGAAAGATCCAAAAAACTTTCTACCGAGATTAGCGAGAAAGTAGAAATTGCTAAAGCTACAGAAATCGCTATTAATGAGGCTTCTGAAGCTTACAGACCTAGTGCAAGCAGAGGTGCTCTTGTATTCTTCATGATGACTGAACTTACTCGCATCCATTCCTTCTATAAATTCTCCCTTGATGCTACTATTGTAGTAATTAACCGTGCTATTGATAAAGTCGCTGAAGCTATGAATCCTAAGAAGGAAGAAAAAGCACCAGCAGGTGAAGGTGAAGAAGGACAGGCTGAAGAAGAGCCAGAAGAGGAAAAAGAAGCTGAAATGACTCCTGCAGCTCTTAAATTCCGTGTTGAAAAACTAACAGAATCAATCACATTCGAATGCTTCAATTACGTTAGAGCAGGAGCCTTAGATCGTCACAAACTGATTATTGCCACAATGCTTTGCTTCCGCATATGTGTTAGAAAAGGAATGATCTAATAGAAAGAAGTTGACTCACTAGTCAAAAAAGAACAAGCACTAGACGAAAAGCATCAGCCTGAATCTCTTAAATTCATTCCAGAATCTGCTTGGGGTGCAGTAAGAGGTCTTGAATAAATCAAAGTATTTGAAAATATCATGTAGAGCATGGAGTCAGAAGCTTTATAATGGCGTAAATGGTACTCAGAAGAAAAACCTGAGATAGTTGAGCTTCCAAGAGCTTGTAAAGATACAACCCTATTTCACAGATTATTATTGTTAAGAGCGATGCGTCCTGATAGACTGACATACGCTCTGACTTAATTTGTATCTGAAAACTTAGGTATTGATTATGTTGAACAAAAATCGTTCGATATTTTCTAACTTTATAGAGAAACTTCAGCAAGAACTACAGTTTTCTTCGTTCTTTTCCCTGGTGTTGATCCAACTCCTGAAGTTGAGAAGATTGGTAAAGCAAACGGCAAGTCGATCGCTGATGGAACATTTATTAATATTTCTATGGGTCAAGGTCAAGAATAAATTGCTCTTAACCAACTCGCAGATGCAGCTAAAACAGGAAAATGGGCAATGTTCCAGAATGTCCATTTGATGGAAGATTGGATGAAAGTTTTCGAACGTAATCTAGAAATTGCTCAGGAAGGAGGTCTTCATGCAGATTTTAGGTGCTTCATTTCTTCAGAACCACCACC
>Ga0007756_10108336_pt1 | contig 10623 bp, 20 predicted proteins | sample LauGreSu1BDMLBDD_FD_61639 | JGI IMG/M metagenome (GOLD analysis project Ga0007756, IMG submission 61639) | Metatranscriptome of freshwater lake microbial communities from Lake Michigan, USA - Su13.BD.MLB.DD (Metagenome Metatranscriptome) | ecosystem: Environmental > Aquatic > Freshwater > Lake... | reverse complement strand
GTAGTAATAAAGCCGTACTAGTGTCTGCACTCCTAACATGCTGGCACGTTAAATACAGCTAAGCGTTGCCTCTGGCCCTGCGGGTCGGGGCAGCATACATAACATGGTGTAATGCGAAAGCAGCCATAGTGGGTTTCAGCCCCATACACGATGGAGTTTAAAAATGTCGATTGGCTTAGTCGGTCGGAAAAGCGGTATGACCCGCATTTTCACCGAAACAGGTTCCTCTATACCTGTAACAGTGGTTGAAGTACTTCCGAATCGCGTCACCCAGGTGAAGACTGCGGAGACTGATGGCTATTCCGCCATCCAGGTCACCTCGGGCTCCAAAAAGGCGAATCGCGTGACCAAGGCTGAGGCCGGTCATTTTGCGAAAGCCGGTGTCGAGGCGGGTCGTGGTCTTTGGGAATTCACGGCAGCTGCCGATGAAGTGGCAGGTTTTGCACCTGGCGCCGAAATCAATGTAACCCGATTTGCCGAAGGGCAGATGGTTGACGTCACTGGCGTCACCAAGGGTAAAGGCTTCCAGGGTGTTATCAAGCGCTGGAATTTCAGCATGCAGGATGCCACCCACGGTAACTCGCTGTCGCATCGTGCCCCTGGCTCGATCGGTCAGAACCAGAGCCCGGGTCGTGTATGGAAAGGCAAGAAGATGGCGGGTCACATGGGCAACGTCCAGCAGACCACCCAAAATCTTCAGGTCGTACGCGTCGATGCAGAAAATAACCTGCTCCTCATCAAGGGCGCCATTCCCGGCGCAACCGGCGGCGATGTGATCATCTCCCCCGCCTTGAAATCCAAGAATTCCTCCGAGGGCTAAGCAATGGATCTTCAGATTGTTTTGCCTGGAATGAAGGCAGCCAAAGAAACCGTATCCGTTTCGGATGAGGCATTCGGCAGGGACTTCAACGAGAGCCTCGTTCACCAGGTGGTTGTTACCTACCTTGCTGGTGCGCGCCAGGGTTCTGTGAAGCAGAAAACCCGAGCCGAAGTCAGCGGTGGTGGTCGCAAGCCCCATCGTCAAAAAGGCACCGGCCGTGCACGTGCCGGCTCCACCCGTAGCCCGCTGTGGCGCAGCGGTGGCAAGACCTTCGCTGCCGTTCCCCAGGATCATTCCAAGAAAATCAACAAGAAGATGTACCGCGGCGCGATGCAGTGCATCGTTTCCGAATTGATCCGTCAGGGTCGTCTTGTCATCGTTGATGATTTCAAACTGGAAGACCACAAGACCAAAGGTCTGTTGGCCAAGCTGAGCGAGTTTCAGTTGGACAACGTGCTGATCGTGAGCGAGCAGGTAGACAAGAATCTGTATCTTGCTGCACGCAACCTTCATGGTGTGGATGTGATGGACGCCGATGGCGTTGATCCCGTGAGCCTGATCGGCTTTGAGAAAGTGCTGGTCACCGTGCCAGCCCTTAAAAAACTGGAGGGCCTGCTGGCATGAACCAGGAACGTTTGCTCAATATCATTTTTGGACCGCACCTCTCGGAAAAGACTGCAAACATTTCCGAGCAAAACAACCAGGTCACCTTCAAGGTTGCCGGTGATGCGACCAAGTCCGAAATCAAACAGGCGGTTGAAAGCCTGTTCAATGTCCAGGTCCGTGGTGTACAGGTCCTGAACGTCAAAGGCAAAACCAAGCGCACTGCGCGCGGCAAGATCCGCAGCCGCAGTGACTGGAAAAAAGCCTATGTCCGTCTGGAGCAGGGTCAGCAAATTGACTTTGCCGACAAGGCTTAAGCGAGGCTCGGGAGAAGGTCATGGCAGTCATCAAATGTAAACCCACTTCACCAGGTCGCCGCTTCGTAGTCAAAGTGGTCAACCCGGAGCTGCACAAAGGTGCACCGTACCGTCCGTTGCTCGAGTCCCAGGACAAGAATGGCGGCCGCAACAACATGGGGCGCATTACCCAGCGTCATCAGGGTGGTGGTCACAAGCAGAAATACCGCGTCATCGATTTCCGTCGCAACGACAAGGATGGGATTCCGGCAACTGTAGAGCGTCTGGAATACGATCCCAACCGCACAGCCAACATCGCACTGCTGTTGTATGCGGATGGCGAGCGTCGTTACGTGATTGCTCCGCAGAAAGTCAGCGTTGGTGACGAGCTTCTGAGCGGTGCCGATGCGCCGATCAAGCCCGGTAACACCCTGCCACTGCGCAATATCCCGCTCGGTAGCAACGTGCACTGTGTCGAGATGAAGCCCGGCAAGGGTGCGCAGATTGCGCGTGCAGCTGGTGCTTCCGTCCAGCTGGTGGCCAAAGAAGGTCAGCACGTCACTCTGCGTCTGCGTTCCGGTGAGGTGCGCAAGGTTCCGGCTGATTGCCGTGCAACCCTCGGCGAAGTGTCCAACCATGAGCACAACCTGCGTTCCATCGGCAAAGCCGGTGCAATGCGGTGGCGCGGCGTTCGTCCTACCGTCCGCGGTGTGGTGATGAACCCTGTCGACCATCCGCACGGTGGTGGTGAAGGTCGTACTTCCGGTGGTCGTCATCCGGTATCGCCTTGGGGTACTCCGACCAAAGGTTACAAGACCCGTACCAACAAGCGCACCACCAAGCTGATCGTTCGTCGCCGTAACGCCAGCAAGTAATGAGTAGGGGCAGGCCGTAATGCCTGCCTGCCTACAAGACAACGAGATTACGAGAAAGGGTATAACAGTGCCAAGATCACTCAAGAAAGGTCCGTTCATCGATCTGCACCTCATGAAGAAAGTGCAGGCTGCAGCGGAAAAGAATGACAGAAGGCCGATCAAGACCTGGTCGCGTCGCTCCATGGTCGCACCGAATATGGTGGGACTGACCCTGTCCATCCATAACGGTCGTCAGCACGTTCCCGTGCTCATTTCCGAAGACATGGTTGGGCACAAGCTGGGTGAATTTGTACTGACCCGGACTTTCCGTGGTCACGCTGCCGACAAGAAAGCCAAGTAAACGGCTGACTGTCCCGCGCAGCGAACTAGACTATAGAGGTTAACGAGATGGAAGTTTCAGCGGTATTAAGAGGTGCCAGGCTGTCGGCCCAGAAGGCACGACTGGTAGCTGACCAGATTCGCGGCAAGAAAGTTGGAGAAGCGCTTGATGTGCTTTCTTTCAGCACCAAGAAAGGCGCTGCGATCATCAAAAAGGTACTGAATTCGGCAATTGCGAATGCTGAGCACAATCAGGGCCTGGATATCGACGAGCTGAAGGTGTCCACCATCTTCGTAGACGAGGGCCAGTCCCTCAAGCGCATTATGCCGCGCGCCAAAGGTAGAGCTGATCGCATCACGAAACGCTCTTGTCACATTACCGTAAAAGTTGCAGATAAAGAGTAGGGGAGACCATGGGTCAGAAAGTTCACCCGAACGGCATTCGACTGGGCATCGTCAAGCGTCATACCTCTGTTTGGTACGCTGGCGGCAAAGACTACGCCAGATACCTTCTGGAAGACCTGGAAGTTCGTGCTCTCGTCAAGAAGCGTTTGGCAGCTGCCTCCGTTTCGCGCGTAGAGATCGAGCGTCCGGCCCAGACCGCACGCATCACCGTATACACGGCTCGTCCCGGTATCGTGATCGGCAAGAAAGGCGAAGATGTCGAGAAGCTGCGTGCAGAACTCGTTGCCAAGATGGGTGTCCCCGTCAACATCAACATTGAAGAAATTCGCAAGCCCGACCTGGACGCACAGCTGGTGGCCGACAACGTCGCTCAGCAGCTTGAGCGTCGCGTAATGTTCCGCCGCGCCATGAAGCGCGTGATGCAGAACGCCATGCGTCAGGGCGCTGAAGGAATCAAGGTGCAGGTTGGCGGGCGTCTTGGCGGTGCTGAGATTGCGCGTACCGAGCGATACCATGAGGGTCGTGTGCCCTTGCACACCCTGCGTGCCGACATCGACTACGCCACCAGCGAAGCGCATACCACGTTCGGTGTAATTGGCGTGAAAGTATGGATCTTCAAAGGCGAGATCCTGAATGCGAACGACGTGCTGACCGGTGCAGACAAGAAGAAAGCTCCGCAGCAGCAGTAAGGTTGCAGGGGTGGGTTTCGGCCCGCCCGTCCCGGCCGGTGGTTCAGGTCTGGGCGACAAAGAATTGAATATGGGTAACTGAATGGGTAGCTGTACGGGAAGCTGGAAGGGCCAAAGGTCCGCTGGCCCTGGACACCGGAACCTGGCGCAGGTTTGAGGAAGTGAGACATGTTACAACCGAAGCGAACTAAATTTCGCAAAATGCAGAAAGGCCGCAATCGCGGACTGGCCCAGCGTGGCAGTACTGTAAGCTTTGGCGAGTACGGCCTGAAAGCCGTTGGCCGTGGCCGTCTGACCGCGCGTCAGCTCGAAGCCGCCCGTCGCGCCCTGACTCGTCACATCAAGCGTGGCGGCAAGGTATGGATCCGCGTGTTCCCCGACAAGCCGATCACCCAGAAGCCTCTGGAAGTGCGTCAGGGTAGCGGTAAAGGTAACGTGGAATACTGGGTGGCCCAGATCCAGCCCGGCAAGATCCTGTTCGAGATCGAAGGTGTGGAAGAGCAGATTGTCCAGGAGGCCTTTGCCCTGGCTGCTGCCAAACTGCCCTTCGCGACCAAAACTGCCAAACGAGTGGTGATGTAATGGCCAAGTTGCAAGTGAGCGACCTCAGAAGCAAGTCCGCCGCAGAGCTGCAGGAAGTCCTGCATAGCCTGTTCAAGGATCAGTTCAACTACCGTATGCAGAAGAACACCGGCCAGCTTTCGCAGCCGCATCTTCTGACCACGGTACGTAAAGACATTGCCAGGGTCAAAACCCTGATCAGCGAAAAAGCAGGTTCATAAGCCATGACCGAAACGAAAACCGAAACCAAGGGCCGTACCATCAGTGGCAGGGTCGTCAGCAACAAGATGGACAAGTCCATCACTGTGCTGATCGAGCGTCGCGTCAAGCATCCCGTCTACGGGAAGTACCTGACCAAGTCCACCAAGGTGCATGCACATGATGAGGCCAACGCCTGCCGTGAAGGCGACGTGGTGACCGTGCGTGAAGTACGTCCGATCTCCAAGACCAAGACCTGGTCTCTGGTGAGCATCGACGAGCGCGCAGCCGAAGCCTGATCTGTCCGTGGCGCAACGCGCCGCCAGGTCCGGTTCGAACGAACGTATTGATTGAAAGCAGCGAGGAGTCCTACAGGGGACCCGGGAAAGTACCATGATTCAAGTACAGTCTTATTTGGAAGTAGCGGACAACAGTGGTGCCCGCCGCGTTATGTGTATCAAGGTTCTGGGCGGCTCGCATCGTCGTTATGCCCGTATCGGTGACGTCATCAAGGTGACGGTCAAGGAAGCCATTCCGCGTGGCAAGGTGAAGAAAGGCCAAGTGCTGAACGCATTGGTTGTACGCACCAGAAGCGGAGTGCGTCGTCAGGATGGTTCGCTGATCAAGTTTGATGACAACGCCGCAATCCTGCTGAACAACCAGGAAGCGCCGATTGGTACCCGCGTATTCGGACCTGTCACCAGAGAACTGCGCAACGAGAAATTCATGCGAATCATTTCGCTGGCGCCAGAAGTACTCTGAACAGTAAAAGCAGGGTGGGCCACCGAGCTCGCCCGTATCCGGGCCTGACCCGGCATACAAATCGAAGAGGTTGAGAACAGGCAATGCAAAAGCTCAAACGTGATGATGAAGTGATCGTTATCGCCGGCCGCGACAAGGGCAAGCGCGGGAAAGTAACCCGCCTGCTCGGTAACGGTCGTGTGATCGTCTCCGGGATCAATATGGTCAAGCGTCACACCAAGCCAAATCCAAATATCGGCAAGCAGGGTGGCATCGTCGAGAAGGAAGCTGGTATCGACGTATCCAACGTCGCCATCTTCAACCCCAAGACGGAGAAGGCTGACAAGGTTGGCATCCGGGTAGAGGCTGATGGCAAGAAAGTGCGCATCTTTAAGTCCGATCAATCGCTCGTCGGCTGATCGGCAACACGCAACGGAACGGACAAGTTAACGGGCCGACTGGCGGCGAACCTCGCACCAGCGGCATAGCAACGACAGGTTAGAACATGGCTCGCTTAAAAGAGTATTACAAAGACACGATCGTGAAAGAACTGACCACTCAGTTCGCCTACTCGAACCCGATGATGGTGCCGAAAATCACCAAGATCGTACTGAACATCGGCAGCGGTGAGTTCAGTGACAAGAAGGTCCTGGATAACGCCATGGGCGACCTCGAAAAGATCACTGGCCAGAAGCCCGTGGTCACCAAGGCTCGCAAGTCGGTTGCAGGCTTCAAGATTCGTGAAGGCTGGCCGGTTGGCTGCAAAGTGACGCTGCGTGGCGAGCGCATGTATGAATTCCTGGACCGCCTGGTGAATATTGCTATCCCGCGTATCCGCGACTTCCGCGGACTGAATCCGCGGGCATTCGATGGTCGTGGCAACTATGCTCTTGGTGTAAGTGAGCAGATCATCTTCCCTGAGATTGATTACGACAAGATCGACAAGATCCGTGGTATGGACATTACCATTGCCACCACTGCCCAGACGAACGATGAAGGCCGCGCACTGTTGCGTGCATTCAACTTCCCGTTCCGCGGCGAAACTCCTGCCAACGCGAAAGCCTGAGGATAGCATCATGGCCAAGACTTCTATGATCGAACGTGAGACCAAGCGCGAGCGCCTTGCTGCCAAGTTCGCTGCCAAGCGCGCCGCTCTCAAGACCATCATCAGCAGCGTAACTGCCAGCGATGAAGACAAGTGGAATGCGCAGATCGCCCTGCAGAAGCAGCCGCGTGATGCGAGTCCTGCCCGTCAGCGCAGACGTTGCAAGATTACTGGCCGTCCGCACGGTGTGTATCGCAAATTCGGCATCAGCCGTATCAAACTGCGTGAACACGCCATGAAGGGCGACGTGCCCGGCCTGACCAAAGCCAGCTGGTAATTCGGCGCGCTCAAACTCAAGGCAAACCGGGCAAGCTGCTTTTCAGCTGGCCTCAAAAGAAAGATTCGGAGATACACACATGAGCATGTCGGATCCCATTGCAGATCTTCTGACCCGCATCCGCAACGCCCAGATGGCCGGCAAGGCGTCTGTAAGCTGCCCGTCATCCAAGATCAAACAGGCCATCCTGGAAGTATTGAAACAGGAAGGCTATATCGCCGGTTACGCGCTGAGCAGCGACGTGGTCAAGCCCGTGCTGGAAATCAGCCTCAAGTACTTCAATGGCCGTCCGGTAATTGAAGAGCTGACGCGCGGCAGCACGCCTGGCCTGCGTTCCTATAAAGGATGCGATGAGCTTCCCGAAGTGCGCGCTGGTCTGGGCATTGCTGTAGTGTCCACGAATAAAGGCGTTATGACCGACCGCGCGGCTCGTGCCGCTGGTGTTGGTGGCGAGATTCTCTGCACCGTATTCTGATCATATCTCGGGCTCTGGCCCGGGCTGCGATGGCGAGTGCGTTTAAAAAGTACTGATGAACTGAAGAGCAAGATTATGTCCAGAATAGCCAAAGCACCAGTAGTGCTGCCGAAAGGAGTGGAAGCCCAGATCGCCAATGGCGTGGTTTCCGTTAAAGGCAGCAAGGGCACCCTGACGCTGCAGTTGAGCAGTGACGTTGCTGTTGTCAATGAAGACAACCAGCTGAAGTTCTCTGCAGCCAGTGGCAGCAAGGACGCAGTGGCGCAGGCCGGTACCGCGCGGGCCATTGTCTCGAACATGGTGAAGGGCGTGAATCAGGGCTTCGAGAAGAAACTTGAGCTGGTAGGGGTAGGTTACAGGGCCAAAGCCCAGGGCACGATGGTTAACATGGTGCTGGGTTTCTCCCACCCGATCGACTATCAGCTTCCTGCTGGTGTGACCGCTGAAACTCCTACCCAGACCGAAATCCTGCTGAAGAGCGCTGATCGTCAGCTGTTGGGCCAGGTTGCATCCGAAATCCGTCGCTTCCGTGCTCCCGAACCCTACAAAGGCAAGGGTGTGAAGTACAGCGGTGAACAGGTCTATCGCAAAGAAGCGAAGAAGAAGTAAGCGCTGAGCCGGATTCCGGCGCAACCGCTACACCGACCGATACAGTAGTGTGTGATCCGGCGGATCGCACAAGAGAAAAGGCCAAGAGGCATACAGAAATGAACGAAAAGAAAGCATCTCGCTTGCGCCGCGCCAAGAAGACCCGCGCGAAAATCAGTGAGCTGAAGGTGAATCGTCTGTGCGTGTACCGCAGCCCGCGTCACATCTATGCACAGATCATCTCCCCCGATAATCAGGTTGTAGCTTCGGCTTCTTCATTGGGCGAGAGCAAGACCGGAAACGTGGAGTCTGCGCAGCAGATTGGCAAGCTCATTGCTGAGCGCGCCAAACAGGCAGGCATCACCAAAGTGGCTTTTGATCGCAGCGGCTATTTGTACCACGGTCGCATCAAGGCATTGGCTGAATCAGCCCGCGAAGGCGGTCTGGAATTCTAAGGTAGCGGATCGAGACTTATGGCACTGAAAAACGAAAAGACCACCAATGAAGAAGGCATGCAGGAAAAGCTTATTCAGGTGAACCGCGTTGCGAAAGTCGTAAAAGGCGGCCGCATCTTCTCCTTTACTGCACTGACTGCTGTTGGTGACGGCAATGGCCGTGTGGGTTTCGGTCGTGGCAAGGCGCGCGAGGTTCCGCAGGCTATCCAGAAGGCGATGGAAGCTGCCCGCCGCAACATGATCAACGTCAAACTTGACGGCACTACCTTGCAGTATCCAGTGAAGGCCAACCATGGCGCTTCTCGGATCTACATGCAGCCTGCTTCTGATGGTACTGGCGTAATCGCCGGTGGCGCCATGCGCTCCATCCTGGAACTGGCTGGTGTGCACAACGTTCTGGCCAAGTGCTACGGCTCCACCAACCCTGTGAACGTGGTACGTGCCACGTTCAAGGGCCTGAAGTCCATGCGTGCCCCGGAAGAAATCGCTGCCAAGCGTGGCAAGACGGTTGAAGAAATCACTGGTTGAGGTTGGTAGTCATGGCAGCTAAGAAACTGAAAGTCACCCAGATCAAGAGTTCGGCCGGCGTGCTGGCGAATCACAAGGCCAACCTGGCCGGTCTGGGCCTGCGCAAGATCCGTCACACGGTCGAACTGGAAGATACGCCGGCCGTGCGTGGCATGATCAATAAAGTTCGTCACATGGTAGTGGTGGAAGGCTGATTGCAGGCTGGGGTGGCGGGCTTAGGCCTAAGCCCCCATCAGCTAAATGTGGCGCTCCGTGTTGCACTGAATGTGTGCCAGAGCGTCTGGGCGAGAGCCGGCAGAATCCCGGCGAGTCAATTGGAGTAGTGAAATGCGTTTGAACACTTTGAGCCCTGCACCGGGTTCCACCCATTCGAAGAAGCGCGTAGGTCGTGGTATTGGTAGCGGCCTCGGCAAAACCTCTACCCGCGGTCACAAGGGTCAGAAGGCTCGCAAGAGCGGCCATGTACGCCCCGGTTTTGAAGGCGGCCAGATGCCCTTGCAGAAGCGCCTGCCTAAGTTCGGTTTTTATTCCCGTATCGGCGCAGCAACTGCTGAAGTTCGCACCTCCGAACTGACAGCAATTGCTGGGGATGTAGTCACGATTGAAGCACTGGAGAAAGCGAACATCATCGGTCGCGGCATCAAGCGCGCCAAGATCATGCTTTCCGGTGATGTCACCAGGGCTTTCACTATCGATGGCATCGGTGTGACCAAGGGTGCGCGCGCTGCGATCCTGGCCGCTGGTGGCAAGATCGTAGAAGCAGCCGCAGAAGCAAGCGCAGCCTGAGCGGGATCGACTGACTCATGGCCAAAACGATGAGCCCCGGCAAGGCAGATGGCCTTGCGGAACTGAAAGCCAGGATCATCTTTGTCCTGCTAGCGATCATTGTGTATCGCATTGGGACGCACATTCCTGTGCCGGGCATCAATCCGGACCAGTTGGCAGCGTTGTTCAACCAGAACCAGGGTACGTTTCTGGGGTTGTTCAACATGTTTTCGGGTGGCGCCATCGAGCGTATGAGTATTTTTGCTCTTGGGATCATGCCTTACATTACGGCGTCGATCATCATGCAGCTACTCACCGCGACTACGCCGCAGTTGGAGCAGTTGAAGAAGGAGGGCGAGTCCGGTCGTCGCAAGATCAGCCAGTACACGCGTTACGCGTCACTGCTGTTTGCGTCGGTTCAGGCAATCGCAATTACCACCGGTCTGCTGGCACAGCTGGCCTTTGAGGCGAACTTCAGCTTCTACTTCACGGCGTTTGTGTCGCTGGTGACAGGTGCGATGTTCATGATGTGGCTTGGTGAGCAGATGACCGAGCGCGGTGTAGGCAATGGTATCTCGTTGTTGATCTTCGCAGGTATCGTTGCGGCACTGCCTTCTGCAGTGGGTCAGTCACTCGAGCAGGTGGCCGAAGGCCAGATCCAGCCGCTGGCCTTGTTTGTAGTGTGTGTGATCGCGGCAGCAGTTGTGGCAGCGGTAGTGTTCGTCGAACGCGCCCAGCGCCGCATCACAGTGAACTATGCCCCGCGCCAGCAGGGACGCAAGATGTACCAGGGGCAGAGCAGTCATCTACCCCTCAAGGTGAACATGGCCGGTGTAATCCCCGCCATCTTCGCGAGCAGTTTCCTGCTGTTCCCTGCCTCGCTGGGGCAGTGGTTCGGACAGAACGAAGGTTATGAGTTTCTGG
>Ga0007756_10066350_pt1 | contig 10725 bp, 21 predicted proteins | sample LauGreSu1BDMLBDD_FD_61639 | JGI IMG/M metagenome (GOLD analysis project Ga0007756, IMG submission 61639) | Metatranscriptome of freshwater lake microbial communities from Lake Michigan, USA - Su13.BD.MLB.DD (Metagenome Metatranscriptome) | ecosystem: Environmental > Aquatic > Freshwater > Lake... | reverse complement strand
CCCCAGCCACATCAGAAACATCGTTCCCGTCACAAGCGAAACCACAGCGGTGAAGCGGAACGCCACGCCTGGATCGATCACCAGACCCGGCTGAGCCTCCAGGGCAACAGCAATACCGACTGCCTGGAAGGTTGCGAGGGCGACAGTGAACCAACGCGTGTACTTGGTGATTTCGCGCCGCCCCGCCTCGCCTTCCTTCTTCTTGGCCTCGAGCCAGGGCACGACCACCGTGAGCAACTGCATGATGATCGATGCCGAGATGTAAGGCATGATCCCCAGGGCGAATACGGTGAACCGCGACAGCGCCCCGCCAGAAAACAGATTGAACATCCCGAGAATGCCGCCCTGCTGACTCTGGAAGAGCTGCGCCAACTCATCGGGATCGATACCCGGCACCGGGATGTGCGCCCCCAGACGATAGACCACCAGCGCGAACACGAGAAACCAGAGCCGACGCTTGAGGTCGCCCGATTTACCCGCTTTCAGTGCGGCTGCGGTGGAAGTGGCCACGTGTTGAGGTCCGTCGTCCGGTCGGTGAGCTTAGATCGCTTGAGCCCCGGGGCTCAGGCGATCGAGCCTCCCGCTGCTTCGATCGCGGCCCGCGCGCCCTTGGTCGCGCCAATGCCCTTCAGGGCCACCGCGCGCTCGATCTTGCCGGACAGAATGACCTTGGCCGAATCCGCAAGCTGCGAGACAACACCCGCGGCCTTCAGCGCGAGAAGATCGACCTCGGAAGCCTCGAGCCTCTGAAGGTCGGACAGGCGCACCTCAGCGCAGCTACCCGCGCTGAGCGAAACGAAACCGCGCTTCGGAAGGCGGCGCTGCAAAGGCATCTGACCGCCCTCGAAGCCAACCTTATGGAAGCCACCCGAACGCGACTTCTGACCTTTGTGGCCACGGCCTGCGGTCTTTCCCAGACCCGACCCGATACCACGACCGACCCGCTTGCGCGGATGCTTGGCGCCCTCAGCGGGCTTCAACTCATTCAGTTTCATGTTGCCTCCGGTCACGGGGTCGCGGCGATCAGCCGACCCGCACCAGGTAAGAGACCTTGTTGATCATGCCGCGAACAGCCGGCGTGTCCTCGAGCACACGCGACTGGCGAATCTTGCGCAGCCCCAACCCGCGCACCGTTGCGCGATGCGACTCGCGCGTACCCGCGGGGCTGCGGACCAGCGTGACCTTGACGGTAGGTTTGCTCATGAATGACTCCTGGACCTCAGGCAAACAGCTCTTCGACCGACTTGCCACGCTTGGCGGCAATTTCGGACGGCGTGTGCAGTTTGCCGAGCGCATTGAGGGTTGCGCGAACCATGTTGTAGGGATTGCTCGAGCCATGGCTCTTCGCAACGACGTTCGAAATCCCCATGACTTCGAACATTGCACGCATGGGCCCGCCAGCAATGATGCCGGTACCTTCGGGAGCGGGCGCCAACATCACCGATGCCGCGCCCCACTGGCCATAAACCGTATGGTGAAGCGTGCCACCCTTGAGCGGAACCTTGACCATTTTGCGGCGGGCTTCATCCATCGCCTTCTGCACGGCGACAGGGACCTCACGCGACTTGCCCTTGCCCATGCCGATGCGACCATCACCATCGCCCACCACCGTCAGTGCAGCGAAGCCAAGAATGCGTCCGCCCTTCACGACCTTGGTGACGCGGTTGACCGCGATCATCTTCTCGCGAAGCCCATCATCGCGCTCTTCGCCGCCGACCTTTGCCTGAATCTTTGCCATGTCTCTTGAATCCCGTTTCGCTATCGGTACGCCGACAGACGATTAGAACTTCAGACCCGCTTCGCGGGCCGCCTCTGCCAGCGCCTTGACGCGGCCGTGAAATCGGTAACCTGAGCGATCGAAGGCGACGCTGTCGATTCCAGCCTGCAATGCCTTCTCCGCGATCCGCTTGCCAACCACCGCCGCCGCGCCGACGTTGCCGCCACGACCGGTCTGGCCGGACAGTTGGGTACGCACCTCGGCCTCTGCAGTCGAGGCGGAGACCAGCACGCGATCGCCGGCCGCATCGGTGATGCTGGCGTAGATGTGCTGGTTGCTGCGGTGAACCGTCAAACGGTTGACGCGCAGTTCGCGGATCTTGAGCCTCGTCTGCCGGGAGCGACGCAGGCGGGCCTGGTTCTTGTCCATAGCTGAATTCCTTCTGATAGTCGGTCTGCGCGTTATTTCTTCTTGACTTCCTTGAGCGCGACCTGCTCATCGGAGTACCGCACCCCCTTGCCTTTGTAAGGCTCGGGCGGCTTGTAAGCCCGAATCTCGGCGGCGACCTGTCCAACCTTCTGGCGGTCGCTACCCTTGATCACGATTTCGGTCTGCGTCGGCGTCTCAGCCTTGACGCCATCCGGCAGTTTGTAGACAACCGGATGCGAAAAACCCAGCGACAGATTGAGATTGGTACCCTGGGCCTGCGCCCGGTAGCCGGTACCAACCAGCGTCAGCCGACGCTCGAAGCCCTTGGTGACACCATTCACCATATTGGCCACCAGCGCCCGATACGTTCCGCTCATCGCGCCAGCAGCCCGCGACTCGTCGGCAGCGGAGAACTTGAGCTCTTCGCCTTCCCGGGAAATCCGCACCAGCGGATTGATCGCCTGATTGAGGGTGCCCAGGGGCCCCTTGATCGAAACGTTGTCGGTACCCAGATTGACGTCCACGCCCTTGGGGACCGCAACCGGCATGCGTGCAACACGTGACATGCTGGGCTCCTTAGGCGACGTAGGCGATGACTTCACCGCCCACGCCGCTCGCGCGCGCGTGGCGGTCAGTCATGATGCCGCGTGAAGTCGTGACGATCGCCACACCGAGGCCGTTCATCACTTGCGGGATCGCGCCGTGTCCGCGATAGACCCGCAGCCCCGGACGGGAGACGCGCTCGATGCGGTCGATAACCGGACGCCCAGCGTAGTACTTGAGGCGAACCTCAAGCTGACTCTTGGCGCCATCGGTCGTGACCTGATAGCTGTCGATGTACCCTTCGTCGCGAAGCACCTTGGCAATTGCCACTTTCAGCTTCGACGAGGGCATCGTCACCGATTCTTTTTCCACGCGCTGTGCGTTGCGGATGCGCGTGAACATGTCGGCGATCGGGTCGCTCATGCTCATGATCTGATTTCCTCTTGTACGGCCTTGCCTTACCAGCTGGCCTTGACCAGCCCGGGGATCTCGCCGCGCATTGCAGACTCGCGCAACTTGGTACGGCCGAGACCGAACTTGCGGTAGGTGCCACGCGGACGACCGGTGACTTCACAACGATTGCGCAGACGCGACGGGCTGGCATTGCGCGGAAGCGCCTGCAGCTTCAGTCGCGCCTGGTAGCGCTCCTCCTCGGACCTCGACTGGTCGTCGATGATCGACTGGAGTTCCTTGCGGCGGCTGGCGTACTTCTTAACCATGGCCTGCCGCTTCAATTCGCGATTGATCAGTGAGAGTTTTGCCACTGTAGTCGTCCTGGATATCGCAGGGATTCAGCTGCGGAACGGAAATTTGAACGCTGACAGAAGCGCCTTGGCCTCATCGTCGCTGCCAGCCGTCGTCGTGATGCTGATGTTCAGACCGCGAACGGCATCAACCTTGTCGTACTCGATCTCGGGGAAAATGATCTGCTCTTTGACCCCGATGTTGTAATTGCCGCGCCCATCGAAGGCCCGCCCGGAAATACCACGAAAGTCCCGGACACGCGGCAACGCCACCGTAACCAGACGATCGAGGAATTCGAACATGCGCTCGCCACGCAAGGTGACCATGCACCCAATTGGATAGCCCTCGCGGATCTTGAAACCGGCGATAGCCTTTCGAGCTTTGGTCGTGACGGGCCTCTGACCAGCGATACGGGTCAGGTCGCCCATCGCATTGTCAAGAATCTTCTTGTCACCCACCGCCTCGGACACACCCATGTTGAGCGTGATCTTGGTGATCCGCGGCACCTGCATCGACGACTTGTAGCCGAACTTGGCGATCAGATCAGGAACGACCTTCTCGCGGTAGAACTGCTTTAGACGAGCCATTTTGATTCTTCCTTTTGACCTTCGTCAGCCTCTGCGGGCGACGGTGAGGGTCTTGCAACGCGCGCCAGACACGCGAACCGAACTGAGTTGAAAGACCAAGGCGATCAAGCCTTGACCATCTCGCCGTTCGAGCGAAACACCCGCACTTTGCGACCGTCCTCGAGCACCCTGAAGCCCACGCGATCGCCCTTGCCCGTTGCCGGATTGAAGAGCATCACATTCGACTGGTCGATCGGCTGAGTCTTGTCGACAATGCCGCCGGTCTCACCCTTCATGGGGTTGGGGCGCTGATGCTTCTTGACGAGATTGATCCCCTCAACCAGCAAATGGGAGTCATCAATGCGGCTGAGCACCACGCCGCGCTTGCCCTTGTCGCGCCCCGAGATGACCAGCACCTCATCGCCCTTGCGAATCTTGTCCATTGCGATCCTCCTACAGCACTTCGGGAGCGAGCGAGACGATCTTCATGAACCGCTCCGTGCGCAGCTCACGCGTGACCGGTCCGAAGATGCGCGTGCCGATCGGCTCGAGCTTGGCGTTGAGCAACACAGCGGCGTTGCCATCAAAACGCACGAGGGAACCATCGGGACGACGAACACCTTTGGCGGTACGCACCACCACGGCGTTGTAGATTTCGCCCTTCTTGACGCGACCACGCGGCTGCGCGTCCTTCACCGAAACCTTGATGACGTCACCGATACCCGCGTAGCGCCGCTTGGAGCCGCCGAGCACCTTGATACACATGACTGAACGAGCACCGGTATTGTCGGCGACGTCCAGCGTCGATTGCATCTGAATCATGTCTTTTCACCAACTTGATCCGCCGCTGTAAACAGCTAAACGGTCAGTCTTGGTCCCGTAGTCTGGGATTAGTCACTATGCCGAAACCCTGAGCCGCCCCAGCCCCACCGAAGCCGGTTTGCCCACCCCGACCAAGCGAAGCGAGCGACGATCAGAACGAATCCGAAACGGATTCAAGCTACGACAAAACGAGAGCCAAACACTATGACACAAAAAAACAGGGGATGCAAGTTATTTTGTGTCATCCCTACATCCACTGCCGGTTTTTGCGTCGCGCATCGCTCCGCACCAACCGACAGCAGCGAGTTCTAATCAGGCCAAGCCTGCAGCGACGACGCGAGCGACCACCCAGGTCTTGGTCCTGGATAGCGGGCGGCTCTCCCGGATCTCAACCAGCGAACCCTCGCTGATCGCATCCTCGGTGTGTGCGTGGTACTTCGTGCTGCGAACCATGTACTTGCCGTACACAGGGTGCTTGACCTTTCTCTCAACGAGAACGGTCACGGTCTTTTGCATCTTGTTGCTGACGACGCGTCCGGTGAGCGTGCGTTTGCTCCCGGCGGTCGCGGTCTCAGTCGTGGTCATTTGGCAGCCGCCCTCTGGTTCAGCACCGTGCGCACCCGTGCGATATCGCGACGGGTCTTGCGCAGTTGGCTGGTGTCGTTCAGTTGCTGGGTACCCACCTGCATGCGCAGCGAGAAGTGCGCCCGCAGCAGTTCGTTGAGTTCCTTGCCGAGCGCCTCGTCATCCTTGGCGCGAAGTTCTTTGGCCTTCATCGTCTGTCCTTTGTCAGGGGGCCGAGGCTCAAGCCCCGACCATCCTGCTCACGAAGGTAGTGGAGATGGGCAGCTTGGCGGCCGCGAGAGCAAACGCTTCGCGCGCCAGCTGTTCGTTGACGCCGTCCATCTCATAGAGCACCTTGCCGGGCTGAATCTCGGCGACGTAGTACTCGGGATTGCCCTTACCGTTACCCATCCGGACCTCGGCAGGCTTCTTGGAAATCGGCTTGTCCGGAAAAATCCGGATCCAGACGCGACCGCCGCGCTTGATGTGGCGCGTCATGGCACGTCGTGCAGCCTCGATCTGGCGAGCCGTGAGACGGCCACGGCCAGTCGCCTTTAGACCGAAGTCACCGAATGCCACGGTCGCGCCGCGGGTCGCGAGACCCTTATTGCGGCCTTTTTGTTCCTTGCGGTACTTGCGTCGAGCGGGTTGCAGCATCGCTCACTCCTTCATTCGGGCTTCTTGGCCGCATCAGGCGCCGCCCCGGCGGCCACCTTGCGTACACGTTTCACGGCTGACTTCGGAGCGTCGGCACCGGCACCAGTCTCGGCAGGGCGGTCAGCACCTGCAGCCACCGCCTCACCTTCAGGGCGACGACGGGGTCCGCGGGGACCCGCGCCAGGACGCCCCGGGGGAGCGCGTCGCGGACGGCGATCGTCGCGCTCGGCCGGCAGAGCATCCTTCTCGGCGGCCTGAGGCGCATCGTGACGGCCCAGCGTGTCACCCTTGTAAACCCAGACCTTGACACCGATGGTGCCGTAGGTGGTCCGCGCCTCGGAGAAGCCATAATCGACATCAGCGCGAAGCGTGTGGAGCGGCACCCGACCTTCGCGATACCACTCGGTCCGCGCGATTTCGATACCGTTCAGCCGGCCCGAGCTCATGATCTTGATGCCCTGAGCGCCGAGGCGCATGGCGTTCTGCATCGCGCGCTTCATCGCGCGACGGAACATGATCCGCTTTTCGAGCTGCTGCGTGATGGAATCAGCGATGAGTTGCGCGTCCGTTTCGGGCTTGCGCACTTCTTCGATGTTGACATGCACGGGCACCCCGACGAGGCGCTGCAGATCGGCCTTGAGCAGTTCGATGTCCTCGCCCTTCTTGCCGATCACCACGCCCGGACGTGCCGAGAAGATGGTGATCCGCGCATTCTTGGCGGGTCGCTCGATCAGAACCCGGCTGACCGAAGCGCCCTTGAGCTTGCGACGCAGATATTCGCGCACACGCAGGTCGTCGTTGAGCATCTGCGGAAACTGCCGCCCGGAGGCGTACCAGCGCGAGGACCAGTTGCGGCTGACCGAGAGCCGGAATCCGGTCGGGTGAATCTTCTGTCCCATGTCTTTCCTTCCGCGTCCGCTTACTTGTCGCCGACAGTCACGAAGATATGGCAGGTCTGCTTCTCGATCTTCGCCCCGCGCCCCTTGGCACGAGCTGAGAATCGACGAAGCGACGTGGCCTTCTCTACGTAGATGGTCTTGACCTTGAGTTCGTCAATATCGGCGCCGTCATTGTGCTCGGCGTTGGCAATCGCTGACTCGAGCACCTTCTGCACGATTTTTGCGGCCTTCTTGGGCGAGAACATCAAAGTGTTCAGCGCCTGATCGACCGGCTTGCCGCGGATGAGGTCGGCGACGAGTCGGCCCTTTTGGGCTGACAGCCGCACGCCGCGGAGAATGGCTTGCGTTTCCATGTCGCTTCCTTATTTCCTGGCGCCGGCCTTCTTGTCGGCCGCATGACCCTTGAAGGTACGGGTCAACGCGAACTCGCCAAGCTTGTGACCAACCATGTTCTCGTTGATATAAACGGGAACATGCTGCTTGCCGTTGTGCACCGCGATCGTGGTTCCGATGAACTCCGGAATGACGGTCGAACGGCGCGACCAGGTCTTGATCGGCTTCTTGTCCTTCGTGGCGACGGCTGTCTCCACCTTCTTGAGAAGGTGGGCATCGACGAAGGGTCCCTTCTTGACTGAACGTCCCATAGCTGTTCCGTCCCCTGTACGTTACTTGCCGCGCCGCTGCACGATCATTGAATCGGTGCGCTTGTTGCGGCGGGTCTTGTAGCCCTTGGTGGGCGTGCCCCAGGGCGACACCGGATGACGGTTGCCGCGAGTGCGGCCGCCGTGCGGGTGATCCACGGGGTTCATCGTCTCGCCACGAACGGTCGGGCGGATGCCGCGCCAGCGCGTCGCACCGGCCTTGCCGATCTGACGAAGGCCGTGCTCTTCGTTGCCGACCTCGCCGATGGTGGCACGGCACTCGATATGCACCTTGCGGATCTCGCCGGAGCGCAGGCGCACCTGGGCATAGCTGCCCTCGCGAGCCAGCAGTCGCGCCGAAGCGCCCGCCGAGCGCGCGATCTGCGCACCCTTGCCGGGAAGCATCTCGATGGCGTGAATCGACGAGCCCACCGGAATGTTGCGAATGGGCAGTGTGTTGCCTGAGCGAATCGGCGCCTCGGCGCCGCTCATCAGCGTGGCGCCCACCTCGACGCCACGCGGCGCGAGAATGTAGCGGCGCTCGCCGTCGGCGTAGCAAAGCAGCGCCACGTGCGCGCTACGATTCGGGTCGTACTCAATACGCTCCACGCGCGCCGAAATGCCGTCCTTGTTGCGACGGAAGTCGACGATCCGGTAATGGCGCTTGTGACCACCACCCTTGTGGCGGGTGGTGATGCGACCCAGATTGTTGCGACCCGAGCCGCGTTTCTTGCTCTCGGTGAGCGCATCGACAGGCCGCCCCTTGTGCAGATCGGGGTGAACCACCTTGACCATCGCCCGGCGGCCGGGCGATGTCGGCTTCATCTTGGCGATGGGCATTTACCTGGCCTCCGCGAAATTGATTTCCTGGCCGGCCTTCAGACAGACGTAGGCCTTGCGGACATGGCGGCGACGGCCAGAGAAACGCCCGAAGCGCTTGGCCTTGCCTTTCTGATTGAGAACCTGCACCGACTCGACCTCGACCTTGAAGAGCAGCTCAACGGCGGCCTTGACTTCGAGGCGAGTGGCGTCTTGCAGGACCCGGAACGCGACCTGATTGCTACGGTCGGCGATTGCAGTGGCCTTCTCGGAGACGATCGGGGCCACGAGCACCTTGGACAGTCGCTCCTGATTCATCCCAGCATCTCCTGTACTTTGGCCAAGGCCGGCTTGGTGATCAGCACCTTCGAGAAGTGCACCAGCGACACCGGATCGGCATGACGCGCTTCAACAACCAGCACGTGCGGCAGGTTGCGCGAGGCGAGATAGAGGTTTTCATCAACCGAATCGGTAATGACGAGAACCGAGGCGCCATTGGAGCCCAGCCCCATGGCCTTGATCTTGTCCGCAAGCAGACGGGTCTTGGGCGCCTCGATAGAGAGGTGCTCAACCACCCCGAGCCGGTCTTCACGCGCCAGCTGCGACAGGATCGAGCAGACCCCGGCGCGGTACATCTTGCGATTGACCTTGTGGCTATAGTTCTCTTCCGGCGAATTCGGGAAAATCTTGCCGCCACCGCGCCACAGGGGCGACGAGGTCATCCCCGCGCGAGCACGGCCCGTTCCCTTCTGCCGCCAGGGCTTCTTCGTCGAGTGACGAACTTCGCTACGGTCTTTCTGTGCGCGGTTGGCGCTACGGGCATTGGCCTGGAAGGCAACGACAACCTGATGGATCAGGGGTTCGTTGAATTCCCGACCGAAAATCGTGTCGGGTGCCTCGACCTTGGCGCAGGCCTGGCCGCTGGCATCAAGCAGATTGAGTTCCATCGCTTTCCGCCCCCTTATGCCTTGCTGCCGGCACGCTTGCCGGGAGCAGGAGTCTTGACGGCCGGCGTGACAATGATCTCACCGTTCTTGGCACCTGGAACGGCACCACGAAGCAGAAGCAGACCACGCTCGGCGTCGACACGGGCCACCACCAAGTTTTGCACGCTGGTCTTGACCGCGCCCATGTGCCCGGCCATGCGCTTTCCAGGGAACACGCGGCCCGGATCCTGCGCCATGCCGATAGAGCCCGGCACATTGTGCGAGCGCGAGTTGCCGTGCGACGCGCGACCCGAACCGAAGTTGTGTCGTTTGATCGTGCCCGTGAAGCCCTTGCCGATCGAGGTACCCTGAACGTCAACTTTCTGGCCGGCCTCGAAGAGACCCACCGGAATGACCGAACCGGGCTGATAGCCAGCGAGGACGTCTGCACTCACTCGGAATTCGCGCACGAGGCTGCCTGCCTCGACGCCGGCTTTGGCGAAGTGACCGGCGCGCGCCTTGGTGACGCGGCTTGCCCGGCGTTTGCCGAAGGCGACCTGAATGGCGCTGTAGCCGTCGGTATCGACGGACTTGATCTGGGCGACGCGATTGTCGGACACGTCCACAACAGTCACCGGGATGGTATCGCCATCATCGGTGAAGATGCGCATCATGCCGACCTTGCGCCCCAAAAGGCCAAGGCTCATTGTTTTCTCCAGTCCCGACTGCAATTGGCCGGGTGTGATCAGTGGTGTCTGCCCCCGGAGGGGCGAAACCGAAAAAAGCCTACCAGTATAACGCGCCCGAACTCAGTTTGCAAATCAGTTCGGGCGAACTGCCGTTTAGCCGCGCCAGCCGTCGGCCTGCTGAACGTAAATCTTCACGTCAACGCCCGCTGGCAGATCGAGCTTGGTCAGCGCATCGATGGTCTTGTCGGTGGGATCGACGATATCCATCAGGCGCTGATGGGTGCGCATCTCGAACTGGTCACGCGAGGTCTTGTTGACGTGCGGCGACCGCAGCACGTCGAAGCGCTGAATACGAGTGGGCAAGGGCACCGGGCCCCGAACCACAGCGCCGGTGCGCTTGGCGGTGTCCACGATTTCGGCAGCAGACTGGTCGATCAGGCGGTAATCGAACGCCTTGAGACGGATACGGATTTTCTGGCTTTGCATGGCGATTCCTAAAGAGCGGTGCAGCCTGGGCTGCGGTCAAAAGAACGACGAGTCGGGCACATGTGACTCGGTTGCGGAGGGCGCCGCCCGGAGATACCCGCGGCGGCTGCGACTATCCGATATCAGGCGAGGATCTTGGCGACGACGCCGGCACCCACCGTGCGGCCACCCTCGCGAATCGCAAAGCGCAGGCCCTGCTCCATCGCGATCGGCGCAATCAGCG
>Ga0007756_10008906_pt1 | contig 10742 bp, 9 predicted proteins | sample LauGreSu1BDMLBDD_FD_61639 | JGI IMG/M metagenome (GOLD analysis project Ga0007756, IMG submission 61639) | Metatranscriptome of freshwater lake microbial communities from Lake Michigan, USA - Su13.BD.MLB.DD (Metagenome Metatranscriptome) | ecosystem: Environmental > Aquatic > Freshwater > Lake... | reverse complement strand
CGCAGGAGAATCCCATGAACCGCGCCTTCATCGTCGTCCTACTAGCGGCCACCAGCCTCGTCGCCTGCAGCCCCGAGCCGGTGGCCACGGCCACGGCCTCTGCACCCGCCGCGGCCGCCGCGCCGGCGGCCCCGGCTTCGGGAACCATTTCCGGCACCATCGCCGAAACCATGAACTCGGGGGGCTATACCTATGCGCTCCTGCAGACCGGCTCGAAGAGTGAGTGGATCGCCACCGGCGAGCTTCCCGTCAAGGTCGGCGAGCGCGTCTCGGCGACCATCGACATGCCGATGGAGAACTTCACCAGCAAGACCCTGAATCGCAGCTTTCCGCTGATTTACTTCGTGACCGGCGTGACCCGTAACGGCGTGGCCGTGCCCGCCGCGGCCGGAACACCGGCGCTGGCGCTGGCCGGAAGCCACGAGCCCACGCAAGGCAGCGCGGCCCCGCAGGTCGTCGAGCCGATCCAGCCCGAGCCTGGCGGCATCACCATCGCCGACCTCTGGGCGCGGCGCAAGGAACTGTCCGGCAAGGTGGTGGTGGTGAGCGGCAAGGTGCTGAAGGTCAACAACGCGATCATGGGCAGCAACTGGATCCACTTGCAGGATGGGTCCGGCGTCGCCAAGGACGGCACCAACGACCTCGCCGTCACCACCAGTGCAACGGTGAAGGTTGGCGACATCGTGACCATCTCGGGCAAGCTGGCGGTCGACAAGGACTTCGGCGCCGGCTACGCCTATGCGGCGATCGTGGAGAATGCGACCGTGACGAGGGGCAAGGCCGCCAACTGACGACGAGCACCGCGGCGAGCGGCTAGTGCGGCAGGCGTTCGCGGAAGTAGCCGTAGAGCCAGGTGCCGGCGACGGCGCTCGCCAAGGTCACCCCCACCGCGGCGTAACCGGCGCCGATCTGCGCAAATAGCGGGCCGGGACAGGCGCCGGTCAGGGCCCACCCCAGGCCGAAGATCAGGCCACCGTAGATCTGGCCCGGGTGGAAGGTCTTGTCGCGAATGACCACGTCCTCGCCGCGCAAGGTCTTGATCCGGAAGCGCTTGATCAGGAACACCGACGCCATGCCGACCACCACGGCCACGCCGATCACGCCGTACATGTGAAACGCCGAGAACCGGAACATCTCCTGGATGCGGAACCACGAGACGATCTCGGCTTTCACGAACACGATGCCGAACAGCGTCCCGACCGCCAGGTACTTCAGGTTCTCGAGCACGCCCTCGGCGGCCGTTTGCTCGTTCCGGGCCTCGCAGACGAACGGCTGCGGCAGGGCGTCAGGCAACTGGGCGAGCTTTGACATGGCTGGTCGTCACTCAGAACAGGCGGAACACCAGCGGCAGAAGCACCCAGGTGCCGGTGATGCCGCCGATCATGAAGGCCATCGTCGCCACCAATGAGGGCCACTGCAGGTTCGACAGGCCCATGATGGTGTGGCCGCTGGTGCAGCCGCCCGCCCAACGGGTGCCGAAGCCGACCAGCAGGCCGCCCCCCACCATGAAGATCAAGCCCTTGAGCGTGAACACGCTGCCGGCGCCAAAAATGTCGCCGGGCATCAATCCCTGGAACTCGCGCACGCCGAGCGCGGCCAGTTGCGCGCGTGTGGATTCCGCGATCCGGATCGGCTCGGGGTTGGCCAGGAAGGTCGTGGCCATCGCGCCGCCCAGCAGCACGCCCGCCACGAAGAAGAGGTTCCACGCTTCCTGGCGCCAGTCGTACTTGAAGAACGGGATGTTCGCCGGCAGGCACGCCGCGCAGATATGGCGGAGGCTCGACGAGATGCCAAACGACTTGTTGCCGAGCAGCAACAGCGCCGGCACGGTGAGTCCCACACACGTGCCAGCGACGTACCAGGGCCAAGGGCGGGAGATGAGTTCTATCATCGGGGGCCTCACTGCGGGCATTGTTACAAGAAAGAGCAGGCCGTCGGACCTCCTTGGGCCGAGCGAAACAGAAAGGGACCGGCCCATGGACCGATCCCTCTCGACTCCCGTCTCCCGGTTCCCGACGCCCGTCAGGCTCTAGGAAATCATCACCTTGCGGGGATGCTGCGAGTTGTCCTCGAGGAACGTCTTCTTGTTGGCGAGGTCGGCTTCGGTCGGCTGCACCTTGCCGGTGGCGTCGGTCACGCGCGAGATCACCGTGTGTTCGCCGGCGCTGGCGCCGTTCCAGGTGTAGTTGTAGAGCTTCCACCCGTACTTGGCGGTCGTCGACGGGTCGGCCGTCGCCGCCTGCCACGGGCCGTCGTCCACCTTCACTTCCACCGACTTGATGGGGGTGCCGTCGTTCAGCACGATGGTGGTGATCTTGTGGGCGTTGCCGTTCTTCGTCACGCGGGCGACGAACGACTTGAGCTGCAGGTGGGTAATCGCGCTTTCCACCCACTTCAGTTCGCCGTTGATCATCTCGCCCTTGAGCGTGCGGTACCAGTTCGCCTGGAACTTGCCGAGGTAGGGGTCGGCCTGGGCGACGATCTCCGACAGCCACTTCACGTTCGGGGCGCCGTACCAGCCCGGCATGATCAGGCGCAGGGGCGCGCCCTGATGCTTGGTGAGCGGCGCGCCGTTCAGCGCGTAGGCGAGAAACGGCTCGGGCGACAGCGCGCGATCGCGCTGGATGCTGCGGCCGTACTGCTGCTCGACGTCGAAGTTGGTGCCGCGGAAGTTGACGGTTTCCTTGCCGCGGTCGGCGCCGAAGAACACGATCTCGCGCGCGTCGGCCTGGAGGCCGGCGCTTTCGAGCACGGTCTTGAGCGGCACGCCGGTCCAGCGGCCGTTGCCGACCAGGCCCTGCACCGGCCGGCGGTTGCCGGAGCATTCGAAGCCGGCGATCAACTCGGTGCTGCCCATCTTGCGCAGGTCGTCGATGGTCAGGGTCTTCGGCGTCTTGACGAGGCCGCCGACCTTCAGGCGGTACGCGGCGGCGTCAATTTCCGGATGACCGTAATGCTGCGTCGTGAAGAACTGTTCGGCGGGCGTGAAGGCGCCCGTCAGCGTGCGCGTGTCGAACAACCGGCGATCGACGGCCGGCGCCGGGTTGAAGGTGGGAGGAAACTCGGTGAACGGCATCACCGTTTCACCCTGCGCCAGCGCGGGCAGCACCCAATCGAAGTTGGCCGCCGCCCCGAGCGCCGCCATGGCCAGCCCGGTCTTCATCACGTCACGACGGTTCATCTCGGCCACGGCTACTCCTCTTTGTTTCGGTTCCAACATCCGACTCCCGACTCCCGGTTTCCGCCAGGATCAGCAGGTGACGCAGCGGTTGTTGTTCTTGCTGCCGAGTTTCATCAACAGCGCAATCGTTTCCGGAATCGCCGACAGCCGCTGCACCGGGCCGTTGGCCATATCGGCGGTGGTCTGGCCGCTGCGGGCAACCGCCTTCACGTCGGCGCCCTTGCTGACGAGATACAAGATCATCTCGTTGTCGCCGCGGGCGGCGGCGTGGTGCAGCGGCGTGTAGCCGTCGTTGTCGCGGTGATTGACGTCGGCGCCCAGCTCTTCGACCAGGTACTTCATCACGGCCATCCACGCCTCGGGCGCGTGGCGATGGGCGTTGCCGGCGAAGCCTTCGCCGTACTCGACACCGGCCGCGGCGTGGATCGGGAAGGCGCCCGGGCCGCCGGCCGGAATCGGCGGCGCGTCGTACTTCTCCATGTCGGCCTCGGCGGTCGGCATGATTGCGCCGCCGGCGCCCTGCGGCTGGCCGCCCGGCGCGCCGGGGGGGCCGCCGCCGCGGCGAATCTGCTGCGCGGGAGCCACGGTCGGGATGTTGGGATCGGCGCCGTAGGCGACGAGCAGCTTCATGGCCATCAGGTCGGTACCGTAGGCGGCGCGCCAGAACGCGGTTGAACCCGACGTGTCGGCCAGGCCGCAGTTGCGGTTGCCGCAACCGGTGTAGACGAGGTACCAGGGGTGCGAGCCGATGCGGTGGTCGGGGTTCGCCCCCTTGTCGAGCAGCGCCTGCATCACCTCGAGGTAGGTGTGCTTCTGGAGTTCCATTTCCTGGGGCTGCGGGAAGCGCGTGCGCGGCTGCCACGGCGTGTTGACCGCGGCCCACAGCGGCGACACCTGGTTGTTCTTGGCGACGATGTTCGGGTTGGCGCCGCGCTTGATGAACATCATGGCGGTGTCGAACTGGCCGTTGATGATGGCGGTCAGCAGCGGCGTCGTACCGTCGCCGGCGTTCTGCTGGTCGATGTTCGCGCCGCCGTCGAGCAACGCCGCGGCGGCCTCGAGGTAGCCCTGGCGCGCGGCATGCAGCAACGCCGTCATGCCGCCCTTGGTGGCGACCGGCGGGTTGATCTCCTCGGGATTGAAATTACGCGCGTTCGGATCGGCCGGCGCGTTCGGGTCGCGGGCCGGGATCTTGCCCGAGCGGACGATTTCGCGGCCGGCCTGGATGGCGGCCTGCACCTGGCTGGGCGACGCCTTCGCCTCGGAGTCCTTGCCGACGAAGCCTTCGAGCACCTTGCGCTGGCGGTCGGCGGCAGCGCGGTCGAGCGCGCTGAACTTCACGATATCGATGACCTTGGTCGTGACCGAGGCGTCGGCGCCGCGCGCGAGCAGCGCCTTGACGGCATCCACGCGGTTCAGGCCGGCGGCGAAAATCAGCGGCGTCTGGCCGGCTTCCGCCTCCTTGGCGTTGACGTCGGCCTTCGCGTCGAGCAGTGCGTTGACGACGTCGGGGCTGCCGGCGGAGGCGGCCATGTGCAGCGGCGACACGCCGCTGGTGGTCGTGCGCGCGTTGACGTCGGCGCCGCCCTTCAGCAGGGTGTTGACCAGCGGCGCACTGCCCGACGTGGCGGCCAGGTGCAACGGCGTGTACTGGCCAATGCGCGTCACCGCGGCGAGGTTGGCGCCGGCGTAGATCAGCATGTTGGCCAACTCGGCGTCGCCGCGTTCAGCGGCCCAGTGCAGGGCGCTCATGCCGTCGCCCTGGGCGCCGTTGACGTCGGCGCCCTGCTTGAGCAGGTCGCGAACGCCGGCCTTGTCGCCGCGCATCGCGGCATCGGCCACCGGCGAGGAGACCGGCTGCTGCGCCCCGAGCGCAGCGGTCAGCACCAGCGCGATAACCACATTGATGGAAACGTGACGCTTCATTCGGTTCTCCCTGAACGAACTTGGGCGGCACATGAAGTGCCGCCCTCCTGGCACGAAGATCCCGGGCCCCGGGCCCGGGTCACGGTTAAACCGCTGCGGTCGCCGGCGTCGCCTGGGTGAGCGAGAGTTCACCGGTGCTGTCGCCGAAGTGATCCATCTCCATGCCGAGCGCATGGCCCATGGTCAGGAACGCGTTGGCCATCGGCGTGTCGGCCGCCGCCTTGATGTGGAGGTTGCCCTTGAGCGCGCCGTTGGCGTGGCCGAGGACGATCAGGGGGCAGCGGCGGTGATTGTGCACGTTCGGGTCGGCCATCGGCGAACCCCACACGATCATCGTCTTTTCGAGCAGGTTCTTGTCGCCGTCCATCGACTCCTTGAGCTTGTCGAGGAGGTAGGTGACCTGGCTGACGCGGTACTTGCAGATCTTGTTGAATTCCAGGATCCGGTCCTCGCGGTCGCCGTGGTGCGACGCGGGGTGGAACGGCTGGAGCGAACCGCTCTCGGGGAACACGCGGTTCTGCGAGTCGCGGCCGGTCTTGAACGAGATGATGCGCGTCATGTCGGTCTCGAGCGCGAGCACCTGCAGGTCGAACATCAGCTTCATGTGCTCCGAGAACGAGTCGGGCACGCCGGCCGGCGCCTCGGGCAGCTCGCGGTGCTCACCGCTGGTGTTGCGGGCCTCGATGGCCTGGATGCGGCGCTCGATTTCGCGGACGTTGTTCAGGTAGCGATCAAGGCGGTTCTTGTCGCCGGTGCCCAGTTCCTTGCGCACGTCGGCGACTTCGCCCTGGATCCAGTCGAGGATGCTGCGGCGCGACTGGCGGCGGGCCACCCGATCCGCCGGCGAGCCGCCGGTGCCGAACAGCATGTCGAAGGCCACGCGCGGGTCGCGGATCATCGGCAGCGGCTCGTTGGGCGAGGCCCAGCTGATCGAGTCGGTGTAGGCGCACGAGTAGTTGTAGGTGCAGCCGCCGGCCTGGTCGAGGTTCTCGATGCAAAACTGCATCGACGGCAGCGGGGTCGCCTGGCCGTACTTCTGCGCATAGAGCTGGTCGAACGAGGTGCCGGCCCAGATGTCGGAGCCCTGCGTCTGCTTGGGGTGCGCCTGGGTCAGGAACACCGCGCTCGAGCGGAAGTGGTCGCCGCCGATTTCCGGGGCGGTGAACGCCTCGGCCATGCGGACGTCGGTGTTGCTGACAATGGTCAGGTAGTCGCGATACGGCTCGAGCGAGCTGAGCGCGCTGTCGGCGGCGATGGTGAAGCCGGACCCCACCTGCTCGGGCGCGAACAGGTGCTTGGTCGCCCCCCACTTGTTGCACCCGGCCAGCCCGTGCACCTCTTCGATGCAGATCAGGCGAGTGCGGTCGGCCGCGGTCGGCGCTCCGCCCATGCCCTTGGCGGCGACCATTGCATCCAGGAACGGCAGCGCTACCGCGGCGCCCATGGCTCCCCGGATGAACGTGCGACGCGGCATGTGCTTACCAGTGAGGTACGACATCGTTATCTCCCTGCCTTGGTTTCGGTCGTGGTGGTGACTTCGGACTCCACTCGCTTCATCCGGAACGCGTCGCTCTTGACGACGCCGAGGATGAACGAGGACATCTTGTAGTTGGCCGTCTCGGCCGAGCGGGCAATGGCGCGCACCGTCGGCTGGTCGTAAGACTCGACGCGCCGGCCCAGGCCGTAGGCCATCAGGTTCTCGGTGAAGTTGCGCACCAGCGGCGTCGGCCGCTTGGTCAGCGCGGTGGTCAGCTCCGCCAGCGAGGTGACCTTGGTGCCGTCGTAGAAGTCGCCGGCGGTGTCGAGCGGCATGCCGTTTTCGCGCACCCGCCACTTGGCGGTGACGTCGAAGTTGTCGAGCGCCAGGCCGATCGGATCCATGAACCGGTGGCACGAGTTGCAGGTCGGGTTCTTGCGGTGGATCTCCATCCGCTCGCGGGTCGTCAGCAGCCGGCCTTCCTTGGCCGCACCCGACGCTTCGAGATCGGGCACGTTGGGCGGCGGCGGCGGCGGCGGCGTGCCCAGCAGCACCTCCATGACCCACTTGCCGCGCAGCACCGGCGAGGTGCGGTTGGCGAGCGATGTCTGCACCAGCATGCTGCCCTGGCCGAGGATGCCGCGGCGCGAGGCGTCAGGGTAGGTGAAGCGGCGGAACTGGTTGCCGACCACGCCCCGGTAGCCGTAATGGCGCGCCAGCCGCTCGTTGAGGTAGGTGTAGTCGGCGTTCAGCAGGTCGAGCACGCTGCGGTCTTCCTTGATCAGGCTGGCGAAGAACAGCCGGGTCTCGGTGCGCATCGCCTCGGCGAGGTTCTCGTCGAAGTTCGGGTAGAAGTTCGGGTCGGGGTGGACCTTCTCGACGTCCTGCAGGCGCAGCCACTGGGCGGCGAAGCGGGTCGCCAGCGCCTCGGCGCGCGGGTCGGCCAGCATCCGGCGCGCGTGCTTGTCGAGGCCGGCGGCCGTCGACAGCTCGCGGCGGGCCGCGGCGTCGATCAGGTCCTTGTCGGGCGGCAGGCCCCAGATGAAAAACGACAGCCGCGAGGCGAGGTCGACGTCGGCGACGCGGTAGGTGCCGCCGGAACGGGCATCGGTCGGGGCACGCTCGAGGCGGAAGATGAAATGCGGGCTGGCCAGGATGGCTTCGAGCGCGCCGCGCACGCCCATTTCAAAGCCGCCCTTCGCCGCGGCGCTTTCGTAGAACGGCATCACCCGGTCCACTTCGGCCGCCGTCACCGGCCGGCGATAGGCCGCCGCGCCCAGGCGCGTCACGATCTTGCGCGCGCACGGGACCTCGTCGGCGGTCGAGGTCGGCCGGCAGGTGAAGATCTTCTGGCGGCTCGCCGTGGTCGAGATGCCGGTGGTCTTGAGCGGCCCGCGGATGACGAAGTCGCGCATGTGGGGCAGCGTCGTGATGCCGCTGCCGCCCGAGCCGCCGCCCGCATACGACCAGTCGTGCGGCCGAATCAGGTCTTCATAGGGGCCGTCGATCTTGCGGACGAACGCCGCCGCCACCTTGTGCTGGCCGGCGCGAATCAGGAACGGCTCGGTGCGCAGCGGCGTCTGGCCGCGGCCGTCGGCGCCGGCGATGTTGATCAGTTCGTACTCGACGAGCGCGAGGCGCTGGCCGTCGATCGAGATGTCGATGTCCTCGAAGCGGGTGTTCTCGCCCGAGTTGAAGGTCATCTCGAAGGCGTACTCGCCGTCGGCCGGGAACACGTGGTCGACCACCATGCCGCCGCGCGTGCCGTACGGCGCGCCCTCGACGTGGTCCCAGGGGTGCTGGGACATGTAGCTCGGGTTGGTGTAGGTGGAATCGATCGACGGCGCGTCCTTGTCGCCCACCGCCATGCGGCTGATGTCGGCGGCGCCGTTCAAGTACGACTCGAGCAGCGTCGGCGAGAGCGCCTGTTCGTCGGCGATGTTGTCGAAGTTCGCGCTCAGCGTGTCGTTCGGCAGCCAGCGGCCGGCGTCGACGTCGAGGTCGAGCAGCTCCTTGATCGCACGGGTGTACTCGGGGCGGTTCAGGCGCTGGAAGGTGCGGCCGCCGGGGTTGGGATTGGCCTTCGCATAGGCGTCAACCGTGGTCTCGAGCGCGCCGATGAACTTCTGGTAGACGGCCGGCTCGGGACGGGGCATGCCCGGCGGCGGCATCATGCTCGCCTGCATCTTGCGGATCATCCGCTCGGCCACGTCGGAGTCGTGCCCGATCTTGGCGATGTCGAACGAGGCCAGCGACAGGTTGCCGGCCTTGCCGCGATCGCTATGACAACCGGCGCAATAGCGCTTCACGAGCGCGTTTTGTTCTTCGTGGGTAACTGCGGCGGCCGGCGCTGATGCGGCGCGTGAGGTCGCGGGCTTGATTGCATTCGGTGACGCGGCAGGCCTGGCTGCGGGCGTCGCAGGTACAGAACCCGCGGGTTTAGGGGCAGGCTGCTGTCCCGCGATTGCGACTACGAGCCCGAGGCACACGACGGCTGTGCCCAGGGTGATGGAACCGACGCTTTTCATTCCAACACTCCTGCGACGCCAGGGCAGAGCCAGTTGCTAGCTCGGCTACCTAGCCTCCCTATCTCCGCAGACTATACACCTAATACAAGGGTGTTATGGATGGGGCTAGGAGATATGACTTCCCGTGACATCCGGAGACATTAGGCTGGTGAACGAAACCGGGCAGGTGACCAAGGGAGGGTGCTGGGGCGCTGAGGTGCACCCGAGCACCCACAGCACGCCAGCACCGGAGCACCTGTCTTACTTCTTCGTCGCCGTCATGGCCGACGGCGAGGTCAGCTTGATGGTGTTGCCGTCAACCGTGCCGGCATACTTCGTCGTGCCGGCCGTGAACTCGATGGCCGCGCCGCGCAGCCGGCCCTGAATCGCCTGGTTGCCCAGCGTCCCCGAGATCATCTGGAACGACTGGGTCAGCTTGAGGTCGCCGTTGGGCGTGCCCCACGTGCCTTCGACCTTCGCCGGCACAATCCAGAACAGCGCCGTGCACCAGCTGCTCGAGCAGCCATCGGTGACGGTCGCGGTCTCGTCCGCCTGCCAATCTTCCATCGTGAAAGTGTTGGCGACGATGCGTGTGCCTGGCTTCAGGTTCAGGATGGTCGGCCGCAACTTCATGTTGATCGACGGCAGCAGGAACATGGTGATGACGGTGGCCTTCGACAGGTCGGTCTCGAACAGGTCGGCCTTCATGAAGGTTGCGCGCGCGGTCACGCCCGCCGCTTCAGCGTTCTTCTTCGACAGCTCCACCATGTCTGGGTTGTACTCGATGCCCATCGCGCGGGCACCCCGCTTCGCGGCGGTGATCACCGTGCGACCGTCACCCGAGCCGAGGTCCATCACGAAGTCGTCCTTCGTGACCTTGGCCATGTCGAGCATCTTGTCGACGACCGCCTGCGGCGTGGGCACCCACACCACGTCCTTGCCGGCCTGCCCCACCTGGGGCTCGAAGGGCTTCTGCCCGGCGGTGGCCTGCGCGAACGCCGACGCGCTCACCATCAACATTGCCAGCAGTGCCAGGGAAGTAATCGCGCGAGGTGTGCTCATCGAAGTGTCTCCATGATCCGGTACAAGTAACTATCAGTCCTCAGGAACAACGAGCCGGCCGACACGGCCATCGACGCCAGCAACCCGCCATCGAGGCGATTGGTGGCCAGCCGGCGGAATTCTTTGCCAGGGGCGATGACCGTGGTCACGCCCTGCTCAGCCGCAAAGTATATGCTTCCGCCGGCAAAAACGGGCGACGCCGAATAGGTGCCGCCCAGCCGCTGCTGCCACACGACGGCGCCGGTGCGCGCGTCGAGGCAGGTCGCAATACCGCCGTCGGTGACCACATACAGCTCATCACCGACCACGAGCGGCGACGGCGTGAGCGGCGCACCTCGGCTCAGCTTCCACGCCGTGTGGGTCTTGGTCACATCGCCGGTTCCATCCGGCCGCACCGCCAGCAGCGACGGCTGCTGAAACCCGGTGGCGATGTAAACCAACCCATGGGCGAACACGGGTCTCGGCACATTTGAAAACCCGTCTGCGTAACTTACGCGCCAAATCTCTTTGCCGTTTAGCGGGTCGTAGGCGGCCGCGCGGTAGGCGCCCACGCTGATCAGCTGGTCGCGCTCGCCGACGCGGATTACCA
>Ga0007756_10008623_pt1 | contig 10743 bp, 8 predicted proteins | sample LauGreSu1BDMLBDD_FD_61639 | JGI IMG/M metagenome (GOLD analysis project Ga0007756, IMG submission 61639) | Metatranscriptome of freshwater lake microbial communities from Lake Michigan, USA - Su13.BD.MLB.DD (Metagenome Metatranscriptome) | ecosystem: Environmental > Aquatic > Freshwater > Lake... | reverse complement strand
CCGGGCGGCGCGGCCGGCGGCCAGCGGCCACAGGGACAGGGCGGCGGTGGCGGCGGCTTCCCCGGCATGGGCGGCTTTGGCGGCGGCGGCCCGCGGGCCCCGATGACCGTTGAAATGGCCACGGTCAAGAAGGGCGACGTCGCCGCGCACCTGACGGTGGTCGGCAACCTGATCGGCCTCCAGACCGTCGACGTCGCGCCGCGCACCAACGGCCGTCTGCTGACGGTGTCGGTGCAGATGGGCGATCCCGTTCGCCGGGGCCAGGTCATCGGGAAGATCGAGGATCGCGAAATCGTCGAGCAGGTCAGCCAGGCCGAAGCGTCCCAGCAGGTGTCGAAGGCGACCATCCGCCAGCGCGAGGCCGACCTCAACGTCGCCAAGCTCAACTTCGACCGCTCGAAGAACCTGTTCGAGCGCCAGTTGCTCGCCAAGCAGGCCCTCGACGATGCCGAGTCGCGTTACCTGGCGGCCGAGGCGCAGATCGACTTGTCGAAGGCGCAGCTGGCGCAGGCCGAGGCCCGGTTGCAGGAACTGAAGATCAACCTGCAGAACACCAACGTCACCTCCCCGGTCGACGGTTACGTCGGCAAGCGCAACGTCGACCCGGGCGCCATGGTGTCGCAGAACACGCCGATTGCCTCGGTCGTCGACATCTCGAAGCTCAAGATGGTCGTGAACGTTGTCGAGAAGGACATCCGCCTGGTCACGGTGGGCGATAGCGGCGACGTCGACGTCGACGCCTACCCCGGCGAGAAGTTCCACGGGCGCATTGCCCGCGTCGCGCCCGTCCTCGACCCGGCCACCCGCACGGCGACCATGGAGATTGAGATCGCCAACAACGACAAGCGCCTGAAGCCCGGCATGTATGCCCGGGTGAGCCTGACGGTGGAAGAACGCAAGAACACGCTGGTCGCGCCCAAGACCGCGGTGATCGACTTCGAGAACAAGCGCGGCGTGTGGACGCCGAACGACGACAACCGCGCCAAGTTCGTGCCCGTGCAGCTCGGCATCGAGGACACGGACCGGATTGAGATCCTCGGGGGTCTAAAGGAAGGCGACAGAATCGTCACGACCGGCGCCACGGCCGTGCGCAACAACGACCAGCTCGTGGTCGCCGGGGCGGCGGGTCCGGGCGGCGGCCCCGGCAGCGGGCGCGGCGGACGGGGTGCCGGCGGCCCGGGCGGCGGACGCGGCGGCCCGCGTCCCGGCGGGACGCCCGGCCCGCCCGGCGGCCAGCAGCCGCCTCAGTAAGTCAAAAGTTAGAAGTTAGAAGTTAGAAGTTAGAAGTTAGAAGTCAGCCAACGTCAGTCGCTCAGTCGAGACCACTTATGAGTATTCCGCGCATAGCCATCGAACGTCCCGTCACGATGTTCATGATCAGCATGGTCATCATCCTGCTGGGCGGCATCTCGCTCACCCGGCTGCCGGTTGACCTGATGCCCGACACCCAGATGCCCACCATCACGGTGCGCGTCAACTACTCGGGCGTCGGGCCGCTCGAAATGGAGGAACTGGTCACGCGGCCGATCGAGCAGGCGGTCAGCGCCGTCGCCGGGCTCGAACGGGTCGACTCGACTTCGTCCGAGGGCAGCGCCAACATCCGGCTCAACTTCGCGTGGGGCAGCGACCTCAGCGAGGCGGCCGATGAAGTGCGCACGCGCCTCGACCGCGTCCGCGGCCGCCTGCCGGAAGACGCCGACCCGCCCACCGTGTTCAAGTTCGACTCGACCTCGATGCCGATCATGGGCATTGGCGTCGAGGGCGACTTCGACGCGGTGACGCTGCGCGAGCTGGCCCAGAACGACCTGTCGCCGCGCCTCGAACGCGTCGCCGGCGTGGCGGCGGTCACCATCACCGGCGGCCTGCGCCGCCAGATCCGCGTCGACCTGTCGCGCGAGAAGATCACCGCCCTCAATCTCGCGCCCGACCGCATCGTCCAGATCCTGCGCACCGAGAACCAGAACATCCCGCTGGGCGAAATCAACGACGCCGGCCGCACGCTGCTGCTGCGCAGCCCCGGCCAGTTCACCGACATCAACGAAATTCGCAACCTGGTGGTGCTGACCCGCGCCGGCGTGCCGGTCTACCTGAAAGACATCGCCGAGGTCCGCGACACCACCGAAGACCGCCGCTCGTTCATGCGCATCAACGGCACCCCGGGCATCCGTATGCAGGTGACCAAGCAGTCGGGCACCAACACCATCCAGATTGCCGAGGGCGTGAAGAAGGAAATCGAGAAGATCAACGCCGATGTCGACGGCGTCAAGCTGCAGGTGCTCGACGACCAGTCGAAGTTCATCGACCGCGCGATCGGCAGCGTCACCGAGCACGCCATGCTGGGCGGCCTGCTGGTGATTGCGATCATTTTCCTGTTCCTGCGCGACATCAAGTCGACGCTGATCATCTGCACCTCGATCCCGGTGTCGGTGATCGGCACGTTCGCGCTGCTCTACTTCGGCGGCTACACGCTGAACACGCTGACCTTCGGCGGGCTGGCGCTCGGCATCGGCATGATTGTCGACGCGGCCATCGTCGTGCTCGAGAACACCTATCGCCACCTCGAGATGGGCAAGGACCGCATTACCGCCGCCATCGACGGCAGTGAAGAGGTCTGGTCGGCCATTCTCGCCTCGACCCTGACTCACATCGCCGTGTTCGTGCCCATGCTCTTCCTGACCGGCGTCTCGAGCATCATGTTCGGCCAGCTCGCCGCGGTGGTGTCGTTCTCGCTGGCCATGTCGCTGCTGGTCGCGGTGACGATCGTGCCGGTGCTGTGCTCGCGCCTGCTCGACGCGCCGCACAAGGCTCACGCCGGCGCCGGCGTCATGGCCACCCTCAACCGCAAGGTCGACGGCGCGCTCGACGCGCTCGACGAGTTCTACGCCCGCGCGCTGCGCACCGCGCTCAACCACCGGCCGACGGTGTTCGCCAGCGGCTTCGCGCTGTTTGCGATCGCGATCGTCCTGCTGCCCCGCATCGGCTTCGAGTTCCAGCCGCAGACCGACGAAGGCGAGATTACGGTGGATGCCGAGTTGGCCGTGGGCTCACGCCTGGAGAGCACGGAGGCCGTGCTCATCGGCCTCGAAGAGCGCATCCGCCAGTCGGTGCCGGAAGCCGTGATGCTGATCACGCAGGTCGCCGGTGGCGGCGGCGGGGGCGGCGGCTCGACCCACCGCGGCAACGTCAACGTGCGGCTGGTGCCGCGCGACGAGCGCACCCGGACCAACGAGCAGATCTCGATGCAGCTGCGCCGCGAGCTGTCCGGGATCCCGGGGGTGATTGTCCGCGCCCGGCCCTCGGGCGGCCAGAACCAGATGATGCGCGGCATGGGCGGCGGCGGCGACGGCCGCCTGTCGATCGAGATCCTCGGCCATGAGCTGGACCAGTCGAAGCGCATCGCCCAGGACCTCAAGGCCATGCTCGACACCACGCCCGGCATTGCCGACAGCCGCCTGCAGCGCGAAGAAGGCCGCCCCGAGCTGGCCGTGCGCGTCGACCGCGACAAGGCCGCCCTGCTGGGCCTGACGGTGACCGGCGTCGCCAACACCATCCGCACCAACGTCGCCGGCACGCAGGCCGCGATGTTCCGCGATGCCGGCAACGAGTACCCGATCATCGTCCGGCTGCGCGAGGAGGACCGCGAGGAAGTGTCGGAAGTCGGCGACGTGCTGCTCAACACGCCGGCCGGCCAGACCATTCCCGCCAAGAACGTGATGATCATCGACCGCGAGACTGGCCCGGTGTCGATCGAGCGCAAGAACCAGGAGCGGGTGCAGCGCGTGAACGCCGAGACCGAGACCACCCTCAGCGAGGCCGTGGCCGCCGTGCAGGCGCGCATGGGCGAGATCACGGTGCCCAAGGACTTCGCGGTCGGCTTCGGCAACGAGGTCGAGGAACAGGCCAAGTCGTTCAACGAACTGCGGCTGGTGCTGATCCTGGCGATCGTCCTCGTTTACACGGTGATGGCCTCGCAGTACGAATCGCTCAGGGATCCGTTCATCATCATCTTTTCGATCCCGCTGGCGGCGATCGGCGTGGTGGGCATGTTGATGATTACCAAGACGCCCTTCAGCATGCAGGCCTACATCGGCGTCATCATGCTGGCCGGCATCGTCGTCAGCAACGCCATCCTGCTGGTCGACTACACCAACACGCTGCGGCACCGCGACAAGATGGAGCTGCGCGCCGCCCTCGAGCTGGCCGGGCGGCACCGCCTGCGGCCCATCCTGATGACCTCGATGTGCACGGCCCTCGGCCTGGTGCCGATGGCGCTCGGCCTCGGTGAAGGCGCCGAACTGCAGGCGCCGCTGGCCCGCGTGGTGATTGGCGGCCTGCTGACCTCCACCGTGATCACGCTGGTCTTCGTGCCGGCGATGTATACGTTGTTCGAGGAAGGCTGGAGCGGAATCTTCAAGAAGGGCGCGACCGCGCCCGCTGAAGCAGCTCACTAACGGCGACGCCGCTGACCGGATCGATCCAGTCAGCGGCCAGTTCGGCGAGCGGCTCGAGCACGAAGAGCCGCTCGCGGAATCTCGGATGCGGCACCACCAGGCCCGGCTCGGCCAGCCGCGCTCCCCCATACAGGATCAAGTCGAGATCGAGCGTCCGGGCGGCCCCGGGCGCCGGCCGCTGCCGGCCGTCCTCGCGCTCGATGGCCAGCAGCCGGTCGAGCAGCTGCCGCGCGCTCAGGCGCGTGTCGCCGGTCACCACGCCGTTCAGGTAGCGCGGCTGATCGTCGATGACGCCGACCGGGGCGGTGTCGTACCAGGTGGAGCGACGGAGGTTGGAGAGGACCGCGGCCAGCCGGCCGACCGCGAAAGCCAGGTGCGCTTCGCGATCGCCCAGGTTGCTGCCCAGGGCGATCGCCACAGGCGCGGCCGCTACTGGCCCGTCCACCGGGCGCCCATCACGACGCCGGCGTGGTCGTTGATGGCAAGCGACGTGCCGATGAGGTCCCGGTTGCCGGCCGCCGCCTGGTCGAACAGGCGCTTGTGCTCGAGCATCTCGCCCAGCACGATCTTGAGCATGCCCTTGTGGCGGGCGTGCGACACCTCGTCGACCTTCGGGCGCCACTTGTCCACGAACCGGGCATTGTCCCGGGCATCGTCGGCGGCGAGGGTTTTCCAGGCGTCGCCCTTGCCCACCGCCACCGCCTGCCGCGCGGGATCGGCCGGCAGCGGCGCCGCCAGGTCCAGCAAGGCGTGCTGCAGCCACGACAGGTGGGTCTGCTCGCGCGCAATGATGTACTGGTAGGCGTTGTTGATGTCGTAATCCGGGATCTGCTGAGCGACGTCTTCATGGCGCATCAGCAGGCTGGTGCGCTCGATCAGGAAGTCCCGAATCAGGTCGGCGAGATGGGATGTGGTGCTCACGCCTTTTGCTTCTCTTTGCAGGTGATGCATACCCGCGTCCAGGGAATCGCGTTCAGCCGGGCCTCGGCAATCGGTTCGCCACAGTCACGGCACAGCCCGAACACGCCTTTTTCAATGCGCATCAGCGCTTCGTCGATGGCCTGGAGAATCTTGGCATCGGTCTGCTTGAGGCGCAACTGGATATGGACTTCGTTGTTGCCTGAAGCCTGGTCGGCCATGTCGCCCTGCCGGCCGTTGTTATGCTCCATGGAACTCTGGAGGGAATTGAGACCGGCGCCCTCGACGAGTTCCGCCCGCTTCTTGAGCAGGGCGTCCTTGTGTAGCGAGACGTTCATGTGACTTCGTACTCCCAGAGCGCCCAACGGGTACGGCGCGAACACTTCATCTTACCAAAATAGGGTGCCTGGGGTGCCAAGTTGCCCAGGGTGCCTGAGGTGCTTAACGGGCCGGGCTATTCGGCACGGAGGGTGGCCAGGGGCTTGCGCTGGAGGACTTCCCAGCTCGAAATCACGCCGATGGCGGCCACGAGGACGGCCGTGAGGGCGACACCGGCCGCGCTCATTCCCAGCAACGGCTGGAATGGGATGTCGAGCGCATAGCGGCTGACCGCCCATGACAGGCCAACCGCGCCGCCGGCGCCAATGCCGCCGGCCAGCAGGCCCAGCAGGCCGTACTCGAGCACCAGGACCGCGGCAATCAGCTGCCGGGTGGCGCCCAGGGTCTTGAAGATGGCCGACTCGTAGACCCGGCGGTACTTGGTCATGGCCACGGCACCAATGAGGATCAGCAGGCCGCTAAACACCACCAACGTGCCGACCACCGTGACCGCCAGGGTCACGTTGTCGACGACCGACTTGATGGTGGCCAGGATCTCGCGCCCGTCGATCACCGACACGTTCGGGGCGGCGTCCACCAGCGCGGCCTGGAGCCGGGCCCGCGCGGCGCTGTCCTGCGGTCCGCGCACGAAACCGACGAAGCTGTGAGGCGCCTGCTCGAGTACGCCGGGCCTGAACACGAACATGAAGCCACCGGCCCGGCTGTCGGCCCACTCGACCACGCGTATGCTCGTCACCGTGGCCGTGAGCACCCGTCCGAGCACGTCGAAGCGAATGGTGTCGCCGATGTTGATCTTGAACTGTTCGCTGATGGACTGCTCGACCGACACCTCGGGCTCGCGCGACGGCGTCGCCGCCCAGAGCTGGCCGGCGACGATCCTTTCGTTGGGCGCCAGCGCCTGGCGATAGGTGATGGTGTATTCACGACCGAGCGATCCGCGCCCGCGCACGTCCTCGTAGTTCTCGAGATTGAGCTCGCGTCCGGCGACGCCGACCACGCGCGCCCGCAGCACGGGCAGCAGCCGCGGCGGCGCCGCCCCCGCCTCCTGGTGCGTCGTCAGCGCCGCCCGCACCGCCGCCACCTGGTCGCGCTGGACGTCGAGAAGGAACATGTCGGGCGAATCGGCCGCGACGTTCAAGGCGAACTGGTCGATCAGGTTCTGCTGCAAAGACCGCACGCCGATGATGAAGAAGCTGCCGAGGCCGACGGCCAGCAGGACAATCCGCACCTGGCTGCCGGGACGGCTCAATTGCAACACGGCGTGCCGCAACGCGAACGACCGCGAGCGCGCCAGCGGCGCGATGGCGCGGATGACGAGGATGCCCGCCAGGTGCAACACCAGCGCGGTTGCGGCAAAACCGGCGGCCACCACCAGCCCCACCCGCCAGTTGCCCGCCTGCCACACCGTGAGCGCGACCAGCGCACCGACCACGAACACCGACACGACGACTTGGACGGCATCCGGCCGCCGGCGGCGCGGCTCGTCGCGCAACAACAGCGACGGCTTCACGTGACGCACTTCGAGCAGGGGCACCAGGGAAAACAGCAACGACACGAGCAGGCCGATGCCGATGCCCTGGGCCACGGCCGGCACGGTCAGCGCGTACTCGATGACCACGCCCGGTGTCGCGCCCGCCAGCAACGACGGAATGGCCCGCATGGCGAGCGCCGCCAAGCCGACCCCGAGCAGGCTGCCGGCCAGGCCGAGCATCGTCACCTGCGCCACGTACACCGCCAGCAACTGCGACGAGCGCCCGCCGACACACTTCAGCACGGCGATGCTCTTCATCTTCTGCTGCACGAACACGCGCGTCACGCTCGACACGCCGATGCCCCCGAGGATGACGATCACCAGCCCGACCAGGCTCAGGTAGTTCTCGGCGCGCCCGAAGTCTTCGCCGATGTCGTCTTCGGTGCCCTTGTAGGACCGCACTCGCGCAAACTCGTTCGCGAAGTCGGCACGCAGGTGGCGCATGAGATCGTCGAGGCTGGCGTCGGGCACGCGCAGCAGGCGCTGCGACGTGGTCCGGCTGCCGAACCCCAGCAGCCCGGACTGCTCGAGATCGGCGAGAGCCACGAATACCCGCGGCCCGATGCTGAAGGCGCCAAGCCGCCGGCCCGGCTCGCTTTCGATCACGCCGCGAATGGTGTACTGCTGCGTGCCAATCGCCAGCGCGTCGCCCACCTTGACGTCGAGTTGCGCGAGCAATTCCGGCCGCACCAGCACGCCGAAACCGCGTAACAGCTCGTGGTCATAGGTCACGCCGTCGGCCAGCCGCATGGTGCCGTAGTAGGGAAAGCCCGCCTCGACGGCGCGCAATTCGACCATGCGCGCGCGGCCGCCGGGCCGCCCGGCCGGCCGCGTCATGGTGGCCAGTTCAATCGCACGGATGCTGTCGGCGCCGGCCGCCCTCAGCCGCTCGTCAACCCTGGCGACGACCTCCGGCTTGAGCGGTTGGTTGCTGGTAATGATGGCGTCGGCGGTGATGAGCGTCCGCGCCTCGCCGGCAAACGTGTTTCGCACGCTTTGAATCACCGAGCGCAGCGCGACGATCGCGCCCACGCCAATGGCGATGCAGACAAAGAAGAACAGGAGGCGGTGCCAGGACGCGCGCATCTCGCGCGCCGCCATGAACAGCACGAACCTCATGCCAGCGTCCCTTGCGCGGTAGTCTCGCCGGCGACCGGCCGGCCGTCACGCAACACCAGCCGCGCGTCGGCCACCGCGGCCACCGACGAGTCGTGCGTCACCATGACCAGGGTCACCTTGCGCGAGGCGCGGACCTGCAGCAACAGGTCGAGAATGTGCCGGCCGTTCGAGCTGTCGAGGTTGCCGGTCGGCTCGTCGGCCAGGATCAGCGGCGGGTCGTTGGCGAGCGCGCGGGCGATGGCGATGCGCTGCTGCTCGCCGCCCGACAACTGCGACGGATAGTGGTGCCCGCGATCGTGCAGGCCGACTTCGTCGAGCAGGGCCTGCGCGCGGGCCGCCGCATCGCGCCGGCCGGCAATCTCCATGGGCACCTGGATGTTCTCCATCGCGGTCAGCGACGGCACCAGGTGGAAGAATTGGAAGACGAACCCAATCTTCTCGCCGCGCAGCCGCGCCAGCGCGTCTTCGTCGAGGCGCGTGATCTCGGTGCCGGCAATACTGATGGTGCCGGTCGAGGCCGAATCGAGGCCGGCGATCAGCCCGAGCAGCGTCGACTTGCCGCTCCCCGAGGGGCCGACAATCGCCAGGCACTGGCCGTCAGGAACATCCAGATCGAGCGGGTGAAGAATCGTAAGGGGGTGGCCGCCGCTCTGGACGGTCTTGCTGACGCCGCGTAGCTGGATCATGAGGGGCTTGGGGGCTCAGGGGTTTTGACGCCGCAGTGCCGGCTCGAGTTCCGCCCACACCAGGTCCGCCACCATCTCTGCGCCACGGACATTCGGGTGAATGCCATCCGCCTGGTTGAGCGACGCGTCGCCAGCCACGCCCTGCAACAGGAACGGCACGAAACGGACGCGATAGCTCTGCGCCAGGTCGGTGTAGACGCTGCGAAACTGCTTCGTGTACTCGGCGCCGAAGTTCGGCGGCGCCTCCATACCGGCCAGAATCACGGCCACGCCGCGCGCTGCCGCGCGATCGAGCACCGCGCTCAGGTTCTTCTTGAGCTCGGCCGGCGACAGCCCGCGGAGCCCGTCGTTGGCGCCCAGGGCCACGACGAGCACCTTCACGTCGCCTTCGAGTGACCAGTCGAGCCGGCGCAAGCCACCAGCCGAGGTATCGCCCGAGACGCCGGCGTTGACCACCTCGTAATTGAGGCCTTCGGCGGCCAGGCGTTTGCCGATCAACGCGGGAAAGCTCTGCGCGGGTTCCAGTCCCAGGCCGGCAGTCAGGCTATCGCCCAGGAACACGATGCGTGGACGCGCCGCGGCGGGTGTCGTCGGAGCCGGCGTGGCGCCGGCCGCGGGCGCCGGGCCGCCCGGCGGCGGCGAGACCTCTCGGCACGCCGGCAACAGCAGGCAGGCCGACACGATGACCGACAGTACCGGCCGCATCACGAAACGGCAATCACGAGCGCCGTCGCGTTGTCGGAACCGCCACGCGTCAGCGCCTCGTTCACCAGGCGTGTCGCCTGGTCGGGCGGCGTCGATGCGCCCTTCAGGACCTCGGTGATCGACGCGCTGTCGAGCCGGCCGTGCACCCCGTCGGAGCACATCACGAACGTGTCGCCGGGCACCAATTGTTCCTCGCGCGCGCCCGGCTTCACGTCATCACGCGTGCCGACGACGCTCGTCAGCACGTGGCGCAGCGGGTGCGCGGGATCGGCGTCCTCGGCCTCCTTGGCGCCGAGCACCGACGCCAGCCACGTGTCGTCCCTGGTCAACTGCTCCAGGCTGCCGTCGCGCAGCCGATAGATCCGGCTGTCGCCCACGCTGGCCAGGGTCATGCGATCGCCGTTCACGAGCGCTGCCACGACCGTTGTTCCCATGCCGCTCAGCTCGGCCCGCCGCGAACCTTCGGCGTAGACCTTCCGGTTCGCCAGCCGCACGGCGGTCGTCAGTCGGTTGACGTCAATTGACTGCGCCACCTCCAGGCCGAACGGCCAAGTGATGTCGGCCGCGCCGGCCGCACTGTCGGCAATGAACTGGTGAATCGCCTCGACGGCCAGGTGCGAGGCCACCTCGCCGGCGTTATGCCCGCCCATGCCGTCGGCGACCACAAACAGGCCCAATTCCGGCCACCAGCCGACGTGGTCCTGGTTCATTTTGCGCGGACCGATATCGGTCCGGCTTCCTACGGTCAACTCCATGGTTCTGTTGGGATTATCCCTTGTGGATACCTTGTATACTCGCACCCGTGGCTAATGCCGCCCTGCAGCCGGTCATTGCCCGCGCCACGACCGCCCTCGAGCGCGGCCAGGCGGCGGCGACCATTGACCTGCTCGCTCCGCTCCTGCGCGCCCCATCGTCCCTGACCCGCGACGACGAGCTGGCTGTTCGCGTCATGCTGGCTGAATCGTACCTCTTGCAGGGGGATCTTGCACAGGCC
>Ga0007756_10019986_pt1 | contig 10868 bp, 9 predicted proteins | sample LauGreSu1BDMLBDD_FD_61639 | JGI IMG/M metagenome (GOLD analysis project Ga0007756, IMG submission 61639) | Metatranscriptome of freshwater lake microbial communities from Lake Michigan, USA - Su13.BD.MLB.DD (Metagenome Metatranscriptome) | ecosystem: Environmental > Aquatic > Freshwater > Lake... | reverse complement strand
ATTATTGCTCTACTACGGTTGTCGTACAAGCATTCCACCTTTACGCCTATTCGCCACACGTTATCGATAGTTGCCCATCCATTACGGTGGTCGCCTCGCCTGATGAGGTCTTGTTTCATTTCCTCGATTCTGGACGGTGGTAAACCTGATTCGTGTATGTATTCAGAGGCCATGTCGACAAGGTCCTGCAAATGTGTAAGTTTCACCACGTGTTAGAAATCGCGTTTTACTTGCTGTCGAACAAATACATAAAATTAGGCTATGGCCCCGCGTTTTGGTGCCTGTTGGCTACAGGTTACACGGGATAAACAACGTACTACACCACGTAAACACGTACATTGGTTCTTTATTGATACCACGTCTTGACGGAAAACGGGTGCCACTTGAATGCAAGCATTGGTGTTTGGTGTGCAATTCTTGGTTGGGGGTTCGAAGTATATATTTATGTCATCGCGGGGTGTGCATTTAGGAATAAGGCATGTTGAGGTATTTTTGTGCCACACTCCACTGACATTGTTAAATATCTACTTGTGAGATTCAAAAGGCTCCACTTGCGTGAATTCACTCTGTCTCTGTGGCCATTTGGTTAATGCAGTGTTCACAGCGTTCCAGGTTTTCTTCTTAGTAAGACGTTTTTATTCGTACGCCAACTGCATCACTGGATTCAAGTATTGACGTGCTCCTATTTGCCCCTCTACATAGTGTGCAAAATGCCTCTGTTCTGTGCTAATGATATCTGCTTATATTAGACCCATGTAAAGCTCGTAGCTTCTTGGGTTGAATTTATAACGACCTGCATTTTGTTCTTTGACTGCCTGTGTGTAACTAACCTCAGCTGTTCTTGTATTGTATATTTTCGCGCAACATGAATAACACGGTTTTATCTTAGTGGCCATCTAGTCGAAATTCTTCATCTCCTACTTGATCTCAGCCTCTTCTTCACTGTTTTCAACCGATTTGGTGAGCTTGTGTGCCAGAGCGAGTCTATAGTCCTTCATCACTGCCCACTCCTCAAGTGTTTCATTATGACCGTCCGGCAACTCGTTGCATTAACCACAACAGCAATCTTAGGGGAAGAGCTCTTGGCGATGACCTTCTTAGAACCATTCTTCGATCAGACGCGGCGTGACGTCAAATGCTTTACCTGCTGACGTGTTGACCATTTTGGCAGATCGGTTGTTACTCATACCAAGATCTCTTTTACACCAATTGACGGCTTTAGTATAGTACTCGTTGGTTGTTCTATAGTCAACTCTAAATAGCATGCACTGTTGTTAATTGCTTGCATTTCGTTTTGTCCTCATGGTCGTCCAGCCCACCCCCCAAGCGTGTTTAACCCTTACTCCTCCCGGGTTCGCGTCGTGCACGAAAACTACAATAGGAAATTCTTTGCCTTGCAGCTTAGTTTTAGGATGGTATACTCCTGGTATATTTGATCCTGCTATCAAAACTCTGTAACACTGTCTTGTTTGATCTTCAAAGACAAAATCGTTAGAGAATTTGACGAGTTAATCAATTGTGACACCGCCGCGCATATTATATAGAATTTTCTCGGTCTAATTACCACTAAGGGACCTACCACTGTTGGTGCGTAAAAAGAAACCGGCGTCAGTAATAACTTTCCATGGTGCGTGCGGAGCAATAATGTTTACCTTCTCTTTATAAAAAACAAGTTGTTGAGATATGGCGGCGAGGACACAATGTGCGGTACCTGCTTACTAGCCGATATTATAAATGTCACAACTTGGCCTGAAATCAAGCAGTCTCTCCAAATCTGAGGCCATCTAATCATTAATCACTTTACGCACATCCTTAATCCGCTTGAGCTGGCCGTTGTTGCCCGCCATACATATGTGGACGCGGTTGTCGAGGAGTCGAAGCGACTGTATTTCTGTCTTCACCCCTGCGGATGTGATAGCGAATTGTTATAACTGCCTGACCGAGCGACGCTCGTGGGTGACGCGCTAGTGTTGTTCCGAATCCTATCTGATAAGTCTGCTCAATACAGCAGGTATAGTAGAATTTTTAAGGGTGCCATCCACGAAATATGCACACGTGGAATCTTTACCCATGTCATAAGGATTGGCCCGTTGTTGGAATATCTCCATGGCTACCTGATCATAAATCATGTATGCAGCTAACTTCACATTTAGAGAGCACGTCTGTTTAACAAAATGGTTGTAACAATGATCCTTATTTTTAACTTTCAATTCCTCCTTCGCACTGTGCAAGTCTTTATATTAATGCCAATCAGTTTCTGTAACGGCTTTTTGCAATGATTCTTAATTTTCTTTACCATTTTGCAAAATACGATGTGGTTATAAGTCTTTCCACTAGAAATTACAATGCTCAAGATATCGTGACTCCATGCGGTAGTCCCACACTGCCATCTCCTGACCGGCCAATGGCATGAGTAATTGTCTGTAAGTTTACGAGACATACGGACCGTGATAAACAATGGTTTGACCGCACACACCAATTTGTACAGCAATAATATCGTTTCCATCAGTTGTTGCAGCCTCAAGATCTATCGACGCGTAATGGTCTGCTGCCCCCACAAACGGTGTGATAACCAGCCTCAACAAAGACATGCATATACTTGGGGAGTCTGTGATAAAAATCCTCCTCGTTTCACAGTTCTGTGTGTCAACAACATTGGCGTGAACAAGTGACATTGCCTGCTCTTTCCAGTTCTTACGTATACTAACTATCTCCTGCGTCACGGGGATACCTTTCCTCCCTTTATTGTAATCAGGACTTTCTCCTGAGGTTCTGGTATTATAATAGTGGCACATTGCGTCAGCGAATAAGTGGGGTTCGATGTGTCCATGACGTTAGACATATGTCTGATGCAGCAGAGCAACGTTTCTACCGATAAAACTATCAGTGACAAACCCACGAGTCCTCAAAACTCGTATTAATTTCAACTATTCTTGTATCACATGGTCATCCTTCACATATAGTACAGTTTTGATCAGCGGAGGCAAACCGAGATTGACGAACTCAGAAACTGTGATGTTTTTGTGTGCTTCTCTCCTGATCACCTCACGTATCCTATCATCCGATTGGCGTACCGCGTCACTGAGAAACTCAGGTATGTGTTTATCTGCCTTAATGTTCTGGTAACGGTGGTCACGTAGTCTTTTGAGTGCGGCTTGTAAATACTCAGGGTCCAACTCGTCGTCGCTAGAATCAGTATAATATTACGCACACGGTTTCATTAAACCGTCTGAGTCGGAACTAATGCTGCGCTTCTTGGAACTATTTTTAGTTGGTTAACGCATTGTTTTACTTTCTTCAACATGTTCCGTTTTCGGAACCTGTGGTGTGTCGTCACCTAGACCTGTAATGTTTTGCTGGTCTCTCTTGAGGTAAACGACCTTGCCATACTTCTTTTTGGTTTTTGGACCTTATTACTGTGATGTCGTCATGCGGCGAGCGTGTGTGCGTGGGCGTGCAGGGCCATTACTTTTTCGTTTGTTATTCGCGGCGTGTTGCTAATGACGTGATGGTACTTTAGTATCCTCATCCATCGGTTGCTCCTTTGTCTAACCTGACGGCTGTTTATCGCGCACTGTGCCTGGTTTTTATGACCGTGTCTAGGTAACATTGCGTATGTGCTCAGACGCCCTTGAAAATAGATGATGGTTGCTTGTGTCCTTTTCAAGTGAGAAGACGTAGGCCCAAGCGACTACGCGATAATCGTCCATAGTTATGTGTGTTCCTGCGTTGACATAGGCATCCAATAACTCTGTTAGGCGTATTGGCAAATTGTCGTCTCTAAAATATCTCATAGTATGTGTAGGTAACGTGTTGGAAGCGTGAAGTATTTGATTCATTTCGTGGTTTAGGATATCCACAACGTTCACACGACTAATAGGTGTGTTCGAGCGTAATAACACACAGAGAACAAGCACGTACAGGTCAAATGCGGAATTACTCGCACAGAATGTACTAGTTAACCTTTAGTACAAACTTGTGGTCTTTAATGGTCTGCGGCAGTTTTTAATCGCTTCATTCACCATGTCAAAATCTTGTTCTGTGGCGGCAGCCACAGTAATTTCTGCATCCCTCTCTAACGGGTAATAGAGTATTGCCTTAGCACAAGCTTCAACGGCTGATTGTCGATCGTTTTAGGGTAAGATCAGCGGGAGGATTATTTTACCATAAGATTCTGTTTCACATTTACGTATTAAGTTGGTATAAACGTACTCTAGATCTGCTGCCCAACATCCTTTGTCATCATGTCGAGCATCTACGTCAGGCATCACGACGTGCATCATGTGCTTTGCGATGAAGCCTTTCGCCTCTGTTGTGACACACGTGCCCAGCGGCAGCGGGTAACGGCCATGGTTCGCCTTGTCTATACGATCCTGCATCAATGAGTCGTTTTCTTTAATTTATTGCTAACCGTCGCCAAGCACGAGATGATCGTTGATAAAGTTGACCATAACGTCGTACTTACAATTGTCTGAATGCTTATACAACTGGGTGAATAATGTTTTTAAAACGAGTTTGTCCGATGGAAGGTCGATCACGACTGTGTTCCACAGTCTCACAGCATGGTTACGAAACGATTTTTCCTCCTCAGACGGACCTGTGGCGTTTTTTCCAGTAGACATCTCATGCAAAGCTTTATTTACAGCGTCAGCTTCCGCTGCATCAGCTTGATCCTCAGGGGTAAGGAAATTTTGGGAATCTGGGTCGTTATCTTCGTCATGCCGGGTTGGGCATGCGGTTTTGCTATAATGAGTCCAATGATTCTCTGGCAAGGATGTTAATATATCAGGCATATCAATTGTCGCAGGCTGACAACTCTCCGCTACGCGCTTGATGTTCCTAGAAAACCATTATTGGTCCATAAATGATCGTAGGATGTTTTTAACGTCCTTCTCAGGGTCGTGAAACCATCGCACGTTATCTTTTAGCCTCATAATGGTACATCTTGCCTTGAATGAAACATGTTTGACATCACTAGGTTGCTTGATGGCAAGTCTAATCAATCCTGGAAGCAGCGGTGCCAAACCATATTGGAAAAGCACCCATGCGCATTCGTATATGCTGACAACAGCGTCAGCTGTATTCATAATTGTTGCGGCGAGGACGGAGGTGACGTCGGAATTTGACAATCCCTGTTTGTGTAAGAGAGCCTCAGTGATGACTTGTTACACATTGCTAGGTTCAAACGTTCTACTCAGGCAGCCCCAGTAGGATGTGTTATACAGCGAGTGCTTACTGAATTTATATTCGATGCTCCATAATATCAAGGCATGAACCTATTGTGACATCTCGCCATAATGTATCGCATGTCTGCTCACGATATCTCTAGCCTAACCAATGTGTCTTTCCAGCTTAGGGTGATTCACGATCACACGATTGGCGTCTAATTCAAACTATTTCCTCCCGCTCGTACTCTCCTCAACTTGTGTCATTTTTGAGGTTGCACCAGAGTCTTATGTTGCCTCGCAAGTCATCTCAGGCACGTGGGAGCGAATGTTCGTCTTTGATATACTTTCACACGTCATTGTGGCCACGCTATTAGTCAAAGAAGGGAATTTGTATGTGTCAGCGACGTTTGCAGCGGCTTTTAATGTCCAAATTACTTGAAAAGTATTTACCCCCACCCAATGTATGAGTATAAACTCCTCAAGAACACCTATTTGCATCTGACTTGAGTTAACATATCCCCAAAGGATTCTCTTTCCGACTTGGTGTTTAACAAGCTGATAGTCTTATTTATAAGCTGTGTTTTCTTTATTTCCATTGACGACATGCGTGTGCTCTGACTTCCTCTTCACATTAATGTCACCACTTCCCTCTTTGTCGTATTTGATCTTCGTCATTTTGTCAAGGGTCGCACGACTTCTCGGCGCGAGATGAGCGATACGGTTGAAAGCCCCATGGTGACCATCTGAAGAGTATGTCGCTTGTTGGACACATATAAATAAGTTATCTCGTTTACAACATACGGGTCTCGTCACAGACACACGGCCTGGTAGGACTGTGGAGACGCTTGCACCCTCACTACCTATCAGCTCTACACAACGTTAGAATTAAATACTGTGTTCCCGTATTCTCCCCTTGTCAAGTACAAGTGAGTGATATCCGTCAACCATAAGTTACCTCATAGGTTATGTGATTTCGGTCATACCTACAGGCTTGCTCCTTAAAAACACGTAACGGGAGTTGTACGCAACCGGTTCTTCGTTCCCATTGTTTCTACGCCACTCGCGTAGGTTGCAAACATATGGCGTGGAGCAAGGAGGGCCGATACTAGTGAGTGTTATGTGGTGCGAGTTATGCTCCAACAACAAGCTCACCAATTATACTCTTGTCATCTGAGTCAATGCGACCGTGATTGATTCGAGATGGAAGTGGGAAAGGACATCTTCGTCATCACATTCACGTTGCCTTGAGAGTCTATCAAGAGTATCAACGGGGCTACTATTCAGACTTTTCAGAGAACCAAGACGTACCTACCGTTCCCTGATATAGATTAGTGCGGCTGTAGAGTAAAATAAATCGGCTTGTGATGATAATTTTACTACAGTCTTCAGCGTGATTAATGGTCTCACTCTGCCTGTGACGTACTTTTCACGTGCGTAATATCCAGGCGGTCGCATGAAGCGTGGCAATGGGCATTGAGAAGTAATCGCTGACCTTACGTGGGCCCAAGGTTCAAAATAGACAATTTAGTATTAGCTCACCTTCGAGGAAACATGGTCGCGGTTAATACAATTATAGAGGTCTTATTTTGGGAGTACTGATATAGGAATTTGATCACTCATGCCGATAAATTGTTTCAAGGATGCCAGCAGATTCATTTATTTGTCATTCCAGTGGTTATTAATCCAGAGTCCAAGTGCGACGAGGCCAGGGAGAACAGTGATTGCAGCGGCGACTAATGCAGCCACTCTCAGGAGATCAATCCGTCGTGGCACGAAATATTCCCACGCGCCTAATTGTTCATAAGATATCTTCGCAGGTTTGCCCGTTTCCAACAGGACTTGTTTCTAGTACAACTCTATCAACTCTCTTTCTTCATCGTTACGAGAGGCTTCTTTTGGCCAGATGTTGATAGTATCACGGACGTTGCCGCTGATCTACGAAGCAGTGGCGGGCATGAATTTCTTTGCAAGTATATCATAGTATGAGGCACCAAGCAGTTGTGCACGTCGCTCATTCATGACAAAGAGTATGCTAGCGCGTGTGTCACGTTCGAGGTCTGTGCCCTCAGCATCAGGTAGAACGACTGTGGATAGCCCTGTCTGGTTTATTGCTTTATAGTAGCTCCTTGCGTCTTCCACCATTCCTGCTCTCTCCATCTCTATCACCGTTTATATCATCATCGCGCAGTAGGTGACTTTATTCTGGTCATGAGAGTTACCAGTGTAACACATTGCTATTTCACGCCCCGACACATCTCGAAACACAGTTACTGGTGGTTCAGTAATAATGAAAGGTGCGTGAATCTGAGCAACTGGTATTACCGGGTTCTTGACACTGGGCGGTTCGTTTAGGCGTCCGAGGTCACTGAGTGGAATGTGTTCCTGCTCAGACACGCCATAAGTGTTGTAAGGGCCTCGCAGCTTAGCGCCTTAAACAGAGCATGCGGCGTTACAGTTAGAAATCAGTTTTGAAGCGGCAGGGCTAACAATCGTTTCTACTTCGATGTCATGTGTATAAGTAGTTCGTCCGGCCCAAAGTCTCTTCGCGTTTTATATGGTCACGACATCGCCACGATAAGTTTCCTCAGTGAAAACTTAGACAGAATTCATCACTCTTTACACGACCGGGACAGGTTACTCGACAACGCAATATTCATGTAGGTTCATTACACCGTTAACATGCTGTGATATTTTGTCTTATGTTCTCACAACGTTCACGGATCTCATGAAATCACCCCCGATACGTGCAATGTTCCTTTGGAGCAGCTTGGTCATCTCTTTGACACTGCATTGCTGCTTAGTAAACGCGGCATAAGAGCGAGTTATACAGTCTATTATATCTGGCTCTTCAGAAAAGTTTATAGCGAAGCTATCATAATCACACACGTTAGCAGCCGGGTGACGATAACGATCACTGTCACCGGCAACTCCGATGTCTACCGCATAACGGCCCATTGTGGTTTCAGAAGTTTGCTCGTGTGACTGGCCTTAAAACGTTTACCACGATGAATTGAGGTAAGTGTGGGTGCAGGTGTATACACGGTCACCGGGTTTCAGCACCATAAACTCCGTGGCAGAGGTGTAGTAAAATACGTGCACTCCGATCATAACAACGGGAAGTTTCAAACTCTCCCGCGCTGAAACAAAACCTTCATGCAGTGCAAGGAATTCTACTGGGTAAGCGTAGTCATATTCGCTATCAGGACCTAATCCTTTGACTATATGCACGGTGCTATACATTCTCTCTAAATGTATAGAGAATTCGAGTTGCGTGCGATCTTTACCGTCAGCACCGTATTGAATGATGAAAGTTGGTATTTGCATATTGTGCTATGCTTGTATGGGTTCAATAAATCTCGCCAACTCTCTCTCGTGATGAGGGGCAACCAGCACAAGTATGTATTTACCTGGCGGTATTTTCATAAGTTGCTCCGCAAGACTGCACGTAATTTTGCCTCTCATTTTTTGGGATAGAACGTGATGGTGCATTCTCTTGATAAGCCAATTCTCCTTAATACCTTCCACTGGACGAAGGCGATATTATTGCCACATCTCAATCATATTCAGGAAAGCACCTTCCGTTTGGTAATATCGTGACCAGTCTCTCGACTCGTCTTATTTCTCATTGGCTCTTTATTCGTTGTTGAACGCTAACAGGTCATCTGCCAGATGACGATATTTATCGTGCGTGAGTACTTTGTAAATCGCAGATAAGGCGGTCGCAGAGCCACTAGTTTCTACGGAGGTAAGTGACTTCACATACTGGTGGGTTTAAATGCATAATTAATGAGCGGCCCCATGCCTCGGACCGCGTTTGAGGCTACTACCTTGTTCTAAAGCTGACTTTATTGCGTCATAATCTATGTCTCCTTACAGGTGTCGTGCGAGCATCATATAGATGTTGTCACCACGAGCGAGACCTGCACTCAATGCTGAGACTATGATCGAGAAATCTCCTACTGAGTTGTGGCCAAAGCATTCGAAGGTGAAACGTGCAAACCTTTCAATATTGCAGCGTGAAATTTGGTGCCCCAAGGAGTGTTCTTCTGTGATCTCATTAGCCCAACTTACAGCAGCCAGGCAATCACCTGCAGTTTCGGCGGTTTCAGCAACGTCAGAATCCTCATGTGATGAATGATGATCGCTCAGATGATCAGAATCTTGGTGTTGGTCACTCTACGACTCATCGGGTACGTCACAGTCTGCTGAGTTGACATGTGTCCCGTTTAAGGAGGTACGCGCGTCATGGTCACTTGCGGTTTCGTCCGGGTTCAGAGTATGGGTGTTTGCCGACGCTATCACCTTCATTGGTTCACCATCCTCTGTTTCTTGGTTGGCGGCAACTTGAGGTTTTTCGGGGATGTGTTCTAGAGGGGGCTTGTGAGTAACTAAATGTGGTGAATGTCGACTCGTAAGCGAACTTGTGATTTGAACGGCCGTCGCTAGTTATCCCACAGAAAGTATGCCAGGGTGTGTTTTGGTTTCCTGCTACTCAACCACATCTGTCCCTTGGTCGGTTACAACAGGAGGTTTTTCATGGGTCTATCCCAGAGGGGGATTGTGGGTGACTGCGAGTTGACTCACGATTAATTTTGTAGTCTGAGCAGTGGCTGTGGGTTATACTGCTGGTGGGATGTTCGCATGCGTTATGGTTTGCCCAGCCACATTAACCTACATAACAACCCGACGAGAGGTTTGCTGCGGTGTGGAGGAGACAAGCTCTGCGTTGTCCAGATTCCTGTAAATTAGCATAACCACCGTGCCTTTTAAAGAGTACTCCTTGAGTAATTGCGGTTGGTTATGTGTAGTATTCAAGTTGAATGCTTAATAGTGACCACCGGTTGAATCTGGCGTATGGACAATCCCCCCTACTAAAACTTGATCGCTCCTCCTGGGAGGGTGCATACCTTCTCTGCCGTAAGACATTTGGTACTTACCTTTCATTGATTCACGACGGGGCACATAGTGGACACAACCCGCGGTCATCCAATTCGGTGAAACATTTGGTGCACAAGATTCGCACTGATTTTCGATCCATGATATTCTACCGCTATTTTTGCAATTATTACAACTTTCCAGATGCTCTACCATTTACGTGAATAGTGCAATCTGGTCAACTTGTCCACCTAATTTCTGACCTTCTGCTCGACAAGCTGCATCGTGGAGTTTCTTTTCATAATCTTTAAACTACCCAACGGGGCGTCCATTGTGACAACTCCAATGATAAAAGTGAGCGGTAATGGCGAGCATTGAATGTGAGCTACATGAGTTTTGGTGAAACATTGCTGATTGTACATGGCTGCCACCTTCCCTGGACCACTCGTGCTCTTGGGTATTGAGAACTCCAGCCCAGACAATGGCTTACATAAGGTTGTAATACAGACTCCCAGCCACCTAATCTATCTTTTCACCAAACATCCCATAATTTCTGTCTGTACGGGTCACAAATCGGGGTAGTGTTAGTTTGCGACTCTAGAAGAATGCTGCGAGGCGAGGGTAGTCTGAATGATACAAAGTACCCTTATACTTATGTTGTTGTCTGTTATAAGCCTTTAATAGGCCTAATATATCATCATCAGACATGTGTACCATAAATTGGTACAAGGTTTCTAATCATCCACTGTCTGCGACTTTCAACTCGTCTGCGGTCTTGGAAACCGTAGGCGAAGAGAGATTGAAGTACTTATCAGTAGATTGCAT
>Ga0007756_11642958_pt1 | contig 10886 bp, 2 predicted proteins | sample LauGreSu1BDMLBDD_FD_61639 | JGI IMG/M metagenome (GOLD analysis project Ga0007756, IMG submission 61639) | Metatranscriptome of freshwater lake microbial communities from Lake Michigan, USA - Su13.BD.MLB.DD (Metagenome Metatranscriptome) | ecosystem: Environmental > Aquatic > Freshwater > Lake... | reverse complement strand
GCCGATGCCAGGACGGAGGCGAGGGCCATCACGACCACGCAGGCGAAGGATGCGACGCCGCGGCAGAGGCGCCGGCCCCAGGCCAGGGGACCGCCAGGTCGAAGCCACATGGAACAGCCCGGGAAATGCGCCGCGTCTTGCTGCCGACGCGTCAATGGCGGGCTCCCGCGCGACGGTCGCTCATCCGGCCTTTTCGCTGCGGGAGGCGCGACCATCCCTCGCCTTTTCGACGCCGGGCCCGCTGCCCGCGGGCCGCCGCTGCAGGATGCCGCGCTCGACGAGCTGCTCGACGACCTGGGTCATCTGCCCATGCATGCGAACGAATCCCTCGAGGCTCAGCACGAGTTGCTCGCCCGTGGGCTGGACGGCCGGCGCCGCACCGCCCTCGCCTGCCGACAGCGTCACGAGGTCGAGCCTGATGGTGCCCGAGACGACCTGCGTCGCCCCGATGCCGTCGATGAACGTCTTCTGCATGTGCAATCCTCGCGATTGGATCGAGGGGCCAATCTGGTGGGGTGGACGAGGCGATGCGCGCGCCTGCCCGCGCCGCCCGCGCCTACCCGCCCCACTGGTCGATGGGCGCTCCGGTGAGCCTTTCGAGGTCCTCGAAGTAGGCGTGGGACAGGGCCGCGAAAGTGCCATCGGCCATCGGCCGGCCGGCGGCGTCGAGCGGCTTCCAGCTGCCGTTGACGTCGCCCTTGAGCACGCCCACGAAGTTCACCGCGAGGTCCTGCTGGAGATCGACCTGCGTCTCCCGGCTCCATGCCACGCTCGTGCGCGTCGTCGTGAACTTCCCGGCCGCCTCGTCCCAGAAATCCGCGTCCTCGCGCACCATGAACCAGTCGCGCGCAGGCGCATCGGCGCGCCGGACCGCCATCTTGAGGATCCCCAGCGCGTCGGACGACGTCACGCGCCCGTCCCCGGTCACGTCCGCCGCGATGAACTGGTAGGGCGACACCAGCGGCGCCACCAGCGGCCCGGAGCCGTCGGGATCCGTGTTCGGGTTGCGCCCGACCGCGAGCTTGAGCGCCGCCAGCGCGTCGGACGACGTGATCGCGCTGCCCGTGTCCGTCGTCGTCCGGCTTGCCGACAGGCAGTACCCGTCATGGTCGAGTTCCACGACAGCGTAGGCGCCCTGGCCGTCCGTCGGGCCCCGCGCCACCGTCGTCGCGAAGCCAGCCACCTGCGCCGCCCCCAACTCGCCGTCCAGGAGCCGGATGACCTCGCGCTCGGCCCCCGTCGGAAGGTCCAGGACGACCGTTCCCAGCTTGACCGCCCCGGATACCGTCGTGGATCCGATCATCGCCACGCGCAGGACGCCCGCCTCGTTCGCCGTATCCACCATCCAGCCCGAGGGCTCGCTCGCCGTCCATGACAGGGCAGCCCCGCCATCCGACGACAGTTCGAAGCCCGCGTTCTCGACGCCAGCCCCGCCATCCATCCAGACCTCCGCCACGAGGTCGCCATTCGCGTCGAAGCGGTGCCCGCGCAGCGACAGCGGCGAGGGCCCGCCATCCCCGGTCCCGTCGCCCCGCGCCACGACGCTCACGCTGCCCAGCAGCGCATGGCTCTTCCAGTGGTAGGCGATCCCCGACAGCGTCGCGGAGGGATCCACGATCGAGTTGTTCGTCGCCGGCACGTTCGAGCACGCGGCGGCGTCGTTGCCCGCCACGTCCTGCAGCACCCCCGAGGCCTGGTCGCCCGCCGGATCCACGTACCCGACCGTCACCGTGGTGCCCTGCGCGATCGGGCGTGCCATCGTCAGCGTCACCGTGTTCCCGGAGACCGAGGCCGACGCCACCAGCGCCGCGACGCCGTTCACCGTCACCGTGAACGCAGACCACGCCGCGCCCACGGGCGAAAGATCCTCGTCGAAGACAAGCGTCACGGTGGTGCCGTTCTCCGACCCCGTCACCCCGTTCGCCGCGAGCGTAGGCGCCGCGAAGTCGATCATGTCGCCATCGGCGAAGCGAAGCCGCTCGACACCCGACAGCGTGTCGATGCCCTCCGCGCCCGACAGCGCCTCCACCACGATCGTCCCAAATGCGTCGCGCGACACCCCGTAGCTCGAGCGCGCGAGCGCGTAGGTCGCCACGTCGCTGCCATCCCCGCCGGCGAGCGTGTCGTCCCCGGCGCCGCCAATGAGCGTGTCGTCACCGCCTGCACCTGACAGCTGGTTCGCACCCGCATCGCCGGCGAGCGTGTCCGCGAAGGCCCCGCCCGCGACGTTCTCGATGCCGACCAGGATGTCCTTGCCCGCGCCGCCCTGCGCGCTCCCGGAAGCCAGCGCCACGATCACCGGCGCGGCGGCGCCTGCATAGCTCACCCAGTCCGCTGCACCGGCACCGCCATCGACCAGGTCGTTGCCCGCGGCCGAGGCGAGCGTGTCGTCGCCATCCGTCCCCAGGATGACCGACGCGGCCGCCGCGGGCATGATCTCCGTGTCAGCGCCCCCCGACACGAAGCCGAGGATCCCCGAGACCATCGAGAGTTCCAGCGACCGCGCGCCACCGACCAGCGTGTAGGCGACCGTCGCGAGCCGCGCGGGATCCGCGCCACCCACCGGTTCCAGCCATGCCATGCCGGCCGAGAGGTCGCCGCCCGTGGTGGCATCCGTATCCGCGAGGTCGGCACCTGGCGCGTCAAAGCCCTGGAACGTGCCCGCGGCAGGATCGACATGCAGCACGAGGTCAGCGGCGTCGATCGTGTACCCGCCCTTCAGCACCACCTCGAAGGTCGCGATCCCGTCGGCGACGGACAGGGGCAGGAGTTCGAGCGGCGGGTCGAGGGCCAGGACAAGCGTGCTTCCGCCGTCCTCGACGCGCAACGCATAGCCGGTCGGAAGGTCGCGGATCTCGACCGACGCAGACAGGAAGATGCCGCCGGTGGCCCGCGCCAGCACGAAGCGATGCGCGGGGTCGATCCCCGCAAGCGACGCGTAGTCGAGGTCGATCACGCCGTCCTCGAAGCGTGCCGCGCCCGTCACCTCCAGGAGGTCGTTCGCGCTCGCCGAAAGGTCGAGGCGGAGGATGCCCGAGCCTTCCTGCAGGTAGTCCCCGTCGACGACCAGGTTGCCGATGCCCGCACCCGGGCCGACCTCGCCGCCGAGATTGGAGAGGTCCCCGACCAGCCTGCCCTCGCCGCCCAGGCGCGCATTGGCCAGCAGCCAGGATTCAGCGACCCGCAGCTCGCCACCACCGGAGAGCGATATCTCCGCAGCCCCGCCGCTCGCGACGGCCAAGGATCGGTCGAACGCCACGGGGGCATCCTCGAAGCGCATCCCCGCCACGAGCGTGCCGGCGGACAGGCTGGAACCGTCGCCCGTGATCTCAAGCCGCGCGCTCGACCCCGTGGCCCCGGCAAGGGCGACCACGCCGCTCGCGTCGAGACCGATCGTCGCCCCGCCAGAGACCACCACCTCGCCATCGCCGGCCACGCCGATCGCAAGCAGGCTCGCCGCGCCGTGGATCGAGAGCCGCGTGCCAACGCCGTCCAGCGACAACCCGCCGGTCGAGCCCGCGCCGTCGCCCACGACCATCCACGCGCCCGTCCGGCTCGCCGCGCGACCGGCTTCCGCCACCGCATCCATGACGAGCGTCGCGCCCGTGTCGAGCTGCAGCGTCCCGGTGCCGCCCTCGTCGCCAACCCAGACATGGACCTCGTGGCCCTCGAGCGTGACCGTCGTCCCGGCGTCGCGGATCGTCGCCGAGCCCCAACCGTTCGCCCCTCGCCCGATCACCAATTGGGATCCTGACCAGTGGTCGGGATTGGCGGGATCGATCCGGTCCGCCGCGCCCTGCGCGTCGAGACGCAGCTGCGCGCCGGCCTCGACCACCAGCGTCCCCGTTCCGCCGTCGAGGTCGAGGACCAGGTCCTTGCGCTCGCGCCCGACATGGAAGCTGGCCTGGTGGCCCGTGAGCTCGACACGCGTGCCCGCGCCCTGGATGGTGAATTCACCCTGCGAGGCGACGCCGTCGAGATAGCCCCGCGCGCGGCCCACATCGACCACCGTGCCGCTCCAGTAGTCCGGCATCAGCGCAGACGGCGTGGAGGCCAGGCTCAGGACGGCGCCGCCGGACACCGTCGCGCTGCCCGCGCCGCCCATCGTGCCGATGGTGAGCGAGGCCTGATGCCCCGAGAGTTCCACCTGCGTGCCGGCCCCGGCAATCGACAGATCGCCATCGGCCGACTTGCCGCGCCCGACGACGATGTTCGCATAACTGTCGTCGCCGCCGTCATCGTCCCAGCGTCCGATCGCGGTCCTGGCGGCCGCGCCGTGCACGACGCCCGAGAACCCGTTCCCAGAAGAATCGAGGACCGTGGTGCCGCTGGCCTCGTCGAACTTCCAGTGCCCCACGAGATACGCGGAACGCTCGACGCTGGTCGCCACGTCGTTCAGCCAGTACGCGTTGATGGCATCGTTGCTGCGCGCCTTGCTCCATAGCCGCACCTCGTCGATCGTGCCGCTGAAGCCCGTGCTGCCCGTCCCCCCGATCAGGATGGGATCGTCGTTGGACGCGATAGCCCCGCCGGTGATGCCGGACTGGCTTGCGACCTGCGCCCCGTCGCGCAGCACGCGGAACGTCCTGGCCGTCCCGTCATAGGCCATGGCCGCGGAATGCGCGAAGCCGTCGAAGAACTGCCCGGCCGCGACCGAGAGCGTCGCCCCGGTCCCGCTCCCCGCCGAGAACACCAGCACATCGTCCGACAAGGAAGCGGTGCCGCGCGTGTCGAGGACGACCGACCAGGCAGCCCCCTTGCTCGCCAGCGTCATCGACGAGCCCGTCACGTCGTAGGGCTTGCCCTCGAGGAAGAGCTCCAGCGTCATCCCCGACGACACGTCGAGGCGCGAGGCGCCGGGGTCCGCGATCTCGACCCGCGATCCCGCGCCGTCGAAGTCGAGCGCGCCGCTCACGACGTTGCCGGCGACCGACTTCTCCCCGGTGACCTTGTCGGGATCGGGTGTCGCGCGAAGGACCACGCTGGCGCCGCCGTCGATCACGAGCGTGCCGCGGCCGGAACCGAGGATTTCGTAGTAGAGCGAGTTGTCTGGCCGCGCGATGTTGATGCGCGCGACGTGGCCCTCGGCGACGAAGCTGGTGCCCGGCCCCGTGATCACCGCGTGCCCCTCGCCGCCGATCCCGCGCCCTACAGTCAGCGAGGAGGCCGAGAACCAATCCGCGCCCTCGGCCGTCGGGTCGCTCGACAGCAGCACGTCCGCGCCGCCAGAGATCGTCAGCGTGCCATTGGCGATACGCCCGCCGCCATTCGCGCGACCGATCGCGATGTCCGCGCCAGTATCCGCCGAAATCGCCAGCGACGTGCCGGTCCCGGTGATCTCCACGTTGCCGACGCTCGCAGCGGAAGTCGACCCGCCGGTGTTGCGCGCGATAACCAACTGCACCAGGGAAGAAAAATTCTCGTCGGCGACAAGGTTCCCGGCGACGAGTTGGCGATGTCCTTCTATGGCGACATGCGCGCCAGCCGAGATCGTTACATTGCCGACACCGGACTCGCGTCCGACCTCAACGAAGGCCCCGTAACCGGACATCGACAGGCTCGTGCCGGCGCCGGACACCTCCATGTCGCCGATCCCGTTCACGTTTCTGCCGACCTGCATGTTCGCATTCATGTACACGAAGGCGCTGGGTGACGGCACGGAGGGTATTCCGGAGATCTGCAAGGAGGCGCCATTCTGCAGCGCCAGGCTACCTTCGCTCGCAAGGCCGTTATTGCTCCTGCCTATGTCGACGGCGCCTCCCCTGCTGGTGTTGACCTGCAGGGATTTCCCGACGACCTGAAGGGAACCCGGGGCGTTCAGCCCGACTTGCAGGTAGTTGCTGGAGACGACGTTGTCCCCGGATCCAAGGGCCGGACTGACCGCGATGGAACCGGAAAAGTAGGTCCCGGGCATGGCCACAGGCGAGGCCAAGAAATCCCCATCGGAGAATCTAAGCGTCTCGATGCCCGTCAGCGTGTCCGTTCCCTCGCTGCCGGACAGCGCGCGTACCGTGAGCACGCCGGACGCGTCGAGCGAGATGTCGTAGCTCGCGCGCAGCAAAGCGTACGTGGCAATGTCCGCCCCGTCGCCGCCCGACAGCGTGTCGTCGCCACCGCCGCCCTCCATGACGTCGTCTCCGCTCCCCCCGAAGAGCGTGTCTCCGAAGGCGCTGCCGACGATCGAAGCGCCATCGGCCTGCGCGACTACCGATGCGCCGTCGCCAAGCGCGATCGTGACGCCGGAAGCTTCAGCCGAGGCGTCGTATGAGATGGACACGGCGCTGGTGGCGATCGCGTTGATCGCCTGGACTTCCTGAACGGTCGCCCGCCCCGTGACAACCAGCTTGTTGGCACCGCGAATGACGTCAAGGTTGGCGGGATCGACGATCGTCGAGGCGCTATCACTGACCCCGTAGCGCACCGCCCCCAGAGACGTCCCGAAACCGGCGATCATCGAGAGATAATCCCGGATCTGACCCACGGCTAGCGAGTCGCCATCACCGTGAATTCCGAGGAAGGCCGTGCTGGCCGCGAGAGAAACGCCAACGGATGCAAGATTGGCCGCGGTGCCGCCATCGAGAACCTGGCCATCGGCGATCCGGACGTCGGTCGCGTCTACCAGAAGGGGACGATTTGCCGGCAGGGGAAATCCGGGCAGGGCCGCAAAGCCCCCGATCGCCAGGATGGAGGGCACGTCATCGAAGATGACATAATCGACATCCGTTCCCGGGGCCGATGCGGAAACGATCGCGGCGGCCTGCAGGACAGAAGCGACCCCCTCGACCACGACAGCTCTCGCGCCGGCCACGACCTGTGTGTTTTCCAGGGCCGAAAGAACCTCCGCCGAATCCGACACGGCGTAGCTCCACGGACCCTGGAAGCCTGCAGCGCGCAACGCCATGACGCCTGCCACCGAGACGGCGCCCGCATCGCCAATCGGAAGGCCCGCGACGGACACGTCTCCATCCGCGAAACGCAGCGTCTCGACGCCAAGGACCGTGTCCAGCCCCTCGCCGCCGGCCAACGCCATGACCGCGATCGTCCCCGAACCATCATTCAGAAGCGAATAGTTCGCGCGCGCGAGCGCATAGGCCGCCATGTCCACGCCGTCGCCGCCGGAAAGCGTGTCGTCCCCGCCCTCTCCGCGCAGCGTGTCGTCGCCCCTGCCGCCGGACAGCGTGTCGTCGCCCTCCCGTCCATCGATCACATTGGCGCGGTCGTTGCCAGCGATGACATTGTCGAGTTCGTTGCCGATCGCCGAAGAGGACGCCAGGCCCAGTTCCGCCATGCCAACCGACGCGGTCGTCACACGGCCGGACGCATCCGGCCAGGTCGTCACGAGGGTCCCGTCCTCGGAAATGAACGCGGAGAACATCCCGTGATTGCCAGGCATGGCGCCCGGCACCAGCACCTCCGTCCCGGCAGGATCCCCTTCAAGCGTGTAGGGCCGGACAAACACCCCCGAAGCGCCAGGCTTCATGTAGAAGGCGAGGAAATCCCCCTCTTCCGGCCGTCCAAGAAGCCCCACGATCGCCCGGACATCCGGCCCGAGGTTGACTTGGGAGATGGTAATGACCCCGGCTTCGACGCTTGCCAGGCTGAAGGAGTTACTTGCGCTAACAAGGTCAACAGCCGCGAAATGCGTCGGGCCGAGAGCCGAGACGCCACAATCGTTCCCGAATGAAGCGAGACCCACCGGCGCACCAACAGCCCGGCCCGAGGCATCGACCAGCGCGACGTATTGCCGGCCATTCACGAACTCCCCCCAGCCAACCACATGCAGGTCGGGAGTGAGCGAGGTGATGGTCGGCCTCCACTCCGTGCCCGGGGATGTCGCAATGAGCCGGGCTTCGCCAAAACCGCCCGAAGCCGTACCCGCGGCGACATAGACGCCACCCGTGGTCGTCCACGCGCAAAGCACGCCGTCGGATGTCGCGGTCAGCGACGCGAAATGCGCCGGAGGCCAGCCCGCCAGCACGCTCGCAGGCGCGATAGCATCGCCACTCGAGGAGAAGAACTGCGTCACGACCTCGTACTGGTCGGGGGACGGCCCGCGGTTCCAGGCCAGCGCAAACCCTCCGCCTTCGACCGAGGTAACCGCCGGGAACCATTGGTTCAGGCTGTCCAGGGTGCGCACGGGACCAACGGCAGAACCCGACGCGTCATGGAGCTGGAACCGGGTCAGATATGCACCGCCAGAGAATTCGCTCCACGCGGAGACATGGCCTCCACCCGCCAGGGGAGCCGCAGCTTGCATCCAGGCGATGTAGGAGACGGAACCGGACAGGACGCTGGGCGGAAGAGACGCAGGCGATGACGGCTCGGCGAGGACCATGTTCTCGATATTCGAAGCCAGGGAATGGCTGCGCGACGAGATCACCGTATCGATGCCGCCTGAAGCTTCCTCCACCACGACGTCGGAAGCGCTGTCGACGAAATACGTGTCGTCACCGGCGCCACCGACTAGCCGGTCGTCGCCGCCGCGACCATCGAGCGTGTCGTCGCCCGCACCACCGCTCAGGACGTTCGACGCGCCATCGCCGACGAGCACGTCGGCACCCGCTCCGCCGGCGAGGCCCTCGATGCCCACGAGCACGTCGGTATCGCCGGGCCCCGCGACGACGGTCGCCGTGCCAGTCGAGGCGACCGTGGCGGTCAGGCCGGAGGACAGGTAGCCGTAATCCGCCGTGTCGCGCCCGGAGCCGCCCTCGAGGCGGTCGTTGCCTGCGCCACCGGAAAGCGTGTCGTCGCCAATGCCCCCGGCAAGCGTATCCCCGGCCCGCGTGCCCACGAGCATGTCGTCGCCGGCACCGCCGACGACATGCTCGATGCCACGAAGCGTGTCGGTCCCGATGTCGGCGCCGGTGGCAAGCCGGACCCGGTCGACCGTGAGCAACCGGCCCGCTCGCTCGGTTGGCGTGCCAAGGACGGTATCCAGCGTCACGCCGTCGGAATAGGTCGTGCGTAGCGTATAGGACTCATCCGGGTCGAGGGCGAAGAATGAAACAGGCCCGAGCGACTGGCCGAACCCGTCCGAATGACCGCTCAAGCGCGTGGCCACGACGGTGTCGCCCAGCATGAGGCGCAGCGTCGCCGCGATGGCGGGCGCCCCTTCGACACGGGAGTCGACGCGAAGCATCGTCGCCCCGGAGGGATTGGCATTGTTGCGGTAAAGGACGTTCGGATCCGTCGACCCATGGCTGGCAACATGGATGTCGAGGTCGCCATCGCCATCATAGTCACCAAGGGCGATCGAATGGCTCAGCCCGACATCGCCGACCGAATAGGCCGCCGTCGCGTCTGTGAAGGTGCCATCCCCGTCGTTTAGGTAGAAGATGTTGGGTGCGTAGTAGTTCGCCACGTAGAGATCCAGGTCCCCGTCGGCGTCAAAGTCACCCCAGCCGGCGCTCGTGCCACCTCCGCCCGCCATGGCGGCACCTGGCACGCCTGCCGCGAGGGTCACGTCGACGAAGTGGCCATCACCTTCGTTTCGGTAGAGGACACCCGTTCCTTCTGTATTCGGCGCGTAAAGATCGAAATCGCCGTCGCCGTCGTAATCACCCCAGGCAATACCCGTCGTCTCGCCCTGTCCGACGACCCCTGCGGCCGCCGTCACGTTCACGAAGACGCCGTTTCCTTCGTTTCGGTAGAGGACATTCGGATCGCCGTAGATCGTAGTGACATAGAGGTCCAGGTCGCCGTCATCGTCGTAGTCGATCCACGAGGACTGTGCTCCGGCACCCGTGTCGACGATGGCAGCCGACAGGCTGACATTGGTGAATGTTCCAGTCCCGTCGTTCCTGTAGAGGATGTCCTCGCCGGCGTGGTTGACGACATGGAGATCGAGGTCGAGATCGCCGTCGTAGTCACCCCAAGCCGCGCCGCTTGCGCTGTAGGCAACGGTCGAGCCACGCAGCCCTGCGGCATCCGCGACGTTGGCGAAGCGCCCGTTGCCATCGTTGCGATACAGGACATCAGGGTCGCCATGACCGGTCGCCACGAAGAGATCCAGGTCTCCATCGCCGTCGTAGTCGCCCCAAGCCGCCGCGTTGCTATAAGCCACTCCGGATATTCCGGCCGCCGTGGTGGCGTCGATGAACGTCCCGTCCCCTGCATTGCTGAACAGGAAATAGCCGCCGCCCTGGTCGACGACGAAGAGATCGAGGTCTCCGTCACCATCGTGATCGCCCCAAGCCGAGGCGCGCGTCGAGCCCGCTACCAAGACGCCGGCACTCGTGGTCACGTCCGTGAACCCCACGCCGGCCAACTGCGCCGACGCGGGTAACGCAGCCAAGCTCAGGGTAGTCGTCGTACGCACATGGATCGCATCGCCCGCCCCACCGTAATCGGCGGTGTCGCTTCCAGGTCCACCGATCAGCGTGTCGGCGCCGGAGGTCCCTACCAGACCGGCGGAACGTTCAATGACGTAGCCGCGCTGCAGGAACAAGTTGGTAGCCTGCGCATCGGCCCATTGCGCGTGGTTCGGTGCGCCGCTCTGGAAGAAGAGCGACGCATGGTCTTCGTCTCCCACGTTGTTCGGCTCGCCGGCGGCCCAATTCGTGTAAGTTGCCTCTTGGCCAGCGTTGGGACCAGCTGTGTACCTCCATACCCCCTCGCCCGCGGCGTCCGAGATTGCCTGCCACACATTCCCGTTAGTGCCCGTGGTGCTTGCCAGCCAGTTGGCAATGGCAGTGCCTTCAGCCGCAGTCTCTATCGTGAGAAGCCAGCCACCCGCAGCCTGGGCTCCGGCAAGCGCCTGGTCGTAGGTGTACGACCCCGCGACGTACTCGTAGGATGAAGAGCCTTCGATCCGGAAGATCGTCATCGCCAGTCTCCCCGTATCATGGCCGCCAAGATGGCTTGGCGCGGCCACCCTGCATCCAGCC
>Ga0007756_10052496_pt1 | contig 10934 bp, 21 predicted proteins | sample LauGreSu1BDMLBDD_FD_61639 | JGI IMG/M metagenome (GOLD analysis project Ga0007756, IMG submission 61639) | Metatranscriptome of freshwater lake microbial communities from Lake Michigan, USA - Su13.BD.MLB.DD (Metagenome Metatranscriptome) | ecosystem: Environmental > Aquatic > Freshwater > Lake... | reverse complement strand
GATGGAGCAGGGCCTGCGCTTTGCCATTCGCGAGGGTGGCAAGACGGTGGGTGCCGGCGTCGTCGCCAAGGTTATCGAGTAACAGCCGCTGGCCGGCCACAAGGCCGGCCTCGAGCCACATAAGGCAACAAAATGCAAAGCCAAAAAATCCGAATTCGCCTCAAAGCCTTTGATTACCGGCTGATCGATCAGTCTGCTCTTGAGATCGTTGACACGGCAAAGCGCACGGGGGCTGTGGTCAAGGGCCCGGTGCCGCTGCCTACGCGCATTGAGCGTTTCGATGTGTTGCGGTCCCCCCATGTCAACAAGACATCCCGGGACCAGTTCGAGATTCGCACCCATCTTCGCCTGATGGACATCATTGATCCGACTGACAAGACTGTCGACGCCCTGATGAAGCTGGATCTTCCGGCGGGTGTGGATGTGGAGATCAAGCTGTAGAAAGCTGAAAATCGTAGTAACGGAGGGCTGCCCAAACGGCCTCACCGTATTGATTAACCGCCGGCCAATTGCAGTCGGCAACCCGTCAAGTTGACGGGATTAGATAAGAGGGTAAGACCATGAGTTTGGGACTCGTCGGCCGCAAGGTCGGCATGACTCGCATTTTTACGGATGAAGGTGAATCCCTTCCCGTGACGGTGCTGGACGTGTCGGACAATCGCGTCACACAAATCAAGACCAAGGACACCGACGGCTATGTCGCCGTGCAGGTCGCCTTCGGCAAGCGCAGGGCATCGCGTGTCAGCAAGGCCATGGCCGGGCATTACGCCAAGGCGGGTGTCGAAGCCGGTCAGGTCCTTCGTGAATTCCGTGTTGCGGAAACCGAGCTTGCCAACCTTTCGGTCGGTGGCAAGGTGGGGGCGGACCTGTTCAAGGTTGGCCAGAAGGTTGACGTATCAGGGACAACCCAGGGCAAGGGATTTTCCGGCGTCATCAAGCGCCACCATTTCTCGTCAAACCGCGCCAGCCATGGCAATTCGCGGTCACACAATGTGCCGGGTTCAATTGGACAGGCGCAGGACCCGGGTCGCGTATTCCCCGGAAAGCGGATGGCAGGCCATCTGGGCGATGTGATGCGCACAACACAGGGCCTGGAAATTGTCCGCGTCGATGTCGAGCGGCAATTGCTCCTGGTCAAGGGTGCCGTGCCCGGAAGCCGTGGTCGCGATGTCGTGGTCAAGCCGACCGTCAAGCCGGGCCGAGCCAAAGCGGTCCAGGCGGCGAAGCCGGCCGGAAAGAAGTGAGGTAAGGATGGAACTCAAACTCATCAACGAGCAGGGACAGAGCCCCACAACCGTGGCGGCATCCGACGCGCTGTTCGGCAGGGAATACAACGAGTCCCTAGTGCACCAGATCGTGGTTGCGTACAAGGCCAATGGTCGTCGGGGTACCCGTGCCCAGAAGGGCCGCAGCGACGTCAGCCACTCCCAGAAGAAGCCCTGGAGGCAGAAGGGAACCGGCCGGGCTCGCGCAGGCGACACGGCAAGCCCGATCTGGCGTGGAGGCGGAAAGATATTTCCCAATCTTCCGGACGAGAATTTCAGCCACAAGGTCAACCGCAAGATGTACAGGAGCGGCATGTGCTCCATCCTGTCGCAGCTTGCCCGTGAAGGCCGCCTGAGCGTCGTCGAGTCGTTCGCGCTGGAAGCACCCAAGACCAAGTTGCTGGCCCAGAAGGTGCGTCAGATGGGCCTGCAGGAAGCCCTGGTCATTACCGACGAAATTGATCCCAATTTGCTGCTTTCATCGCGCAATCTTCCCAATGTGCTGGTGCTGGACGTTGCGCATGTTGATCCGGTCTCCCTGATCAGATTCGAACATGTGCTCCTCACCAGGAAGGCGATCGAAAGGTTCGAGGAGTTACTCAAATGAGCGCAAAAGAACAGCGTCTTATGCAGGTGCTGCTTGCGCCGACAGTGTCGGAGAAGAGCACTTACGTCGGAGAGAAGCACAACCAGGTCGTGTTCCGCGTTGTCCAGGACGCAACCAAGCCCGAGATCAAGGCCGCAGTCGAACTGCTGTTCAAGGTCAAGGTCAAGGGAGTCCAGGTGTCCAACGTCAAGGGCAAGCAGAAGAGGTTTGGACGTGTCATGGGCCGTCATCGCAACTGGAAAAAGGCTTATGTGTCGCTGATGCCTGGCCAGGAAATCAACTTTCAGGCGACGGAGTAAGTCATGCCACTGATCAAAGTCAAACCCACATCCAGCGGCCGTCGTGGCGTCGTAAAGCTCGTCAATCCGGACCTGTACAAGGGCCGCCCGGTCCAGGCACTGCTGGAGAAGAAGTCGAAGTCCGCAGGCCGCAACAACTCGGGTCGCATCACGATACGACACAAGGGAGGCGGTCACAAGCAGCACTATCGGCTTGTCGATTTCCGTCGCGACAAGGACGGCGTGCCGGCCACGGTTGAACGCCTTGAGTACGATCCCAACCGCAGTGCCAATCTGGCCCTGCTGTGCTATGCCGATGGCGAGCGCAGGTACATCATTGCGCCAAAGGGTGTTCCGGCAGGTACCAAGCTGATGTCCGGCGTGGAGGCTCCAATCAAGCCAGGCAATTGCCTGCCCCTGCGCAGCATCCCGGTCGGTACCACGATTCACTGCGTTGAAATGCAGCCTGGACGGGGGGCGCAGATGGCCCGATCGGCAGGCGCATCTGTGCAGTTGCTGGCGCGTGAAGGCAGTTATGCCCAGGTGCGACTGCGCTCAGGCGAAATCCGCAAGGTGCATGTTGAATGCCGTGCAACCATCGGCGAGGTCGGGAATGAAGAGCACAGCCTTCGTTCCATCGGCAAGGCTGGTGCGATGCGCTGGCGCGGCATTCGTCCGACGGTTCGTGGTGTGGCAATGAACCCGATCGATCACCCGCATGGTGGTGGTGAGGGCAAGACCGCAGCCGGTCGAGACCCCGTCAGCCCGTGGGGCGTGCTCACCAAAGGCTACAAGACCCGCAGTAACAAGCGTACGCGCGGGATGATCATCCAGTTCCGGCACAAGAAATAAGGACTAGCCATGGCTCGTTCAGTCAAGAAAGGTCCATTCGTGGACCAACATCTGATCAAGAAGATCGATACAGCCCGTTCCTCAAACGACAAGCGTCCCATCAAGACCTGGTCGAGGAGATCTACGGTTCTGCCGGATTTTGTGGGTCTGACCATCGCCGTACACAATGGCAAGCAGCACGTTCCGGTCTACATCTCCGAGAATATGGTGGGGCACAAGCTGGGTGAGTTTGCCCTGACCCGCACGTTCAAGGGACATACGGCCGACAAGAAGGTCGCCGCTCCGTCCTCCAAGAAGTAAGGGATGAACATGGAAACTCAGGCTAAGTTGTGGGGTGTCAGGCTTTCTGCGCAAAAGGGCCGGCTCGTCGCCGACCTCATTCGCGGCTTGCCCGTCGAGAGGGCCTTGAATGTGCTCGCCTTCAGCCCGAAGAAGGGCGCCCGAATCATCAAGAAGGTGCTCGAATCGGCTATCGCGAATGCCGAGCACAATGATGGCGCGGATGTCGACGAACTCAAGGTGAAGACCATCATGGTCGAACAGGGAACGACTCTGAAGCGCTTTCATGCACGGGCCAAGGGACGCGGAAATCGCATCAGCAAGCCGACGTGCCATATCTTCCTGACGGTCGGCGATGAAGAGAAGAAATCGGTCTCTTCAGCCAAGCAGACGAAAAAGTAAAGGACTGCAATGGGACAGAAAATTCATCCGACCGGATTCCGGCTCGCGGTTAACAAACAGTGGACTTCGCGCTGGTTCGCAAACAGCAAGAATTTTCCCGGGATGCTGAATGAGGACCTCAAGGTTCGCAGCTACCTGAAGAAAAAGCTCTCGCATGCCTCCGTTGGCAGGGTGATCATCGAGCGTCCGGCCAAGGATGCACGAATCACCATCCACTCGGCCCGCCCCGGCGTGGTCATCGGCAAGAAGGGCGAAGACATCGAAGTCATCAAGTCCGATCTGCGCCGCCTGCTTGGCGTGCAGATGGTGCATGTCAACATCGAGGAAATCAGGAAGCCCGAGATCGATGCCCAGCTGATTGCCGACTCAATCACGCAGCAGCTGGAAAAGCGGATCATGTTCCGTCGTGCAATGAAGCGCGCGATGCAAAATGCCATGCGTCTTGGAGCCCAGGGCATCAAGATCATGAGCGCCGGCCGGCTGAACGGAATCGAGATCGCCAGGACCGAATGGTATCGCGAGGGCAGGGTTCCCCTTCATACCTTGCGTGCAGACATCGACTATGGCACCTCTGAAGCCAAGACCACCTACGGCGTCATCGGCGTAAAGGTCTGGGTGTACAAGGGTGACGTGCTGGCCAAGAGCGACCAGCCTGCCACGCCCCCGGCTCCGGCGTCGGATGAGCCCACAGCAGCCCGCAAAGTTCGCAAGGCACCTGCGCGTGCAGCAACCGGCAGGGCGGATGAAAAGCCTGCAGGAACCAGCAAGCCAGAAGAGGCAGGCGCCAAGCCCGCCCGCCGTGCACCCGTGCGCAAGGCGGCAACGGGCGATGCCAAACCCGCAGCCGATGCCAAGCCGAAGACGGCGGTCAAGCGCGTGCGCAAGACCAAGGCGGAAGACGGTGGTTCAACGCCGGAATCCGGTGGCCAGGCAGAAGGCCAGTAACAGGCGCTCCAAAATCAGGACTGACAGGAAAGCGAAATGCTTCAGCCATCACGAACCAAATATCGGAAACAGCAAAAAGGCCGCAACAAGGGCGTTGCCGGTCGCGGCACCAAGGTGTCTTTCGGCGAATTCGGCCTGAAGGCGACCGAGCGCGGCAGGCTTACCGCACGCCAGATCGAGGCGGCACGCCGTGCGATGACGCGTCATATCAAGCGCGGGGGGCGGGTATTTATCCGCATATTCCCGGACAAGCCCATTTCGCACAAGCCGGCGGAGGTTCGCATGGGCGGGGGCAAGGGGAATCCGGAGTACTTCGTGGCCGAGATCCGGCCAGGCAATGTACTTTATGAAATGGATGGTGTTGACGAGAGCACGGCTCGCCAGGCGTTTGCCCTGGCGGCAGCCAAGCTTCCCCTCAAGACCACATTTGTGTTCAGGCTAGTGGGGTGAGCATGAAAAACAGTGAATTACGCGGCAAGGACGAGACGCAGTTGACCAAGGAACTCGAGGACCTGCTCAAGGCGCAGTTCTCCCTGCGCATGCAGAAGGCGACGCAGCAATTGACCAACACCAGCCAACTGAGAAAGGTTCGCCGCGATATCGCCCGTGTCCGGACCGTCCTCGCAGAGAAGGCAATCAGCAAATGAGCGAAGCAAAAAACACCAGGGTGCTGACCGGGCGCGTTGTCAGTGACAAGATGGACAAGACGGTGACGGTTCTGGTTGAGCGGCGCGTCACGCATCCGCTGATCGGCAAGATCATCACCAGGTCCAAGAAATACCATGCCCATGACGAGAAAAACGAGTATCGCGAAGGCGACCTGGTCGCCATCGAGGAAACTCGTCCGATCTCGAAGTCCAAGGCGTGGAAAGTATCTCGGCTTATAGAGAAATCCCGCTCTGTGTAAGTTTGTATGATATTGCTTGCACGAGACGTGGATTTCGTAGTACACTTGTAAGCTTTTCCGCTCGGCATAGAACTGCTTGCGGGTGATTGCCCCAGAGTGACAGTTCTGTCGTAGCCCTTCCCCGGACGGGGTCCAAAACTGTCATTTGCCTGGATTTCTGGGCAGGACAAGTTGGAGATTAAAAAATGATTCAAATGCAGACGGTGCTGGACGTCGCCGACAACACGGGTGCCCGTGCGGTGATGTGTATCAAGGTATTGGGCGGCTCCAAGCGCCGCTACGCCTCCATTGGCGACGTGATCAAGGTGAGCATCAAGGATGCCGCTCCCCGTGGTCGTGTCAAGAAGGGCGAGGTCTACAACGCGGTGGTGGTTCGCACTGCCAAGGGCGTTCGTCGTCCTGACGGCAGCCTTATTCGCTTCGATTCGAATGCGGCTGTCCTGCTCACGGCAAAGATGGAGCCGATCGGAACCCGTATCTTCGGGCCGGTGACGCGGGAACTCAGGACCGAGCGCTTCATGAAAATCGTTTCCCTGGCTCCCGAGGTGATTTGACATGCAACGCATTCGCAAGGGTGACGAAGTCGTGGTTCTGTCCGGAAAGGACAAGGGCAAGCGTGGTGCTGTCCTGCGCAGGGCTGGCAAGGACCATGTCGTCGTGGAAGGCGTCAATCGCGCCAAGAAGCACACCAAGCCCAACCCCATGAAGGGGCAGACCGGCGGCATCGTCGACAAGGACATGCCGATCCATATCTCAAACGTGGCTCTGTTCAACCAGCAGACACAAAAGGCCGACCGGGTCGGATTCAAGGCCCTGGAGGGTGGACGGAAGGTGCGTTCCTTCAAGTCCAACGGCGAGCAGATCGACGCATAGTCGAGGAAACAGACATGGCGCGCTTACAGCAAATTTATCGTGAACAGGTTGTGCCCGAACTGATGGAGAAGTTCGGATACAAGACCCAGATGCAGGTTCCTCGCATCCGGAAAATCACCCTCAACATGGGGGTTGGTGAAACGGTGCAGGACAAGAAGATCCTCGAGCATGCGCTGGGGGATCTGACCAAGATCGCCGGGCAGAAGCCGGTGGTCACGAAGGCCAAGAAGTCGATCGCGACATTCAAGGTGCGCAAGGACTATCCGGTGGGCTGCATGGTCACCCTGCGTGGGTCCCGGATGTATGAATTCCTCGATCGGCTGGTGACTATCGCGATTCCCCGGATTCGCGATTTCCGCGGTATTTCTGGAAAAGCCTTTGATGGCCGTGGAAACTACTCGATGGGCGTGAAAGAGCAGATCATCTTTCCCGAGATCGAATACGACAAGATTGATGCGCTGCGCGGCCTCAATATCAGCATAACCACAACGGCAAAGACCGACGAAGAGGCGCGTGCCCTTCTCGCCGGCTTCCGGTTCCCGTTCAGAAACTGAGAGGATTGCCGACAAATGGCCAAACTCGCATTGATTAACCGTGAAGACAAGCGTCGCAAGACAGTGGCGAAGTTCGCCGTCAAGCGTGCCGAATTGATGGCGGTTGCAAATGATGTGAAGCTTTCGGATGAAGAGCGCGCTGAAGCGCGTGAGAAGCTCCAGCAGCTTCCGCGCAATGCATCGCCCTCTCGTCTGCGCAACCGGTGCCGTCTGACCGGTCGTCCGCGCGGCGTGTTCCGTAAATTCGGTCTCGGACGCAACAAGCTTCGCGAAGCCGCAATGAAGGGTGAGATCCCCGGCTTGACCAAGGCCAGCTGGTAAGGAGAAAGCATGAGCATGACCGATCCCGTTGCCGACATGCTGACGCGTATTCGTAACGCGCAGTCCATCGGTAAGACCACCGTTAGCATGCCTTCCTCGAAGCTGAAGCTGGCGATTGCCCAGGTTCTGAAAGATGAAGGCTATGTAGACGGTTTCGCCCGGCGTGACCAGCAGGGCAAGGCTGAACTCGAGATAAGTTTGAAATACTACGCAGGACAGCCTGTTATCGAGAAGATTGAAAGAGTTTCGCGTCCCGGTCTGCGTATCTACAAGGGACGGGACGATTTGCCCAAGGTCATGAACGGTCTCGGGGTGGCGATAGTCTCCACTTCCCGCGGCGTCATGACAGACCGTATGGCGCGCGCTGCCGGAGTTGGCGGCGAAGTGCTCTGCATCGTGGCTTGAGGGAGGGCACATGTCTCGTATCGGAAAGAGTCCCGTTGCCCTGCCCAAGGGCGTCGAAGTCACCATCGCGGCTGATCAGGTTTCGGTCAAGGGCCCGCTGGGCACGCTCAAGCAGGCGTTGACTGGCAACGTGAAGATCGTCAAGGAAGGCGAGTCGCTCGTTTTCACCGCGGCAAATGACAGCTATGAAGCCAACGCCATGTCCGGCACGATCCGGGCGCTGGTGGCGAACATGGTGACGGGCGTGACCAAGGGTTTTGAGCGAAAGCTGACCCTGGTGGGCGTTGGTTATCGTGCGCAAGCCCAGGGGGACAAGCTGAACCTGTCGCTGGGGTTCTCGCATCCGGTGGTCCAGCAGATGCCCCAGGGCATCAAGGTGGAGACGCCGACCCAGACCGAGATCCTCATCAAGGGAACCGACAAGCAGCTCGTCGGCAAGATCGCCGCTGAAATTCGTGCGGTGCGCCCGCCCGAGCCCTACAAGGGCAAGGGAGTGCGTTATGCCGATGAGACAGTGGTCCTCAAAGAGACCAAGAAGAAGTAGGAGCGGGCAACATGATCGATAAGAACACATCGCGCTTGCGCCGGGCCGCTCAGACCCGCCGCAAGATCAGCCAGCTCAAGACTGTGAGGCTGGCCGTCCATCGCACCAACGGCCACATCTACGCGCAACTCATTTCCGGCGATGGCGCCAAGGTGCTGACCAGCGCCTCGAGCGCCGAGAAGGAAGTCAGGGGCAAAGTCGCCAACGGCGGAAATGCAGCTGCCGCCGCTGTTGTGGGTCAGCGCATCGCCGAAAAGGCAAAAGGTCTTGGAATTGAAGCGGTTGCATTTGACCGCTCCGGCTACAAGTTTCACGGCAGGATCAAGGCTCTGGCTGAGGCAGCACGCGAAGCCGGACTGAAGTTTTAAGCGAGGTCCATCATGGCAAGAATGCAGCCCAGGATGCAGTCCGGCGACGAGCGCCAGGACGGCCTGAAGGAAAAAATGGTCGCCGTCAACCGTGTCACCAAGGTTGTCAAGGGTGGCCGCGTACTCGGTTTTGCAGCACTGACAGTGGTTGGTGACGGCGATGGCGGAATCGGCATGGGCAAGGGCAAGGCGCGTGAAGTGCCGGTGGCCGTGCAGAAGTCTCTCGATGAGGCGCGCCGGAAGCTGTTTCGCGTGAAGCTGAAGAAGGGCACGCTCCATCATGCCGTCATCGGCCATCATGGCGCCTCCACCGTCATCATGCAGCCGGCCTCCGACGGTACCGGCATCATTGCCGGCGGCCCGATGCGTGCCGTGTTTGAAGTCATGGGCGTGACCAACGTCCTGGCGAAATGCATTGGTTCCACGAACCCGTACAACGTGGTTCGCGCGACCCTCGACGGGTTGAAGCGCATGAACACGCCGGCAGAAGTGGCTGCCAAGCGCGGCAAGTCTGTCGCTGACATCACCGGCTGATCCGGAAGGCAAGCACCATGTCCAAGAAAATCAAGGTCAAGCTCGTCAAGAGCATCATTGGCTGCAAGGAGTCGCATCGCGCTACGGTTCGCGGCCTGGGTCTGCGCCGCCTGAACCAGACGGTCGAAGTGGCTGACACCCCGGAAAATCGTGGAATGATCAACCGGGTCAATTATCTGGTTCGCGCTGAAGGCTGAGCGAGGGAAAAATGGAACTCAATACAATCAAGCCTTCTGAAGGCTCCAAGCGGCCCCGCCGCCGTGTCGGTCGGGGCATAGGCTCCGGTCTGGGCAAGACGGCTGGCCGTGGTCACAAGGGCCAGAAGTCCCGCTCGGGCGGCTTCCACAAGGTTGGTTTCGAAGGCGGCCAGATGCCGCTGCAGCGTCGTCTGCCCAAGCGCGGCTTCGCCTCCCATTTCCGCACTGAAGAGGTTCGGCTCGGTGACCTGGGCCAGGTGAGCGGCGATGTGGTTGATATGGCCATTCTGAAGGCTGCCGGACTGCTTTCCATTCATGCCACCCAGGGCAAGGTGATTCTGGCCGGCAAGCTTGCACGCAAGCTGACTGTCAGCGGCTTGCGGGTCAGCAAAGGCGCCAAGGCTGCCATCGAGGCTGCGGGTGGCAGCGTTGTCGAGTTCAAGCTTGAAGAGCGGCCGCGCAAGCTGCCCAAGAAGGAAAAGCCCAAGTCCTGACCGGATTTGAACGCGCATGGCAACTGCTAACCCACAACTCGGCAAGTCCGGCAAGTACGGCGACCTCAAAAAGAGGTTGATGTTCCTGCTTGGCGCCTTGATCGTATTCAGGATCGGAGCTCATATCCCGGTCCCGGGTATCGATCCGAACGAGCTCGCGCAGTTGTTCCAGAGCCAGCAGGGTGGAATTCTCGGCCTGTTCAACATGTTCTCCGGCGGGGCCCTGTCGCGTTTCACCATTTTTGCCCTGGGCATCATGCCCTACATCTCTGCCTCCATCATCATGCAGTTGATGACTGCCGTGTCTCCCCAACTTGAGGCGCTCAAGAAGGAAGGGCAGTCGGGGCAGCGCAAGATCACCCAGTACACCCGTTACTTCACTGTCGTGCTGGCGTTGTTCCAGGCCACCGGCATCTCGATCGCCCTGGAAGCGCAGCCGGGATTGGTGATGGATCCGGGCCTGTTGTTCCGCTTCACCACCGTTGTCACGCTGGTGACTGGAACCATGTTCCTGATGTGGCTTGGCGAGCAGGTGACCGAGCGCGGCCTTGGCAATGGCATTTCCATGATCATCTTTGCCGGCATTGCCGCGGGCCTGCCCTCTGCGGTGGCCGGGTTGCTTGAACTGGTCCGGACCGGCGCCATGCATCCGCTGACGGTGATCTTCATCTGCGTTGCAGTGGTCCTGGTCACCTGGGCCGTCTGCTTCGTCGAGCGCGGACAACGCAAGATCCTGGTGAATTACGCCAAGCGCCAGGTGGGCAACAAGATCTACGGCGGCCAGGCCTCGCACCTGCCGTTCAAGCTGAACATGGCCGGTGTCATCCCGCCCATTTTCGCCAGTTCCATCATCCTCTTTCCCGCCACCCTGGCCGGCTGGTTCGGTGCCAATGACGGGGCGAACTGGCTGAAAGACATCGCGGCGACGCTGTCCCCGGGACAGCCCATCTATGTGCTTCTCTATATTTCCGCCATCGTGTTCTTCTGCTTTTTCTACACGGCGCTGCAGTACAACCCGAAGGAAACCGCAGACAACCTGAAGAAGTCCGGTGCCTTTGTTCCCGGCATCCGTCCTGGTGACCAGACGGCCCGATACCTGGAGCGCATCC
>Ga0007756_10122299_pt1 | contig 11035 bp, 13 predicted proteins | sample LauGreSu1BDMLBDD_FD_61639 | JGI IMG/M metagenome (GOLD analysis project Ga0007756, IMG submission 61639) | Metatranscriptome of freshwater lake microbial communities from Lake Michigan, USA - Su13.BD.MLB.DD (Metagenome Metatranscriptome) | ecosystem: Environmental > Aquatic > Freshwater > Lake... | reverse complement strand
TCAAACCATTTTCAATTTTTTGATGTTGTAAAATTACTGCTAACTTTTCGGTCTCATTTACTATAGGCTTAAGTAATGATTGAACTTGTAAAATCTCATTGTTCAGCAACTTTTTCTTATCAAAGTTATTAGATGTCATTTCTTGCTCTCTTGATTTCGCTAAATCTTACAATTCCCTAATTCTTTCTTGCTTACGTCTTTTTAGTCTGTCATCAAGCAAACCTCGTTACTATTCAAGTTCTACGGCAAGATCTGTGTCAACTCTTTTAACTTTTTCTCCGTATTCCTTTAACATGTCGTTGAATTACAGATCAGCCTCAGGGTTTCCAACAGTCTTTCTTCTGAAATCAGCTAGTCTTTACTCTGAATCACTGAGTAACTTCTGTCTTTTCTCTTTATTAGCTTGTGAAATCTGAGCTAATTCTTGCTTTCTCAAGTCTTCGATCTCTTGGTCGACAGCTTATGTTTAGGTTAGAGTTAATTGATGAATTTCATCGACGTTCTTTTGGAAACCTTAATCTTCATTCAACTTTTACTCTTAAAGATTGCTCAAAAGATTTTAGAGTTTTTCCTTTTTGGCTTTCCTCTTGGCCAACTGGTCTTGCAAGGTATTTAATTGTTCATCGGTCTCTTTTTCCATAAGTTCATTTATGTTAGCAGTTTTTGCTTGAATTTCTTGCAAAATGGCGTCAGCGTTAAATTCCGAATTTTAGCCCAATCGGTTTTTGAACTCCTGTTGCACTAGATTTTACATGTTTTCATTTGACTTGAAATTGGCTTCAACCATTTGTTTCTATTTTTCCTTGATCTTGTCCTACATTCTTGCCTAATATAAATCCTCAGCTTTGACATTTTGCTCTAGCATAGACTTGAGCTAAGTGGTAATATTTTGGACTAATTAATTTTAAAATTCCTGTGCAAGACTTTGATTAGACATTTGATCTTTCTTTTTGTCAGAAGGCTTAAGAGCTTTGTCGATAGTCGCCCTGTTACGTCTCGTAAAATCTAGTAAGTCTACCATTTCTGAGATAAGTTCATCCTCCTGGCTGAGAGGTACGACCAAATTGCCATCTTCATCGAATTTTTTGTTAAATTATTGCTCTCTCTTTTCTCTATCTTACAGCTGTTTGTTTAACACTTTCTAAGCCTGATTGAATTAATCAAGAAGTGCCTCTAAGTCTTTGTATTAAATGGCGTATTCATGCTTAACCTCAGGCTAAGTTTCTAATGTCTCGGGTTTCTGATCAACTTTCTTTCTCTTGCAACACAATCCTCGCTGATCTTAGCGATCTAATTCCACAAGCTTGTCATAGTAAATAGAAGACTTAATCTCATTGTCTTTAAAAATGTTAGTTTGGCCTTTAACTTTCAAATTATGAGCTCTGATCAGTAGTCCAATCAAAATGAACACGAACACATTCAATGATATAAAAGAAAAACTAATGAACCACCAGTCAGGTTTAATATCTTTATCAAGGGACTTCACTCCTACAGCTGAAAGCGATTCTTGAGTTATCATAGCTGCACCAATTCCATTGATTGAGTTTGAGCAAGTCTAGGATTAGTCTACTATACTGATGACTACCAGTTGTGATGCATTGTAGCTTTTGAAAACATACGTTCCGATGTCTTTAAAGATAAAACTAAACACTGTGACATTAACATTCTGCTAAGTAATCATGTACTCAAGGTTTTAGAATGGTCCGTAGTCGAAGTTAGGATTTGTATTTATAATGCTGTCTTTAAAGTACACAGGGTAGTTAAGCGTGGTCACATCTACTTCGAAGAAAATTGTGCCTCCAACCTGAGTGCAAATTACTGGGTTGTAAAGCTTTTCAGCTTAATCGACACTTTAAAGGTATCTCAAAGGTTAGCCATATTCTAGTTTGCGCTTTAGTTTGGCCATAAGATTCTTTTTATTGGTGTTAACAGGGACTTGAGTGGCAGAAATCACTGAAGGTGGCGTTTGGTAATCGAAAGTAAATTCACCATTTTTAGTCATGCCCATGTAAACTACCTTACATTTTCCATCACCTGCTTTGCTCTAGCATGCGAAATCACCATAGTATCCTGGAATAGTTGATGGGTCGACAGTCTAAGTTTTGTTTGTAACTGGGTCAAAAACACTCAGCTATCCTCGTGAATTAAGGCTTGATTAAGGTGAAGTTTTCTGACAAATTCTGTCACAAACTTAAGATGGATCATTTATTGAAGCACATTAGCAAATTCCAGTACCTTGCACTAACTTACCTGGCTATCCTGCACATTACTTTGTGCATATATCAGAAGCTTAAGTTGAATTCACGCAGTTACCTAAAATGTCTACATCTTAATTAGCAGGACATGCAGCTTTTGAAATAAGTTCACAATCGATGTTACTGTCGACATTAGGTGCACCATCTTTAGGTTTATAGCCAGTTGAGCACAAGCATTAACCACCAGTTTTGATAAAATCACGATTTTTACCGTTGCAAACGCACGATGTCGCACCTCCAAAACTCTTGGATGTTGGGCCACAAGACTTGCAACCAGCTGCTCCTGGTACGTCATTGTAGAAGCCATTGGTGCACTTGAGACAAGTATCTTTGGATTTAGTACCAGTTTGCTTAGCATATGTTCCGATAGGACACGCAATAGGATTATATGTAGCTCCTGGACAATAGTATCCTTAGGGACATGGCTCTCCATTATTTTTAGCTTTCAGGGCTGGGAATTTGCTATTGGTTCTGCCATAACAAACATATCCAGGAGTACAATCTAAACAAACATCAGGTACTTCTTTAGTTGAGTAAAGACCTCGACCGCAATCTTTACAACCCATTTTTTCGTTGAAGTTATCAAGAGTGCCTGAACCATACGTACCATCTGGGCAAGGTGTAGGTGCAGCACTGCCAGCTTCACAATATGTTCCAAAAGGACATTTAATATATTTATCTGAGGAACTAGGGCAATAATAGCCTTTAGGGCATTTTATTTAGTCGCCTGAGTTTATAGGGCAATAATGTCCTGGGGTACAGTCTGTCGGTACGATGTTTCCTTCAGGGCAGTACTTACCTACTGGACAAACTTCTGGTACTACTTAGGCTCTTTGTTAGCAGAAATATCCTGGAGGACACAAGAAACAAGCCGGTACATAATTATTTTGACTGTATGGAACTGATTTAGTTTAGTAAGCTCCACTTGTTGGCCTAAAAGATCCCAAAGGACATGACTAAGGCTGTGTAGTTCCTACAGGACAGAAATGACCTGGCGGACACAAGAAATTATTATAATTTGCGATACCCTCTTGATCACAAGCCGTACCTTAAGGACATGTTTTGCAATCTGTCACATTCTTCGAACCTTTTTAGTCATTATAGGTTCCTATTGGGCAAGCTATTGGTTCGTCTAAACCTTTTGGACAATAGAATCCCACCGGACAAGTCACCATTATGGCACTCGACACATACCGAACACAATAGTATCCTGCTAGACAAGGACCGCATTGGTTCACGTTTTTAGCTCCTGGTAGTGAGAATTCACCTTGTGGGCATGGTGTGGGTACTTGAGTTCCTTAAAGACAATAATAACCTCCTGGACAAGTTTTATTTGCCTGAGTCTGATTGTAAGCACCAGCATCGCAGTAGTAACCAGCTGAGCACTGATTTTGAAGATTGTATGTTCCATTCACGCAGTAATATCCAGCTGGGCATGCAGCACATTAGCTTTAATCTTCAAGACCAGTTTAAGTGGGATTTGTATATGTTCCATTTGGACATGAAACGGGGAATTAAGTGCCTATTGGACAATATTTGTAGGTCGGACAAATCTTTGGCTAAATCGTTCCAACAGCATCGTTGCAATAGTACCCTGGTGGACAAGTAAGACAAGTAGCTAGTCCGGGTATCGGTGAATAAGTACCGCCAGGACATTGGATTTCTTGACCTCCAGTGCAATAATGACCGGTATTACACATACGACCTGTTATGTAATCGAATGGCTGTGCAAAAATAGCTGATCCGAAGCAAACATATCCATCATGACAAGCTGGGCCAACAGCTGTTAGTCCTGAAGTTGGACAGAATTTGTATTTGTCGCAATTAATGCAGGTTGATTAGCCAAGTTTATTTTAATAAGTACCGGCAGGACAAGGGACAGGATAGCTCGATCCATAAGGACAATAGTGACCTAGAGGACATTATCCAGATTTTGCGGCTGCATAATCCAAAGTATCGAATGTGCCAATCGGTGTTGGCGAGCTTTAGCCGCCAGTGCAAACATATCCAGCATTGCAATAAGCAGTGAAAGATTGTGAACCGATTAAACAGTATGTTCCTGGTGGACATGGATTGCATTAGGTTACTTCTTTAAGGTATTATATACTTGAGTAAGTTCCGGCTGGGCAAGGTATGGGGGCAACACCTCCTGGGCAATAATAACCTCGACCGCAAGGTGATGGTGTCACGATTCCAGTACCAGTTGAACAATCATAACCAGGTTCACATGCAAGACAAACGCTTTGTCCTTCTCTTGGATTATACGTGTTAATTGCACAAGGTTTTTAAGGATTGCATCCTGAACCTGGAGTAGCACAATTAGACTAAGCACAAAAAGAACCTGCTGGACAAAGTTTTACAGTAACGTTGTCGAGGTTTGCTGGATGTACAGCACCTCCAAGACATAGGTAACCATCAGGACAAGTCTGAAGAGATGCGGTTACTAGACCCCAAGCTGGGCAGTAAGTATTGGCAGGGCATGAAACACAACTTGATGTTGTTGTTGCTACTGTTGAAGTACTGTAAGTTCCAGGTGCACATTTTCCAGGTAAAATTGTTCCAGATGGGCAAATCTAGCCTGCTGAACATGCTACTCTTTAAGTAGTACCCAAAAGAGCTCCAACAATATTTGCAGAGTTCGGTACAGTGCAATAGTAAAGAGGATCACATTAAGTGCCTTAGTTGTAAGAAATAAGACCAGTTCCAACACAATATTTACCATACTGGCAGGCTTGACATTGTGACACATCTGTAAGACCAGTATAAGAACTCCAAGTACCTTATGGACAATCAACACCAGCAGAAAGTTGTAATGTGGCGCAATACTGACCTTGTGGGCAAATGTTTGGCAAAAGGAGTCCAGTAGTTTCACAAATCATTCCTATAGGACACTGTTTGCAGTCAGCTTGAACTGCATTCGGCTAGTAAAAACCTGCAGTACAAAGTTATGCTGCAGCAGAAGCTGCTGGGCATTTAGAGCCAGCTGGACATGGTTGAGCGTTGACATTACTAGATCCTTCAGGACAGAAATAACCAGCATCACAATTAGGACCAGGGGTAGTTAAGCCAGGTGATATGCAGTATCTACCAGCTGGGCATTTTAAGCATGCTGAACTTGAAGTAGAGCCAGTATTAGGGTTGTAAGTTCCTATTGGGCATGGATAAGGTTTTTAGCTTCCAGCTGCGCAATAATGGCCTGCAGTGCAAGTAGTTCCACCCGGGGAAATTGCTCCTTTTGGTGCAGGTGAAATGCCATTTACTGCTCTGTTTGACGGAATTGTACCGTCGGTTGTAAAAGCACAATAGTTACCTGCAGTACAAGTCTGATCATATGCGCTAAGGCCAGTTGTGGTACAAGCGTAACCGATAGGGCAAGGTATAGGAGCGTTTGTTCCTGCGGGACAATAGAAACCGACTGGGCAAGTCGTTCCAGCAGCTACTCCTGACAAACAATACTATCCTGCTGGACAAACTTAAATTTTCATTGTGTTACTAATGCTGCCATCTGTGATTTAAGGGCAGAAATATCCAGCTGGGCAAGTAAGACAATCTGATAATGAGCTTGCACCATCTTGATAAGTATATTTACCTGCCGGGCATGCAGTTGATGATCGTGTTGTCATTCCTGTGCAATAGTAACTTGGACCAGCTAGTTACGGCTGACACCTACTCGTAGTTGTCTGTGTACAAGTCCATCCTGGCTAACATTACTTACAAACTGAAGCACCAGTTTCATCTTGATATTCACCTTGTGAAACATCACTGCAAGCAGTTTAAACATGAGACTGAGTTGGACATTTGTTACCAACAGTACACAAATTAACTTTAGAGTGTTTACTGCCAGTTGGACAATAGAAACCGGCAGAACATCTGTGATTTGTGGTATCCACTGAATTTTAAGCCACATTAGGGCAATAATAGCCCTAGGTACAATCTACACAATCAGATATAGCAGTTCTCCCTGTTTAGGTATTGTAAGTACCTGCTGGACAAGGTATGGCGGCCGCTGATTTCAAAGGGCAATAATAGCCTGCTGGACATACGCCAGATACAGTAGTTCCGCGTCCTTGTAAACAATAAGAACCAGCTGGACAGTCCTGATTTGGGAGTGATAATCCTGCAGTAGTACACATTTTTCCAGGAGTGCATTTGATCTATTAAGGAGCCCCCACAGGACAATAAAATCCGACTTAGCATTAACCTCCAATGTCTGTTATTGGGACAGTCATCAATCCATTGTTGGAACCATTTGGAGTTGCAGTATTGGACCCTATTTTACAATAGTATCCTGCTTAACAAACATTAGCTACGTTTAAAGTAGTCGCTCCAGTACTAGGTATAAAATAGCCTGGTGGTGCTGGAACGCATGCTGTTGTTTCACTCTATCCGCCAAAGTTTTCATTATAGTAGCCTGAAGGACAAGGGTTTGTTGTACCACTTGTTGATCCTGCTGGACAATAATAACCTTTAGGACATTTCTTTGTTGAAAGATCATAAAGTGTGGTTGCTGCAGTTGTATCACAGAAGTAACCAGCGGGACAAACAAAACATTTATCTTAAATGTCATTAGGTTACCACTCACCAGCAACACATTTAATCGCCACGGAACTGCCAGCAGGACATTTCTCACCGAGCTTACAATAGCTAGTATAGTCAGAGTCCCATTTTGAGCCTGCTGGACAAAACCATCCTGCTTTGCATTAACCTGATTCTTAAGTAGGATTTCCTGATCCTGTGAATTATGTAACAAATCTTGAATAAGATCCTGAGGGTTTCGTTCCACAAGAAGTCGAAGCGGTTAAACCAAGGTTAGCACCAGCATTAGTGCCAGGTTTACATGGTTAACCCATTCCTACAGCTGCTGCGCACCAATGATAATGTGGACATTAACCGAATTAATCCCAGGTACCGCTTGTTGGAGTGTTTGTAATTGCTTTTTTGTTGCAATAATAGCCTGCGTTACAAGTTCCAGTTACTGCTGTCAATCCAGTAGTACCACAATAGTTTCCTGATGTGCAATCGTCACAAAGTGATACCATAGTTAATTGTTCTTTTGAACTGAACGTACCCGTTGGGCAATCCTATGTGCTACTTCTACCAGTACCTTGACAGTATTTGCCAGCTGGACATTTTGTTGGCGCTGTCATTGCAGTAGAAGGACAATAGTAACCAGCTGGGCATGTGGTGCATGATGCCTGACCCTTGTTAGCCTGGAATGAACCTGTTCCACAGTCTATGTCTATTGTAGCACCCGAACCGGAGTATTTCCCTACTCTTGCTGCATTTTACCTTGGATTATATGCACCACCAGTACAATAATAACCCGCTTAGCAAGGTCCGGTAACAGTTGCTCTTGGTATCATAGTTGCAAGAGCATTTCCACTTATAGCGGGAAGATCAGTTCTTGTTAAGTCAGGAGTTCCATCACAGTACATTCCTGCAGTGCAAGCTTGACAATCAGTGATTAAAGTCTTTTACTTTAAAGAATTAAAGTAGCCAGGCTAGCAAGGAAGAGGGAATTTAGAGCCTTAAGGGCAGTAACCACCAGCTTCGCAAATATTTCCAACTGGGAATACTCTTCCAAACGAATCTGGAGGAGCATTACCTACATTAGCGTATTAAGGCACACCAGTATTTGAATTTGAAACACAATAATATCCAGGATCGCATTTACCAGTAACATCGCCTTAACCAACAGCTAAACAATAACGACCACCGAAGCAATTTGTGCAATCTGAAAGTTGGGTAAGACCTTAACCTGTTCCAAAAGTTCCAGATGGGCAACCAGAAGCAGCGGATGATCCGGTAACACAATAAAAACCAAGTGGGCAAATTGTTGGATTTGAAGTAGCTTAACCACAAATATAACCAGCTGGGCAATCAGCGCAATCTGACAATTAGGTTCCCTTAGTCAAAGATCTAAATTTTCCTACTGGACACATGTGCATGTTTGTATCAGCAATATTACTTGAAGCGGTTGCACTTGTAGTGCCTGCCCCACAATACATACCTACTGCACAAACATTCAAAATGTAGCTAGTAGATGCTGGCTAATTGGTATAATAGCCTGCTGGAGTAGTAATACAATCAGTTATTAAAGATTTTCCCCAAAATGGCTGATAAGTACCAGCAAGACATGCTGTTTTTGACGAACCAGTACAATAGTAACCGGGTGGGCAACCATAAGTAGCGTCTTAAGTCTCAGGTCGATATGCGATGTTTGCATTATTGCAGTTATACCCATTTCCACATGGTATTGCTGCCGTCATTGCAACTCTATCACAATAATTACCGATGCCACATGCGACACATGCAGTTTGGCCAGTCAGACTTTAATAAGTTCCAGGTTGGCAAGCGACTGGGTCTATGGTGACTGGTGATGTGTTGCAGATGTAGCCGGCTGGGCAAGTCTTGCAACCACGGGATCCTCCATCAGCTGCAGCTACTACGTGTAATCTGTTGCTATAAGTACCAGCTGGACAAGGGTACTGAGTCATAACATTTTGAGCATTGTTTGTGCAATAATATCCCATAGGACAAGGAGTACATTGACTTGCTGAGATGGCATTTGTAACTGAGGTCATGTAACCAGCTGGGCAATTTTAACCGGTGGCGGAAAGTTCACCCTGTGTGCAGTAGTTTCCGACTGGGCAACTTGTTGTTGTATATGTACTTTAACCTGCAGCACAAATATACCCTGCTGGGCATACCAAGCATTAAGTATCAGAGCTCAGACCTACCTCATTCGAGTAAGTACCTGCTGGACATTTTAATGTAAAAGTACCACTTCCTAATGGACAATAATATCCTGCTGGACATATGATTGGGGGATTTGTGAATGGATTAGATCCAGCTGTGCAGTAAAATCCTGCAGGACATTTGTTAGCAGTAGCGGTACAATCCGATAGTTAGGTGTAACTTATAGAAGATGAAGTATAACCTAAAGTGCAAGGGTTTTAAGTCGGGTGGGTTGTTCCAGCGGGACAGTAATGACCTGGTGCACAGTAAAGCCCAGTGTCAGAATGTTAAAGTCCCAAAAATGGGCATGGAGTACCAGCTGGGCAATTTAAGCAATCGCTAATTGCTGACTTACTACTCAAATTATTGTATGTGCCTTTTGGACAAGGTATTGGGAAAACTGCGTTAAGTGGGCAATAATAACCTGGCCAGCAATTTTTACATTAAGATGCTGACGTCAAAGGCTGACTTCCTGAGTATTAGCCAGCTGTGCACGCCGCAGCAGCTCCAGTTCCAGTACAAACTTGCCCTGTTGGACATGTTTAGGGGAGAGTAGAACCTTCAAGGCATTAGTAACCACTTGGGCAACTAAGGCAGGCTGCAGACGAGGTCTGTTAGTAAAGATTATTATATTTGTTAACTGGGCAAGGGGTAGGCTTCGATGTTGCAGTTCCAGCACAATAGTGACCTGGTGGACAGATGTACTTTTCAGTTGCACCAAAGGGACAATAGTAACCAGCTGAGCAAGATTAGCAATTGCCTAAGGTACTCTAGCCTTCTAAACTATTATAACTACCAACTGGACACGGTGTTTCAGTATAAACAAAATTAGGATGACTACCTGATACTGTACAATACAATCCTTTTGGACACTTAGCAGTTGGACTTGCTTAAGTGCTAATACCAGGAGCGCAGTATTTTCCATCACTGCATCGGGTACATTAAGTCTGTCCCCGCTGTGCGTAAGATCCTGGTGGGCATTTCCTAGGTACTTTATCTGCGGAAGAGCAATAATGGCCATATGGACATTCATAGCATTCCCAGGCACCAAATAACGAGTAAGATCCAGAAGGACAAGACTTGCAAGCAGCGGTACTCCAGTTTGTAACATCCATGTAAGTTCCAGGTAGGCATTTTTTAGGGGGCTTAGATGGGGTAGGGCAATAATGACCTTTTGGGCATGCTTTGCATGTATTTATACCAATGTCAGTAGCTGCATCTCCATACATACTGTATGTTCCAGTTGCGCAAGCAGTGCCAGCAGTTGTGCTTGTAGTTGCATAGTTGCCAACTGGGAAGAATTAACATTGACCTTAGCCTGAAAGAGAATATCGGTACTTGTCACATGCAACTGGCTGTTGAGCTCCAATACATTCAGATCCAGCAGGACAAGTTGAACAAGTAGCCTGACCAGCATCAGAGTAAGTGCCGATCATACAAAGCTTCATGTCAGGTTTATCTCGATTAGGACATGCGTAGCCTTTAGGGCACATTGTACATGACTCAGATGCAGTCAGACTGAAAGAACCGACTGGGCATTGGTATTTCTAAGCGCCTGAATTATAGGGACAGTACCATCCAGCTGGGCAAGGAGTACATTTAGTGGCACCACCAGATGGATAAGCAGTAGTGTCATAATAATACCCTCTTACTTTAGAACAATCAATTTAGGATGCCAAAGGCATCTCTGTACTTGGGCATGCGTAACCGGAAGGACAAGTAGTGCAGCCAAACGTTGATCCTTCAACATAATATGTTCCATCAGCACAATTAGTAGGGGCAGCAGTCTAAGAACAAAGCTTTCCGCCAGGGCATATCAGCTGAACACTTACACCAACCAAGGAGTAGTATCCGGCACTTACTGCTTGTTTTAAGCTATCTGCTCTCAAAGTGCAATAATTTCCAGAGGGGCAATTAATACAAGAGCCAGAACTGACACCTGAAAGCATTTTACCGTCATCACAAATTGTGTAGGTATGATCAGAGCATTTGAGGTAAGCTGGGCATGTGACTATGTCGGAAGTTAATGTACCTTTAGGGCA
>Ga0007756_11641294_pt1 | contig 11144 bp, 6 predicted proteins | sample LauGreSu1BDMLBDD_FD_61639 | JGI IMG/M metagenome (GOLD analysis project Ga0007756, IMG submission 61639) | Metatranscriptome of freshwater lake microbial communities from Lake Michigan, USA - Su13.BD.MLB.DD (Metagenome Metatranscriptome) | ecosystem: Environmental > Aquatic > Freshwater > Lake... | reverse complement strand
ATCCATTAGTACCAGCATCCCAACTTACTACATAAGATAAAATTTGATTGCCACCTGTGTACAAATCTGTCAAGTTGGCAAAAGAAATCTGTATTTGATTTTGAGATGTGAGATTTCCACGAACAGGTGAATTTTAAGGTTTCCTTGGTACTGATTCCATGTTGATCTGGGTTATTGTTGAGCCCTTACTTGTGCCATAAAAGTTAGTTGCGGTTATCTATATTACGATAGGATCTTGTTACACGAGTAAGTAGTCAAAGCTAAGACTGTGTAAAGGAACCAAGCATGTTGTTTCCAAGTTGTTGCAAAGTAAGTATTCTACTTAAGATCCTGTAGCATTGTTTATTAATACGTGATATGACACCGTCGGAGAACCTCTTTGATTAGGAGATTGCCATTAAATTTTGATGTTGTTTGCGACCATGCTCACATTAGGCGTCTATATCTAATCTGGGACAGTTGCGGCTTGAACTTTAATGGGAGTTGAAAATGCTCCTAAGCCGAACAAATTGATTGCTCTGTATTTAAAGTAGTACCATCGTCCTGGAGTGAGTAGTCCAACTGTGTAGGTGTTACTCAAGGTGTAGAAAGGCTGATTACCTACAAGTGACACCCAGTTATCTACTCCTTAGTCGTACCAGAGATTCAAGGATAAAATTTATGATCCTCCAGTTTAGTCATTTCCAATCAAATTATCATATTAGACCTTAATCTAGACATCTGTGGTACCTTAGTCGACTCTGTAAACTGGATTTGTTGGACTTAGAGGTTCAGTTCTTGTTTCCGCGCCGATGGTATTAGGGTCAGAAGGCACGCTGAATCCAATAATGTTCAAACCTTAAACTGTAGCTACTACTAAATCTTCTAACGCAAGGTAGTAAGGAGCTTGTCGCAAGGTTTCCATGGGAATCAGACAGTATTTATTTGCTTTGATTGTTTAGTCTTAGCCATCGCAGTGCAGACGATCTTCAATCAAGGACTAGTTTTGAGCTTTGATCAAGATTTTATAGCCCAAAAGAGTTGAACCTCCATCGTAAAGTGGTTCTTGCCATGTAATCCTAACATTTGTTCCCTCATTTGAAGTGACTACGGTTGATGGCTAATCCGTTCTACGAGCTGCAACTAATTTGAGTTCGTCTGACCAAGTACCCCATCCGTGAGCATTTCTAGCTCTATATCTAAACAAGTAAGTCAAACCTTTTTGTATAGAGTTGGTCACGCCGAAGTTTTAAACGACAGCATCCTAAGTAAATCCTACAAGATCTGTCCACGTCGAGCCCATGCTGGCGTCATCATATTACAAATGGTAAGATATTATAGTTGCTCCTCCATCGACTGGATTGCTTAACAGATCCCAAGTAACCTAGAGTAAAACATCAGAAGTTAAAATGTCATCTCTCGCGGGTGATTTCAGTGGCTTGTTAGGTACATTTTAAATGAGCGCATTCGTCTAACTTATTGTACTATTATTTGACCAACCAATTTGATTCTGCGCTTGAACTTTAATGATCATTTGCATTCCTTAAGTCAAATAATATGGAGATTTTCTCAACAAGTCCATTTCAACAGTGCAACTTGCACTAGAAATAACTAATGCATCTGTAGGATTGCACTAAGCTGGTACTTAAGAGTAAGTTAAATTATCGCTTTGAAGAATGTAAACTTTGAAAGCAGTTAGTGGGATTCCATCTCCACCATTGTCTGCTGGTTAGTCCCATTTAAAATATGCTAAAGTACTCAGGTTCACAACGTAAGTAGTTGGATTCAAAGGTGCTGATGGAACTGTAATTGCACCTATTCTAGACGTTGGTGAGAATCCAGACCACCCAAGAACATTCTGTGCCCTGTACTTGAATTAGTAAGTGCCACCGCTTTAGATTTCAGAGTTGGTTATCATAACTGGGCTCGTAACAGTTGTCGAAGCTAAGAAAAATCCGCTACCAGCGTCCATCCAAATCTCATATGCTGTGATTTCAGATCCTCCAGTTTTAGTTATTAAGTCAAAAGAAATCTCTATGCCTTCCTCAGTAGTTCCATTTCCTCTCCTGACTGCATTAGTAGGTGTGTGTGGAGGTATTTAGACTAAAGCACCCTGAGTGTTTAGAGGTGAAGCAATAGAATAGCCCTCAGCGTTTAAGGCTTAGATTTTTACTAATATTAGTTGTGCCTCTTGTAGTGAGAAATCAGGAACTGTCAAACTCAGCATAGGAATTTGGCAACGATTCGCTGCAAAAATCACAGGATCACTACCATCACAATCTGTGTGCTCGATAAATGTGCCATCACTTCTTTAAATAAGAACTTTGTATTAAGTTACTGGAGAAGCATTTTCGTTTGGTGTTGGACTCCAAGAAATCAAAACTTGATCGTCGACGTTAGCAGTAGTCGCAGTAAGTAATTAAGTAGGGATGTTAGCCATTCTGACAAAATTTACTGGAGAGAAATTTCCCCATCCCTGAGCATTCAGTGCTCTGTATCTGAAATAGTAAATGTGGCCTGGAGTTTAGTCATTGATTATAACTTCAGTAAGGGTATCGTTAGTAACATAACCTTTAACATCTACGAAAGGCCCACTACCACCTCCGGTGCTGTCCATTTATAAGTTGTAAGATATGATCATTGCTCCACCCGTAGAAGTTCCATTCAAAGGAAGGAACTTAACACCCATTTGAGTTTAAGCTGTATATTGCTCTAATCTGAAAGGAGCTTGTGTTGGAGCATGAGGAACATCTTACATTACGTGGGCTGGTAAAGTGATTGAAGACCATTCAGACCATTGTATTTCATTCATGAAACGAATCACAGGACTAATAGGACTTCCTTGTACTAAACTAAATGGAGGAGCTCTTAAAACACTTGTTGGGAATGTGCATTGTCTTGCGTCAAATGTGCTTATGTCAGCTCCATCACATATGTTAGTGTCCTCTGACAAGGTCGTACCGTCTGAGTGCAAGAACTTGATTTAAGCTTTAGTAATCAGACTGGCACTGTTATAGGGCATTTACCAAGTCACAACTACATTATGAGCTTCTATAAGTGCGCCTATGTTTGTAGGTTTTTAAGGAACGCTAGCTGAAAGCACACGGGCACTTTCAGAATATGGTCCGAATCCAATTTCATTTCGTGCACAGTATCGAACTCTGTAATGCCTTCCTTTCACGATTCCTTATGTAGCTGAAGCATTTAACAATATGCTGTTGAACTTTATTCCCTAAAGCTCAACAAACTCTCCACCTAGTCCATCATCGATTTAAACTGCATAACTAACAATAGGAGATCCATTGCTGCTAGTAACTGAATCAAAATCGACTACAATTTACGTTTCGTTCGTCAACACATGTCTCACTGGAGGACTAATTGGTTTCACTGGCAGATCTGCATACACAAAAGATTCACTAGGATCACTTGCAATACCTTCACTAGCAAAATCTGTGTAAACTTTAACAATAAATTAGAAACGTTTGCCTAAACTGTTTGCAGGTAGTTCAGTCACTGCTAAAGAATTTATGTAAGGCACTCCCAACATTTCACTTTCATGCACTGGGTATTTTATATCAGAAACTCCAAGTTATTCCCCAGAATCTCTGTACACTTTGTAATACGTGATGCGACAACCACCATTTTCTACAGGTGGGCCCCACATAATTGAAATTGATGTAGCGTTGCTTGTTGCCCAAGTTGGTGTTTGAGGTTTGGAAGGCAAAACACATGCAAATGTCATGTAAATTTCACTGTAAGGACTTGCTCCATTTAGATTGAATTGGCGAAGTCTGAATTTATACCACTGACCAGTGTTGACTGTTGCCAATGTGTAAGTTGTGATTTCGGGTCTACCTCTACCATTCCAAATTTCTGTAAAGTTTTCAAGCATGTTTAAATCGGCTTCCAAAACGTAGCCATTAATCGGAACAGACATGTCTAAGCCGATGGCCCATTAAATTTAGATCTAAGTCATTGTTGATGTAGGACCTCTCCAAGGTGTAACTGGTTTACTTGGAAGATTAGACGCGTAAATTGATGTTTCAACAGATGGGTCTGATTCACCGATTGCGTTCGAGGCTGTAGATCGGATTACATAAAGTCTCCCAGCGACCAAACCTGTAGCCGTGAATTGAGATGGTTCTGGATTACTGTAAACAAGTTGGAAATTGTTGCTGAGCAGGCCATCATCCATGTATAAGTTATATGCAGTAAGCAAACTTCCTCCATTCTCAAGACAAGCGTTAATACTAATTGTTATTTGGTCATTGGTACTTGAGACATAAGTAACTTATAATGGAGGATCTGGTCTTGCTGCAGCTTGTATCTGTGTAATCGGACTGTATTGTGACCATCCATTTACATTTCGCACTTTGTACCTAAACCTGTAAAACATTCCTCTTTAAAGCGGATAAATGAAATTTGCTGAACTTTGTCTAGCAACGATCACGCTGTTGTCTAAGTAAGTTTGGTTGACTCCACCAGCTATCGTCTAGAATCCATTTCCCAAACTGTCATCCATTTCAACTTGATAGTTCGTTATAACGGAACCTCCATGTCCAGGTTCTTAGTATGTGACTCTGATCTAAGTGTAGTTGGTGAAACTTGCATCTGATTTGGGTCCCTGAGTTGGTGTGTCAGGTACATCAGAAACTATCACGCTTAGATATTCTAAAGAAGTTCCGATGTAACCTCCAATGTTGGTCACTTGAAGTTTGAATCTTACCGCTAACCCTCGTATGTTTGCAGGCAAGTCAGTGATTACAATGTTGCGCAAACTTGGGTTGTTGTCAATTTGGTTTTGTTAGATTTTTTCGAATACTTAGTTTGAAGGTCCACCATCTCGTAGAATTGAGTAACTAGTTATTGCACAACCTCCTGAGTCTAAAGGTGCCTACCAAGAAATCGGTATTTGAGTTAGACTGACTTATCCGTTTAGCATTGGAGCTTGAATTTAAATCGGATCTGCGCAAGCGTAGAAACTTGCAATCGCACTAGCTGGGCCATAACCAACAGAGTTAGCTGCGACTACGTAAAATCGGTAAGGTCTTCCTGTGTTAAGATTATTAGCTTTGAATGATCTATTTTCTGGCAAACCTGTTCCATTAAAAACAACTTAAAAATCTTCGTTATACCCATTGTCCATGTACAAAACATAGCCTACAATTTTTCCTGCTTCTCCTTGTGTTGATTCTGTTTCAAGCCATTAAACAGAAACAGTTGTCCGTGTGTGCTAGCTTAGAGTTGGCTAACTTGCTCTTTAGGGAACATCAGCGATTGGAACTGATACGACATCAGACACGTTGCTGTCTCCAATCTAGTTAGTCGCCTTGTAAACGAATTAATAGAATTTACCAGATGTGATCATTTCTGCGGCAGTGTTTATAGTAGCAACAAAGCCATTAGCTAAATAGTTGTAGGAACTAATCAGTGTCCATTGTTGATCTCCCTAGCCTTAGTTTCTGTAAATTGAGTAAGATGTCACAACTGCGCCCTTGTTGTCAACACTTGGGTAAAGTTAAAGAGTTACCTGATCTGCTGATGATTTAATCGGAGTTAAGGGTTAGACTTTGGTCGGAACGCCTGCTGCGAGAGCATACAGTTCTGGACTGAAAAGTCCCCTTTGACAATTCTGTGCTCTGTATCTGAATCTATATGTTTTACTTTATGTTAAGCCTCTAGCAGTGTATTAAACAGCCAGATTTGGAGTTTACCAACCTAATACATCTTAGAAAGTACCACCTTCCCCATCATCCATTTAAATGTTAAACGAAATTATGTCACAGCCACCATTAGAAGCTGTAGGGAAGTCACCTATGTCGATTGTAATTTAAGTTGATGAACTTTGACTCATTATTTGCACTGGGATTGGTGGAACACTTGGAAGAGCTGCAAGAACAACTCCAACAACTCCAGAGTCTTAGTATCCAGCAGGGTTAAATGCTCTTACTTTGATCCTATAAGTCATTCCTAAATTTGATGCCAAAACTCTAGTGATTGTGAGCATACTCAAACTTGGTTGGTTTCTAACAAGAACATCATTGTCAACATTAGCTTCTACATATTCACCATTTTGACCATCATCTATAAACACAGCATAACCTGTAATAGAGCAGCCACCATCATCCAAAGGCTGTTTCCAATTAATGCTAATGCTGTTGTGAGTTGTTGACAGTTTCTAAGGTCTTGCAAACTATTAAGGTACATCACAAGCCATGTAAGTGGTAATGTCTGAAGGTAAACCTGCAACATCATTCCAGTTGTAAGCCACTACATAAAAGCGATATAATAGTGATTTTGTTAAGCCTGTCACAACATATTCGTTGATCTAGTTGGTTTAACCTACCGTGTCAAGTTTTACATCGAAATCTCCTCCAAATCCATCATCCACGTAAACTTTATATCCTTTCAACAACTCGTGTTAAAGATCTGTGTTAAGCTGCCATTTCACAAATATGCTTGAGCGAGATGACAATGTGTAATCTATCACTGCAGGACTCGCTTTACTTGGTTAGTTGATTGCTGCCACACTGAGAATCTCTGAATACTGTGAGTATCCTTTAGAGTTCATGGATCTTATCCTGAAAGAGTAAATCAATCCTGTTGTGACATTGTCTGCTGCATAAGTTACAGTGTGCATCATGCTCAGGGAAGTGTTCGAGTAAGATTACAACTCCTAAAACTCACTGTTTTGTTGCCCTTAATCCATTTCCAACAAGTAGTTTGTTAGTTTTGCACCTCCATCGTCTAAGGATGGATAAAGTTATAACGATATACTGTTTGCAGTAGAATTGATAAAAGTAGGTTTAGCAGGCTACGAAGGGGGATCAGCGGCAAGTATTTTGGTTACTGGAGACCATTAACCGAAACCATACAAGTTTTTCACCCTATATCTAAACGCATATGTGCTTCCTTTGACAATTTGAGGGGATTAAAGCAAAGCACTTGTTTGCAGCACATCATATTGTGATCCAAACACATCTGAAAAAGTGCCATCGATTTAGGTAAATTCATTTGTACCCTGATCGACTTACAAGTTATAAGAAAGTACAGTTGCACCACCAGTTTAAGCTTGAGTTGTGAAAGGTGAGAAATCAACTTTAATCTAGGTACTGCTTGTTTATGTTGCGTCATCGACTGGACCATCTGCTGGTGTTCCTGGAACCGATGCGAGAATGTAGCTTACTACTTGTGACTTAGAGCTTAAAATCGCATTGTAAGCCTGAACTTGGTATTAGAAAGTAAGGCCGAGTGAGTTTGCTGGATAGTTTGAAATCGTCAGGCTTCTTAGACTTGGCTAGTCTCTAACATTAGTGTCCTAAGCGCTGTTGACTTCAGTTTCAATTTTACCTCCATCCCCATTGTCTCTAAACACTGCATAACCAGTTATAGGACAACCTCCGTCACTAGGGGCTTGCCATTAGATGGTCAAAGTCTGCTGAGTTGAGTCAATCCTAACGGGAGCAGACATTACTTCTGGGGCAATGCAAGCGTAAGTTTTCATTTCAGGTGACATTGGACCTTCCCCATTAAAATTAAATGCTGAGACTTTGAACCTGTACAAAAATCCTGTAGTTAGATTGGTAGCAACATAACTAGTTATGGTTCTGTATTGCTTCACATCTAGTACTAGTTAATATTGGCCGATTTCTCCAACAGCCATGTAAACTCTGTAGCCAGTAATAAGTGCTCCTTCACCACCAACACCATCTGAAACTTATGGCCAACTTATAGAAATGGCTGTTTAATTGCTCTATTACTCATTCCTCAAAGGAATCTGAGGTGCTAATGGTGCCTGCGAAAGTGCAACTACAAGGTTTGAGCTATAATGTCCCCACCCAATCGTATTCCGAGCTCTAAATCTAACCCAATAAACTGTTCCAGTCTACAAACTGTCTTTAACTACACTGAAAGTGTATCCAGGAGAGATTGAGTCGTAATTGGTGACATTGTTGAACGATTACCCATCATTTGAAATCTCAAGACCATACTAAGAAATTTCATCGCCATTGTTTTAAACATTGAGATTAAGAGTAATCTGGAGTTCTGAGTCAGTAGATGACACAAAAATTGGGGCTTGAGCTTAGGCAGGCTCGGTAGCAACAAGTAAAAGAGATGTTTCACTGTAAGCACTCCAACCACGTTCATTCAAAGCCCTGTACCTGAATCCATAAATCTAACCGCGTTTCAGACCAGTAACAAGCAAGGAAAGTGCCATTCTTTTCACACTCAATCCTGCTAAAACTGTGTAATTTCCTGAAAGCTCATAATCTATTTCTAAACTATAACTAGTCACCACTAGTCCGTTACTTGATAACTATGGAAGGGCATCATACTCAACATTAATCCTACTTGTTGTGCTTAAATGCTGATTCTTTCTTGGAACAGTTGTAGGCTTGTCTGGTGGCTGGCCAAGAGTGATTTGGATTCTGTCTGATTGTCTCTGACCATCTAAGTTGTATGCAATAATGTAAAAGTTGTAGCTCAGGCCTGCATCAGTGCCATTTTAATTGAAAGGTGAAGTTATTTCAAGACTGAAAAGTCCTGGCTTGTTTCTTACATTAGGGTCATTGAATTGATTAACTTCAGTAAAGTTTCCTCCTAATCCATCGTCACAATGTACTGAGTAGCCTAAGATGCTGCAGCCACCATCATCAGAAGGTGATTTCCAGCCTACGGTTATTGATGTTTTAGTGGATGACATTCGGTAAGGTGCTGGTGCTACTGAAGGTGGCACGCAACTGTAATAAGTGACCTGGTCTGACCAAACACCCTGTCCGTTGAAGTTCATTGCCATTACAGAGAACTTATAGTCCCTTCCAGTTACCAAGCCGTGTACTGTAGCTTGAAGTTAACGAGGAACGCCTAAGTCCTAACCATCAAACGCAATCCAAGTTGTGGCATTGCTTGAGTCCCAAACCTTCAACTTGTATCCTAAGATGTCGCCTGCAGGGGAAACTCCTCCAGTCAAGGCATTCCACCGCATGGTGATTGTAGTCTTTGAAGAAAGTTGCTGTACTTTTTATAAACCTGTCGGGGCACTGGGCGTATCTGCAACACCTGCGATGATTTCATCACTAGCTGGACCTTAGCCTTTCATATTAACTGCTATCAAGCGAATGCTGTACGTCTTGCCTTCTTCTATTCCATCTTATAAAGTTAGATTGAAAGATGAACCTCCCTAGTATCTTGATACATTAGAAAACGCTGAGTTTTGTGTCCCGGCATTCATCTACAAGATCCAGCTTGTCAGAGGAAGTCCACCATTGTCAACTGTAAGTTAATTAAACTACAACTCGATTTAAGAGCTTGAAACTGCCAGTAATTGTGGTGGCTCAGGTTTGCTTGGAACATCTGCCGCTACAAAACTGACGACCGGACTATAATTGGACCAGCCAATTGCATTCTGGACTCGATATTTAACAGTATAGGTCAGACCTTTAACAACTGCAAAAGACAGTTAAGTCGCTAAGCTACTGTCAGCTACATCAACCCATTAACCACTCTAACTATCGATTCGCTGTAAGTTATAAGCTAGAATGCTTGAGCCTCCGTTGTTGTCTCCATATAGATATCGCACAGTTGCTTGATTCGAGCTGTAAGTGACGATTGTCGGTGGTAAGCTTGGATCAGTTGGGATGGTCGCAAAAAGATAGGCTATTAATTCGCTGTTTGTTGAACCTTCTCTGTTGTAAACTGTGAGTTTGAATGTGTACTTGAGTCCCAAAGTTGTTGTGTCAAGAGACACAATGACTTGTCGCAAAGAAGGTAGATTTCTGACTTAAGGATCATAAGGCTGGTTTACTTCGACGTTTGGTACTGCTGAAAGACCATCATCCCTGAAAAGACTGTAGCCAATTATGGGACATCCACCATTGTCACGAGGTTCTTACCAATTCAAAGTCATACTGTCTGATGTAGTCTGGACGAAAATTGGGTAATCAATTTAAGATGGAGCCATGCATGCATAAAGCGTGGAGATTGGAGACTCTTGACCTAGTTCATTGAAATTTTCAGCTATTACCTTGAATCTATAGGCAAGACCTTTTGTTAAATTTGTCACAGTTAATTGGGTTAGGCTTGATGAAGCTCTTTAGATCAAAGTAAAATTTCCATACAATCCATCGTCCATGTAAAGCTAGTAGTATGTAATCGTACCACCCGGCATATCATCAGCTGGCACCTGAGCCGGTTCCCATTTTAATGATATAGAAGTTGTACTACTCAAATCATAGATTTTAGTTGGTGCACCTGCTAATGCTGGTTTGTTTGACATGGCAATTTCAACTACATCAGAATATTCGGAGTTTCCAATCATATTTACAGCTCTCATCATAATTCGGTAAATAAATCCACTGACCAAGTGAGTCTCCTTGGTTTTGTCAATCACGAAACCCATTGAACTGTCATAATTTGTTATGTTTGTGAAGGTTCCTTTGTTGCCATCATCTATGTAAAGTTCATATCGCAAGACTTTAGCACCACCATTATCAGGACTGGGTTGCATGACGATTTAAATCGTTGATGATGTGGCAGATAAAAATTTAGGTACTGGTGGAGCGAGAGGTACAACAGCTGCTGTAACGTATCCAATTTCAGAGTAAGGTCCCCATCCTACTAAATTACGAGCTCTGTATCTTGTTCTATAAGTCAAACCTCTTTTGACGCTGTTCTTAATGGTATAAGTAGTCGACAAAGAATTAACTTCGTCTCCAAATAAAGGAACGAATGGACCACCATTTCCATCGTCGATTTCGAGACTGTAGCTAACTAATGTTGATTGGCCATCGTCAGTTACTTAATCAAAGCTGATTTTAAGTTGCTTCGTGTTACTGACAGACAAATCTGAAACTGGAGCGTTTGGTGGCTTACCGGGTAAATCACCAATGTCAAAAGAAGATGATTAGCTGAAAGTTGCACCATTCACATTGTAAGCTTCAACCATGAATACATACTTTCTGCCTGGAACGGAAGCTTACTGTGTTGTGTGTTAGGTCAGCCAAGGTTTGTTTTTTATTTATTGTGAATCGATCTCCACAAACTCAGTTTCCACTTTCATGTACAGAGCATAACCTTGTAGATTACAAGAACCTAAAATTTTCGGTTATTTCCAACTCAAAGTTATTTCTTGTGATGAAACTGATATTAAAGTTGGAGCCTCTAAC
>Ga0007756_10075199_pt1 | contig 11290 bp, 13 predicted proteins | sample LauGreSu1BDMLBDD_FD_61639 | JGI IMG/M metagenome (GOLD analysis project Ga0007756, IMG submission 61639) | Metatranscriptome of freshwater lake microbial communities from Lake Michigan, USA - Su13.BD.MLB.DD (Metagenome Metatranscriptome) | ecosystem: Environmental > Aquatic > Freshwater > Lake... | reverse complement strand
CTTGGATTCTCGCTACGGCTTGAGATGTATAGGGTATGCTGGTGTCACGGGCCATTAGGCTATTCATGTAACAAACTTTGTTAACTAATGAATTTGTGTGCAGTTGCACTTTCAGCTGCAATTTTTTCCGCATATTTCGATATTGCGTGCTTTCACCCGCTCAGGGTTCTTTTGCGCTAGCGGCTTCAAGCCCTAGAGCTACTTTAGCGTAATAACAGTATAGTCTCCTTCCCAGCCGCTGGCATGGCGGATACACTCCAAAACTTTACTATGTTTTAGACTTACGGTTATTTGAACGCTACTTTAAATTGTACAGTCGAGGACAGTTACTTCTTCTGCAGAGGCATCGAGTACAATCCAATCAATGACACCCATTATCTAGTGAACTAAAGTGGTTCTGACTTTAGCGATTACTATCACGGGTTTTTATCTTAAAATTAGGGGCTTAAACTCAATAGTACCAACGACACTAACATGTTAATTAAAGTAATGGTACAACGTTATCTAGAGTTAACTCTACCGGAAGCTCCATTCTTCTCAATGATGACCCATCTCCTCAAGGGTCACGCTATTTCCGACAATTCAAGTTTACTATTCTTTGATATCTATTCAAGAGCAGCCATATGTCGGGAAGCCCTTAATGATACATTAGGGTTCTAGTATTGTAAAGACTATACTATTCTGGATGTCCCAGGACTAGCCGAAATTATGACCAAAATTACGTTATAAATGATTACCGGGGGCACCTAATTGGATTTCTATAAGAGAATCGCCCAGGAATACGTGGCCTATTGGCCCCTCGGCTACAAGAGTTTATCAGAAGGAAAATGGGTTACAGACTACCGTTTCTTGAAAATCGCTACAAAATACGATCCCGATAGATTTTGGGATTACTCAGGTATGTACACTGAATTTAAAGATTATATGTATTAGGCCCCTACGAATATTTATAACTGGATACTAGCCACTTTTAGTGCCGTATGGTTATGGTTATGTTCATATATACCATTCATGCAAGGGGGTCCAACCGTACCGCTTAAGGGAAGGAAGGAGGATTAAGAAGATGAGAGCGATGACTCAGAACCAGAATTAATATTTGAACCTAAGAAGAAGGGCTGCTGGGAGAGTATAATGACAGTTATTAGGGATAACATCCCCCTCCGTGGTAGGAAATCTGCCGCTGCCTAGAAAGTGAAACACGACGCTGCCTAACACTCTATTAAATAGTTTGCTTCTATGTAAAGGAATATCAATACAACTCTCGGGGGCAACTTCGCTCCTAAATATAAAGGACCTCAATACATAGAAACCAAAGTCGTGATCAACGACACCAAGCATGATGTGATAGTATGGTAAAAAGATGGCAAACTTATGAGTAAAAATGAGGATGTTCCAGCTTCTCAAATTAGATCCCAGGCATCGAATGCGATGAAGAAGAAGCAGTTAGATGGATTATGGAAGGTTATTCAGAGGAAATTTTAGAAATGCAGGGATGACGACTCTTAACCTTATTTCGATATTTAATAACCGGGAACGAAAACCTCTAGGCCATTATCAGAGAAAATAATCCACGTCCAGATCATTAGAATCCTGTATCACTATTACCCTCATTTTATGTTAACTAGTGCTTAGAAAGTTATAGGCAAGGTCACAGTAGGTCCAAAGATACCCACCCCAATCAATTACGGACCCCTATCCTAGATTCTCGAAGTCTTAACAGAAACATATAAAAACGACGAAGCCACCAAAATGTCATTATTGAGATTATAAAATAGTCATGCTAGAGTCGACCCTAAGGAAAAAACTTAACTCCACATCACCTACAGTGATTTTGGCACCACCGAAGATAAATTCCTATCACATTTGAAGGCAACCATCATCACCTTCATGGAAAGCTTTGTCCATCCCATTTTAAAAATAGGACCAGTAGTCGTAGTCGAGGACATTAAACAAGAAAAGAATGATGACAAATAACCGTTGGTCTAGATAGATTAAGTAGTGGAACCACCACAGGAAAAACCAAAGAAGAGGTTCAATATCTCAGTCAAGGCTAAGGAGTGGGATATAGACGTAATTAGGAACTAAGAGAGGGTATACACCGAGGTTGAACAGGCTCTCATAGCTTTAGCAGAGGAAGAAGCGTAGAAGGAAATCGACGCATTTCATGAGAGATAGGAGGAAAAATTCGTCGCGCCACCTAAGGTCATTATACCAAAGCCCACAAACAAATGGTAAGACAAGTTGTCCTTGAAATTCGAATACTTTAGTGACTAGTATAATCTGGGATTGAGTCTGCGATCGGAACAACAATAACAACTTAACTAAGCGACCTAAGCCTTTTAACTCGTTCACATGATTAGTCATGACGCCAGTAATTCAGCCGCCGCTCAAGGCGCCATGTGGTACGACACAACTACTTAACCTGCATGGAGGAGAGACGAACAATTTAATAAGACAGTGTTACCCTTACTCGAAGCCCTGGAAAACAAATCGTGGCCATTCTTAACTTATTAAGCACACGCCAAGGGTTATCGTTGGACATTAGACAAGCTCAGAGTGTCCCATCAAAATAAGTCATTATTACATTACCTAATGGTCGATACCCTCTAACAATTGGGTTACGTCAAGACGTAATCTAACGGTGTGCCTAAATTGAATATACCCAAAGATTAAACGTTAAATCAATACATTACCACGATTATGGAGAAATAGCATTATTACTCTAAGGCTGATTTGCACTTGAAAGCTTGGAAGAGGATGTGGGAACAAAAGGAAATGTATCCTGAAGCGCAGGTCAGTTATGACGACGTTATTGCAGACCTATTATAAGAAGTTTAATTAAAATCAAAAATGATACCTCCCATGTAAGGGTACACCTTCCCTGACGCTGAGTTTATAGATAATACAGACGGGTGCGTCGGTGTCTTGAGATCAATATTGAGACTTCCGATGGATTTCGGTTAAAAAGAAATATTATAGTACATTGAGCAAAAAAGGAGAGATAACCTCGATAAGTAACATTAGATCTCATATTAACCAGGCAAAGCCATTTACATACGTTATGCTATTGTAGACGGTGAGCACCACATCCAGCTCGAGCTACAGCTAAATACTTATAAGGCAAGTAGGGCTCTATTTGCCTCTATGCAATTCGGTACCACTTTAGAAGAGATTTATGACAAAGCAGGAGTTCCCGACGGTTTACCAAAGTTAGATTTTGATAAGGACTGTCTTAAATAGTTATGCCATCGGTTCAACGTTATGTACACTAATGACTACTCTCTATATATATTAGCTTACACAGCCGGCCTGACTTTATATCAAGGGTCCATTTATTAAACTAAAAATGACGCAGACAAAGTATTGCACGTGTATAACAATCACGTGGTATATTATGGAACCAATCCAGAGGTCGTTGATGACTTTTTTGTTGAAGTGCCAAAGTCAGGTAAACTGATTTAGGGATCACAGTAATAGTACACTAAAAAGAAGAAGAAGACTGGTAAGAATAGTATTAATAGTCAAGCTGTAGATGATCTACTCACCCGTAAGTAGCCACAAATATCTTAACATGATTAAATGGAACCAGACGAGGAAGACGTGCGTGATATGTTCGCCTAACAAGGCTTAGAGATGACTGACAGGGGCGATTCTAAAAAATCATCATTTAGTGGCGGTAGTAAATAAAAACAAGCAGACAGCGGCGAGAAGAACCAAAGAAAAGTTAGCGTTAACTAGACTGCAGAAGAAAGATGGCGGGTTCTTAAGGACAAGATTAAAATGTTAGATGACATTCCAGTACGCACCTTCGCTCTAGACGAAGACTATGAAGTCATTACCGAACACAAGACAGAATTGAGTTATAGGACCATTTATGCGTTGAAAGAAGTAGTCGGTCAAGGTTAAGGATAAGGATTACAAGTTAAAGTTAGATAAGAAGTAGAAGGGAAGAAGTAATAATGGTACCTTTAGAGGAACAAAGGCGACAACACATTAACACGCCTAGTCAAGAAGAAGTTTACTTAAATGACGGGAGAACCATGCAGTTTCGCCAGTTTAGCGACGTGGTGGGTGGATAGGGCAAATAGCTTACCAGACAAAGACGCGTTAATACACGGTAGAAAGAAATATCTATTTGATAACCACAGAAACGATGATCATGATGTCTCAGGCACTGACTAATCTGAGTCTGAAATAGAGTTTCTATCCTATCAACCCCGTAAGCCATGGAGCATGAAGAACAAGTTCGGTGACCCTCCCTAATATGTCGAGCCCAACGTCGAACTCACGGAGCAGAAGATTAATCCAAACCAAGCCCAAGCTGTAATGAAGAAGGATGATGAACAACTACACAGTCGGGAAGTGATCGCTCTATGGTCAATCAGAGCAGAATAATATGAAAAAGCGTCAGGAAAGGCGGTCAGGGATCGAGATATTAGTGCTGATATGCGTGCACGACTACAAAGCAGCATAGCTAAATCAGATACGCCAATAACACATGATATGCCGACTTACAAGTAATTGAATGATAAGGGACTGGTAGCGTTTAGTCCTATTTACGGTTCAGAATACGAACTGATGAGTGACGGGTATTAAATCATATTACGACATTAAGACGTACAATATAGACACGAGCTATAGGTGAAAAAGAATCACCCGACGTAACCCAAGTTTTTTGATGCGCCATACTTTGAATTTATAGAGATAAAGGAATAGTGGGATACTAAAGTTTGGAAGGAAGGATGCGCCTACGTTTGGTATGCCGACTGGTACATCCCCACCCCACCTAGTTACACTTAAGACGACTGGAATTCATTAATTCGAAAGGGAATTTTATCGCCGTACGGGCGTAAAGTTGTGAAAATAGACGGGAAAGATGCCGTAGTACCGAAGGATCTATCCCTAGTTGATCTGAGGTAACTGTTGTGTGAACATATGTATTACGCTGAGACGCAGGTCTCTTTCAGATCGGACAAGATAAAGAAAGAAAACGAATCGCATAAACATAAGTAACAGGCAGCTAAAAATAAGGCTGTATTTAAGTATTTCTATAATCATATGTACGCTATCGCAGTCACGTCAATGGACCAAGAAATACACAAGATAACGGGCTACTAGACGAATTTTAATAAAATGGACGTCAATAAGTTAATGTTCTATCTTGATAAACCTATGTATATCCTAGATGTTAGGATGGAAACTGGCGACTTCGCCCATGTCACCACATACTCCAATAAACACATCGTTGATATGAGAAGATACTACTATTATGGACTAGACTTTCTGCGCAAAATTCAAGTTATACCCCATCTGAACACCTTCCCCTCAAAGGTAGATTTCTCGATGGTTAATAAATTATCTAATTAAGCTTGGTAGTCGGTTGAGGTTGACCGGAAATAGCTACCTCCAGGCAATGAGAAAGAGTTTATAAAAATATAAGAGAGTATGTTGGAGCAGGAACTCGTTATACAACAAACTAGCCACGTTGTAACGTTTTAAGATTCTTAAGAAGTATTATCATTCACTCTAGACGTAGCCACAAAAAGGAATGACGATAGTTGGTAAGCCTACAACTTGGGGGCCAGATATAAGAAGATATTCAACAGTAGCTGGATTAAAGATACCGTACTGAAGGAAATAGTGAACAAATCTTAAGCTGCGGAAAAGCAATTATTGTAATGTGCAGAGTAAGACTTTAGACAATTAGTATTGAATTTAAAGAACTAACACAAAATCACTGAACATAACTAGATTCCACCTCAATAAATGAAAGCCATAAAAAAATTTGAGTAGGAGGAATAAACCAAAGAAGAAAACGACACCATGGCCCCGGAAATATACGCGATTTATAAGCAAAGTGTCACTAAGAATAACACGGCCAAGATTAATTATTTAGCTCAAAAGAAAGAAGTATTTGACATACCTCCTGAATGCGACGGAGTCCCATTCCGAATGTGCCCCCTTTGTAAACTGGCTGACCCGGACGTACCAGATCGCAACCACATCGATCGAATTCTGCGACACTCATCGCTAGACACTAGTGTGGGATTGTGTGCGTACCTCGTCTTCACTGCTGGGAATCGTTCCGGTAGTTATGGGAATGTTAGCTACATAATTCGTGGGGATCAGTTTTACTGTCCGATGCTCTTTCCTAATAGTAATGCTTACACTATGAATGGTATGTAATACGTCCCAGGACCAGGAAGTCTTATGTCGGTGGCTACTCAAAACGTTACCGTGCGAAAGGTTGACGTAATTGATGTACACACCTATTTTACTATCTACCGACTTCATTTAGAATACTCGTCAGAAACCTAACTGATTATATTACCCTTAGCCGGCACTCACTCAATCTAGGGGACAGCCATATCGGAACATTGTTATTCTAAGTGTTAATCAGTGGCAGATGTCTCAGGCTTTACCAAAACACGGGATAAGATCAAACCACTAACGGAGGCCATCACCAAGTACACCACTCAGATCGACTATGCGTTTGGGTCGCTCTACACCACACCCCAAGCTTAGAGACTCATGGAAAAAATCATAACGGGTAGGGTGGACCACGTAGATGACGATGACGGTATGTAAAATGCCTATAGATTGAGAGACCCCTGGATTACCAAAATCACCACTCACGAGATGACTAGGTGGGAAATGTTCCTCTTAAATCCTATTAATTTGTACATACTTCCATTGGATGTTTTCTGGGTTTACATAAATAGCTTTATATACTGGTTCGCAATACTAGTATGGTATTCGGGGGACATACATCTGTCCATTCGTAACGTTGCTATATATTTCTTCACTTTCTATTAAACTTTGTGGGGGTTATACGAGAACAATTTACTCCATAAATTCCTGGAACAACACATCTCTGTGAAGACTAGTAATTGGGTTCTCACTAATAACATGCACCAGTATGACGTCTCCAGTTTCGAAATGAAAGGAGGCAGGCTGAAAAAATTGCTATTTATATTCTTCTTAATCAGGAACATATTGAGAACCAACTACTTCCTTTCCTACTGGGTTTTCTACGTCCCAGTTTATATATTTACTCCAGAACTGGAGAAATATTTGGTGCTGATTACTGCCGTGCTATGCGCCGGAATGTAATTCTCCTTTCGCACCAAGGTCCTCAAAGTGCCAGCAAAACTGAGAGGTAGGCAAATGAATTTTGAAGCATCTAGTAATGCCTCTGAAAAGAACTTTTGTGATTATTAGTGCGACTCCAAAGTGTCGGTTGAAAACTTGAGATTCGAACACGGTACCGTAGTCTGTACCGCACAGTAGCCCGATCTCACTGACCGTAGCCAAGCATTAAGATCATACGTAGAGCTCTAACCAGTCTTGCACACCTGCCAGAATAAGAAGTATCGTTTTTTGGCTGACCCTAAATTGCCCACCGGATCTATCGTAACTTCCTTCTCAAACTGTGACCATGCCTCCACCTATTCTCTATGGAGATAGACTAGCGCCATGATACAGCCTGACCCGAGATTGGTCGCACGTCTCCGTCGGAATGTAGAACGTAGCCTCTAATACTTGCCAACACCCCCAAACCATCCCATGTCTATCGAGGAATACATGGAAATAATCCAATAGAAGGACGGCGGTAAGTACAAACAATATAGGACCACTTTAGACTCCCTCTATAGCAATCCCGCTTAGAGAATCAGGTATAGTCAATACGAAGTTATAGTGAAATCAGGAGAGATGTTGGTTATGGACCACAAGGGGTAGCTCAACGGGCGACCTAGGAATATATGTAACCCCTGTAAGGAATGGAAGGTTCTTTGTGGGTTTATAAACTATATATTGTACAATGCCATGTTGAAGCATATGCCATTCAATTCTTGTGGGAAGACTTTCGAACAAATGTAGGACTTGTTTGAGAACAATGCCGGTCGGTTCTAATCCACCGACGGCTCATCTCACGACGCTGCCTAACACCATACACTGATCAAGGCAGTGTTATTCCCAATTTTTAAATTCTATTGGACATATATATAGAAGTGCTTGGAATATAGTGGCTTGGGAAACTACGTGGACAAAGTTCACTCAGGCATTCATAACTTAACTTATAATCTATTCAGGGGTTCGCCTCTAATTTGGAAGGCCACTGTCGTCGGTACTATAGTGTCAGGCTACGGCTTCACTTATTTGGCCAACAGTTGCTTGGTGCACGCTTACCTAAAGACCACCTTAGGCTTGCCCTGTTTTGTCCACACACCAGAGGCCGTAGATAAAGACAGTGGTGATGACCAGTTCGTTAAATTAACGGACAACATGTATAGACGTTTCATCCGGAACTACAAACGTTATTACATTACGGACCAAAAATATCCTCAGACTAAATTTCACGGTTTAGGCTAAACGCTCAAGTCCTTGAAAGAGGACATGCAATTTTGTTCCAGGTAAGCCTACTATTCAGGTAACAAATTGTTTTGGACAAGACTGTATTCACTCTACTAGATAGGGTGTAACAACAGCGGGGTAGTTACTGAGAACAGAATACTCACGGATAACTAGTTGTTGAGATTAAGAGATCACGCCAATTTGGTGTGGGCTCAGGGAGCACCCGGCTACTCGGCTATGTTTGAGAGACCAGTAGATTACAAGACCTACCAAGATTGTCTTTAGCAAATGGGATGGGAATATAGGCTAAAGTTATACCTTTATTAGAATGTTTGTATTGACCCGTACATGGTGTGCAGAGACACTTATCAAATTCAAAACCTCAACATAATGGCTCCAGTTCATGACTACCAATAAGAAATTATAGGATTTGGTAACAACATCGATGTGGCACTCAAAGGATTGGCTATATTTATATTAACTATGAGTTTAGGAGGATCGATAAGCGACAACATTTCATAACACACCTAGTTCTAGGTCTCTATGAGTCTTGGGGAGTAGAGAAAGAGTAGGGCCAGATTCATGGCTCCAAATCCGTTGTAAAAGAGAACACAGATTACCAAGAAAACTAAAAAACCTCGTGAACCACTTTATTAGAGGATTATTAAGCGTTCCAGTTTAAGCAAGGATCTAGATGATGTTGAGGCGTCATCAGAACCATTAGGTTACTAATTAAGCAACAATAATAGTAACAATAATTAGAACCAAGGCCGAGGTTCTTAAAACGGCCGAAGAAGGAATAACAACAACAGGAACAATCGTTCCAACCGTAATCCAAACTCAATAAGTCAATTGATGAAGATCAATAAGGATTTGCTACGCGAGATGAGGAACTAATCTTAAAGTACACAGAGTCAGATTAAGATGGACTAGTTCAGGCAGGACAAGGCCATCGTCAACCCAGGGGGTACCACTTTTTTACTTAGTGACGTGATTGCAGGTAATGATAAGGCCCAGGAAGGTTTGAAAAGAGCTAAACAGTACCCTACCGCATTTACCAAGAAATAGTTGTCGGATATGGTGACAGAGAAAATCCTCACTGCTTTGAGGAAAAATTATCCGGGAGAAAGTGATAGGACTCTAATGGAGTTAGTGGCATATGATGATGTTTTTTCAGTGCTTAAAAACGGAGCTTCTGCACTATGGTCCGCTCGACATGCCCTATTTCCTCAAATGGCTCCAGTCATCGATTAGGCAATTAGTAAGGCAAAGTCAATGATAGCAGCCTTGTCTGGAGGACAAGTCGCCGGTAAACTAAAAGAGGCCCTAATGAGCGATCATTCATCCATCATGAGTAGGGTTAATACAGGAGTCCAGTAATTTGCCTAAACTATGACGAAACCTAAGATCGTGTCCAATCTCCTACCCCCAACACAGCTATCGTCTTAGGGTAACTTTTTTGAGCTCCCGATGCAGGCCAAGGTTGGCCAGACTATTCATGGAGTGCTCCCAGACGTCTTGAATACCATATATTCACCTTTATACATGGATCTGGATAAAGTGACAAGAACGCCCTATGGTAGTACGCCTACAAGTCTATATAAGAGGGTGATATCCGTCCAATTCAATAATAGGTTTAGCAACGTCTAGCTCGGGACTCCTTATTTCGCAGAGAACATGGCTGTTGTTTACACGCCACTTAATACTTACTGTGTAGCATTTCCCCTCAATTCGAACTACCTACCATAAGTCCTAGGATCACCAGTGAACTCCGTTCCCACCACATAACAATCCGACATGTCCTAATAAGTTCTCTAACACCCATATTTCCCAGGGTTGCCGACGATGTCCAATCTGAGGTTAACTTCATCACAGGTGAGGGTTGAGTATATAGGTCCATCTATAGATGCTTCTGGTACAACAACGATGTTCTCTATCAGGTACCCCGAAGACAACCCCAACTTAGCTGCCTTAGGTATACCAATTTCTAGATACTGGCTAAAGACGGCTAAGGAGACAACAGGCGAAGCGTTATAAAACGGCACCAATCGGTATCTAAACATAGGTAGCGTGGCACCATTCGGTATAGCTTCAGTCAACTTCAATCCATCCTTGTTCACTTCCGAACCCACCTACGTACAGCGACCTATAACCGTTTCCACTTCTAACGCAATGCCTGTGACGGACTGGGAAGACGTGTCGCTAATTAATCCCAATATGGTAGTCGAAAACGGTACGAACGACATCCATTCTTTCGCTTACAAGGCATCGTCCTTCGACGTCTCAACTGCTGGATATGCCGGATCACTCGTTCTAGATCACGTACCAGACGCCCCGCTAGGCCCAGTGCACGTCATCGTAATAACAGGACTGAAGACGACGACGCTCGCACCATTCAAATTAACTCTAGGAGGTGCTATTGAGGCGGTTTTAGCACCAAACGTGTAGTATCTCAACCCGCCAAGTAGACCAGACTACTCAAAGGAAACCATCGAAAAGGTGTTCGAGATAGCCTGTACAAGGCCGAACGCCTGGATCCAAGACGCCTGCATAACTGCAGGCACCAGTACGACCTCTCAGGCTGACTGAGAGGTCTAAGGGGCTTGACAACCCCGCCATGAGCAGTGTTATGCTCATGGTGAAGACGTCACTGCCGCGCAAGCGGGATGGTAAGGCTGCAGCAAACCACCATCTTTTACGCCCTGTAAGAAGCTGGGCCGCCCTGAAAACCTAGGGATCGGTACGAAGGTAGACCTTTTGGTCTTATGTAGAGGCGGTAGGCTGCAACGATCCTCCGTCTTAGGCATATCCTGTAAGACGTTGAGCCGACGAAAGACCCGTTCGGTAGATATTGGGTAGGCGTTGGTCACGCCTAACTGTCGGGGGTTAATCGACAGTCCAGCGCTCACGCTCGTAACCGCTGGGTAGTAACGAG
>Ga0007756_10067298_pt1 | contig 11590 bp, 8 predicted proteins | sample LauGreSu1BDMLBDD_FD_61639 | JGI IMG/M metagenome (GOLD analysis project Ga0007756, IMG submission 61639) | Metatranscriptome of freshwater lake microbial communities from Lake Michigan, USA - Su13.BD.MLB.DD (Metagenome Metatranscriptome) | ecosystem: Environmental > Aquatic > Freshwater > Lake... | reverse complement strand
CCTGTTTCAACACTCCTGCCGGGCAGATTAGCCCAGGAGAGGGTTGGAGGATGAATCCTCAGACTCCGGCAGGTCAAACCCGGGGGCCTCTTCCACAGGCACCTCACCGAGAGTCCGGACATCCAGGTCACGGTGGCCACCAAAGCCAGTACCAGCCGGGATGATGTGACCCATGATCACGTTCTCCTTGAACCCACGGAGACCATCGCTCTTGCCCAACGTAGCCGCCTCGGTGAGAACACGAGTCGTATCCTGGAACGAGGCCGCACTCAGGAAGGATTCGGTCTCAAGCGAAGCCTTGGTGATACCCAGCAGAACGGGGACGCCTTCAGCAGGCTTACCACCGATCGCCTCGATCCGGCCGTTCTCGTCCTCGAAGGCAACCTTGTCGATCTGCTCTCCCCACAGGAACACGGTGTCGCCCGGTTCCGTGATACGCACCTTCTTCAACATCTGGCGGATGATGATTTCAATGTGCTTGTCGTTGATCGTAACGCCCTGAAGGCGGTAGACCTCCTGAATCTCGTTGACCAGATGCTCCTGAAGCTCCTGAGGTCCGCAGACATCCAGAATCTCGTGCGGAACAACCGGACCGTCGGTCAGCTGCTGCCCCTTCTTCACGAAGTCGCCCTTGTAGACGATGACGTGCTTGCCCATCGGGATGAGGTGCTCCTCTTCCTGATTGGTTTGGGGATCCTTGACGACCACGCAACGCTTTCCGCGGACACTGGAACCGAAGTCGACCACACCGTCGATCTTGGCGATTTCGGCGGCATCCTTCGGACGGCGGGCTTCAAACAACTCAGCAACACGCGGCAAACCACCGGTGATGTCCTTCGTCTTCGAGGCCTTACGCGGCGTCTTGGCCACCAACGCACCCGCATGGATCTCGTCACCCTCGGCCACGACCAAGTGCGCGCCAGCAGGAATCGGATACTGAGCCAGCGGCTCTCCACGCTGATCCTCAAGGATGATGGTCGGGTGCAGGTCCTCCTTGTGGTCGATGATAACCATGTCTTCCGTGCCAGTGGCCTCATCGACCTCCTGCTTCATGGTCACCCCTTCAATGATGTCCACAAACTTCACACGGCCGCCCTTTTCAGAGATGACCGGGACATTGTAGGCATCCCACTCGACGAAGACCTCGTTCTTCTTCACCTGACCGCCATCCGGGATCGAAATCACGGAACCAATCACGATCGGATGCGTCTCCAGTTCCTTGCCTTCCGGCGAGAAGATGGTGAGCGAACCATTCTTGTTGAGGACGATGCTATTGCCGTCTTCCAACGTCACGTAACGGAGGTCGTTGTAGCGAACCGTACCGTCGTACTTCGTCTTGATCTGCGGCTGCTTGTAGGTCTGCGAGGCCACACCACCGACGTGGAAGGTACGCATCGTCAACTGCGTACCAGGCTCGCCAATCGACTGCGCCGCGATGATTCCAACAGCCTCACCGAGCTTCACGATCCGGCCCGTCGCCAGATTGCGGCCATAACACTTGGCGCAAACACCGTGCTTGGTCTCGCAGGTCAGCGCCGAACGGATCTTCACCCGCTCAATACCAGCCCGCTCGATTCCCTTCGACTTGACCTCATCGAACTCCTCAGCAGCTCCGATGATCTTGTGCTTCAGGTCGGCCGGATCATAGATGTCCTCGGCCGAGTAACGGCCAAAGATACGCTCACTGATCTTAACAACCTCTTCCTCACCTTCGTAAATCGAGGCAACCGAGATCCCGTTCGTCGTACCGCAGTCAATGCGCCGGACAATCACGTCCTGTGCCGCATCCACCAACTTACGCGTCATGTAACCGGAATCCGCGGTCTTGAGCGCGGTGTCGGCCAACCCCTTGCGGGCGCCATGGGTCGAGATGAAGTACTCCAGCACGGTCAGACCCTCGCGGAAGCTCGAAAGAATCGGCTTTTCGATGATCTCACCACTGGGCTTTGCCATCAGACCACGCAGGCCAGCCAACTGACGGACCTGCGCCTTGTTACCACGCGCACCGGAATCCACCATCAGGTGCACCGGGTTGAATTCCTTCTTACCCTGATTGTTCTGAAGGGTCTTGAGCATCACCGCGCCAATCTGGTCAGTGCAGTGAGTCCAGATGTCGATGACCTTGTTGTAGCGCTCCTGATTGGTAATGACACCCTTCCGGTGCTGCTTGTCGACCTCGGAGATCTGCTTCATCGCATTCTCGATCTCCTTCTCCTTCTCGATCGGGACAATCATGTCGTCGATACCGATCGAAACGCCCGCTCGAGTTGCTTCCGTGAAGCCAACTTCCTTCAGCTTGTCCAAGGTCACAACCGTGCGTTCGTGACCGCAGTACTTGTAACAGTTGAAGATGACATCTCCCAACTGGCTCTTGCCAATGGGCTTGTTGATGAACCCAAGATCCGTGGGCCAAATCTCAGAGAACAACACGCGACCCACCGTCGTCTCGATGAGCTTGGAATGGGCGTCACCATACTTGCTCTCCCGTCCCTGATCCGGGTTGAGCAGGTGGATCCGGTCGTGCGTCTTCAAGGCCCCGTCGTTGTGGGCGAAAATCACTTCCTGCTTCGTTCCGAACAGCATCAACCGCTCCTTCTCGCGGCGAGGCTTGCGCGGCTCCGCGGTCAGGTAATAGCAACCCAAGGTGATGTCCTGGGTCGGCGTCATGATCGGCTTGCCGCTGGACGGGCTGAAGATGTTCAGCGGCGCCATCATCAGCAACCGGGCTTCCAACTGGGCCTCGACGGACAGCGGCACGTGTACTGCCATCTGGTCACCATCGAAGTCCGCGTTGTACGCCGTACAAACCAGCGGATGGATCCGAATCGCCTCGCCCTCAATCAGCACGGGCTCAAACGCCTGGATCGACAGACGGTGAAGCGTCGGAGCGCGGTTCAAAAGCACCGGATGTCCCTTGGTCACCTCTTCGAGGATATCCCAGACCTCCGATGACTGGCGCTCAATCATCTTCTTGGCTGACCGAACCGTGTGGACGTACCCCAGTTCCTTCAACCGCCGGATGATGAACGGCTCGAACAGGACCAACGCCATCTTCTTAGGAAGTCCGCACTGGTTCAGCTTCAGCTCAGGACCAATGACGATCACCGAACGGCCGGAATAGTCGACGCGTTTGCCCAGCAGGTTTTGCCGGAAACGACCGGACTTGCCCTTCAGCATGTCCGAGAGCGACTTCAACGCACGGTTGCCGGCGCCCGTCACTGCACGGCCATGACGACCGTTGTCGAACAACGCATCCACCGCCTCCTGCAGCATCCGCTTCTCGTTCCGGATGATGACCTCAGGGGTCTTCAACTGGAGCAGATTCTTCAACCGATTGTTCCGGTTGATGACTCGGCGGTAAAGGTCGTTGAGATCCGACGTCGCGAAGCGACCGCCTTCCAGCGGAACCAACGGGCGCAGGTCAGGAGGAATGACCGGCAGGACCGTCAGAATCATCCATTCCGGACGCATCTTGGCCTTCGAAAAGCCCTGAAACAGCTTGATCCGCTTGGCGATCTTCTTCCGGTTCTGCTTCGACTTGGTCTCCTGCATCGCGATCGCCAACTCGTCGATCGTCTTCTCCAGGTTAGTCTTGCAAAGCGCATCACGAACCGCCTCAGCACCCATCTTCGCCGAGAACGCGTCCGGACCATAGGTCTGGCGGGCCTCCCGGTACTCGTGTTCGGAGAGCAACTGATTCTCCTTCAACGGCGTATTGCCCGGATCAATCACGAGGTAATCCTCATAATAGATCACGCGCTCCAGATTCCGTGCCGTCATGTCCAACATCAGGCCGATGCGCGACGGCATGCACTTGAAGAACCAGATGTGCGAGACGGGAACCGCCAACTCAATATGACCCATGCGCTCACGCCGAACGCGCGCCAGAGTGACCTCCACACCGCACCGATCGCAGACAACTCCACGGTGCTTGATGCGCTTGTACTTACCGCACGAGCACTCCCAGTCCTTGACGGGACCGAAGATGCGCTCGCAGAAGAGGCCGCCCTTCTCGGGCTTGAACGTGCGATAGTTGATCGTCTCAGGGTTCTTGACCTCACCCTTCGACCACGACCGGATAATCTCCGGCGACGCGACGTTGATCGCGACGTGGTCCACCAAATTGACCTTGTCTAGGCCCAGCAACTCGCGGGCGGTGTCCTTGGAAGGAAGCATAACGTTAAGGTTCAGCAGGACTGTTCTGTCGGTGGGGGGGTTAGACGAGGGCGGCCAACAAGTTACCCTGATCCTTCGGCGCATCCGCCGGGTTTGAATAGCCGACCTTCACATCAAGGCCGAGCGACTGCATTTCCTTCACGAGCACGTTGAACGACTCGGGAATGCCCGCTTCAAGGGAGTTATCGCCCTTGACGATGCTCTCGTAGATCCGGGTACGGCCCTGGACGTCGTCCGACTTTACAGTCAGCAACTCCTGAAGCGTGTACGCGGCGCCGTAGGCTTCCATGGCCCACACTTCCATTTCGCCGAACCGCTGACCACCGTACTGGGCCTTGCCGCCCAACGGTTGCTGCGTAACGAGCGAGTACGGGCCAACGGCCCGCGCATGGATCTTGTCGGCAACCAAGTGACCCAGCTTCATCATGTAGATGTAGCCTACGACAATCTCCTGATCGAACTGTTCACCCGTCCGACCATCAATCAGGTGGACCTTCCCGTGCTCGGGCAAACCCGCGTCCTTCAGATAACCACGGATCTGAGTTTCCTTGATACCATCGAACACCGGGGTGGCGATACGGATGCCCAGAAACTTACAGGCCCATCCCAAGTGGGTCTCGAGGAGCTGACCGACGTTCATCCGCGACGGTACACCAAGCGGATTAAGAACAATCTCAACCGGGGTACCGTCCTGGAGGTAAGGCATGTCCTCTTCAGGTACGATCCGCGCAACAACGCCCTTGTTGCCGTGGCGTCCGGCCATCTTGTCACCGACCGACAGCTTGCGCTTCGATGCGATGTACACCTTGACCTGCTTGACAATTCCGCTGTCGACCTCTTCGCCAGCCTCAATCCGTTCGACTTCCTCCTCGTGCTGCATCTGGAGATCTTCGAACTTCTTTTTGAACTGTCCGATGATCTCGTTGATCTTGTTCCTGATCGGGGAAGGATCAATCTCGATCCGGTCGTAAACCCCAGCGAGCTTCTTGAGGAGAGTCTTGGTGATCTTTCTGTTGGCGGGAATGATGATCTCACCCGTTTCACTGTTGACCACGTCGAGCGGAATCTTCTCACCCAGAAGGATGTTCGACAGCGCCTCGGTCAACTGCTCCAGCAACTCCTCACGCTTGACCTTATAACCCTCCTCAATCTCCTTCGCAGCCCTCTTGGGCGGCTCCTTGCCAGGTGCCGGCGGCGCCACTTCGCGCTTCATGGGCTTCACGCCGTCCGCCTTGGCGGACACCTTGACGTCCATGACAATACCGTAAGTTCCGGAAGGCACCTTGAGTGACGTATCCTTCACGTCGGCAGCCTTCTCACCGAAGATAGCACGGAGAAGACGCTCTTCAGGAGCCAACTCCGTCTCCGACTTCGGCGTGATCTTGCCAACCAGGATGTCACCTGGCTTCACCTCGGCTCCAATCCGAATAACACCGTCGAGACCCAGGTTCTTGAGCGCCTCCTCACCCAGATTCGGGATATCCCGCGTGATCTCTTCAGGCCCGAGCTTGGTATCGCGTGCGACCACCTCGAATTCATCGATGTGGATCGATGTGAAAATGTCATCCTTGACGATCTTCTCGGAGATCAGGATCGCATCCTCGAAGTTATAGCCGTTCCAAGGCATGAACGCGACGAGCACGTTGCGTCCGAGGGCTAGTTCGCCGCCGGCAGTACACGGGCCATCAGCCAGAACCTGGCCCTTCTTCACGGAGTCACCCTTCGCAACCAAAATCTTTTGGTTGATACAGGTGGCTGCGTTGGAACGCATGAACTTCCGAACCGGGTAAACCCACAGCCCATCCTCAGGCGTATGACGGATCTTCTTCTTACCCTCCGGCAGCTTGCCATCCTTGGTAATGATGATCTGGCTGCCGTTGACCGAAGCCACCTTCCCCGCCTCCTCGGCCACAATGACAGCTCGGGAATCCCGGGCCACCCGCTCCTCCAGACCAGTCGCCACCAACGGCGCTTCCGTAACCAGAAGCGGGACGCCTTGACGCTGCATGTTCGATCCCATCAGGGCTCGATTCGCATCATCGTGCTCAAGGAACGGAATCAACCCGGCAGCAACCGAAACCAGCTGCTTCGGCGACACATCCATGTAGTCAACCTTTTCAGGATCGACATCGATGAAGTCTCCCTTGTTCCGGCAAGTTACCAGATCCGTTACAAAGCGACCCTTCTCGTCAATCGCGGCATTCGCCTGCGCAATCGTGAACCCTTCTTCCCGGTCTCCCGTCAGGTACTCGATCTGTTCTGAAACCCGCCCGCTCACAGCCTTCCGGTACGGAGTCTCGATGAAACCGAAATCGTTGACCCGCGCATAGGTGGCCAACGAGGCAATCAAGCCAATGTTCGGACCTTCCGGGGTTTCGATCGGACAAATTCGCCCGTAGTGCGACGGATGCACGTCGCGAACCTCGAAACCTGCCCGATCTCGGCTCAAACCTCCGGGCCCGAGGGCCGACAAACGCCGCTTGTGGGTCAACTCAGCCAGCGGGTTGATCTGGTCCATGAACTGGCTCAACTGTGACCGACCAAAGAAATCCCGGACGACCGCCGAAAGCGCCTTGGGATTGATGAGCTTCTGAGGCGTCATCGTGTCCATGCTCTGATCAAACAGCGTCATACGCTCCTTGACCAATCGCTCGGTCCGGGCCAACCCGACGCGGCACTGATTGGCCAGCAATTCGCCGACCGTCCGAATCCGACGGCTACCCAAATGATCAATATCATCCAGACTGCCCTCGCCCTTCTTCAGTCGCAGAAGATACTTGGTCGCCCCAAGAAGGTCACGCCCACGCAGGATGCGATCCTCGCCATCATCCTTGAAGCCAAGCTTCTGGTTGATCTTGTACCGACCAACACGGCCGAGATCGTAACGCTTGGGATCAAAGAACAAACGCTTGATCAGCGCTCGCGCGTTTGCGGCAGTCGGAGGATCACCAGGCCGGAGACGGCGGTAAATGTCCTTGAGGGCCTCCTCCGCATTCTTCGTAGGATCCTTCTTCAGGCATTTGATGATCACCCCCTCATCAACCGACGTATCAACCACCCGAATCTTGGCAACACCCAACTCGGCAATCTGCCTCACGACAGCCTTTGAGAGGGGCTCAAAGGCGCGCGCTACGACGATTCCCTTATCGAGATCGATCGCATCCTCAACCAAGACCTTGTTCTGGATGTCTTCCAACTTCTCGGCATCCTTAACAGACAGGTCCTCGATGTCGTAGAACAGATTCAGGATATCGCTGTCAGTGCCGACCTTCTGGGTGTCCGCTTTCGATTCCCCGGCGGAAAGCTTGGCCTCAGGAAGCGTAAACAGTGCTCGGAAAAATGTGGTCGTCAGGAACTTTCGACGGCGCTTCTTCCGATCCAGATACACATATAGCAGGTCAGACGTATCGAACTGAGCCTCGTACCACGACCCCCGATCGGGAATGATCCGGAACGAGTGCAGCATTTTGCCGTTCGGATGCTGGGTCGTCTCGAAGGCGATGCCCGGCGAACGGTGCAACTGGCTGACAATTACACGCTCGGCACCATTGATGACGAATGTGCCTTGAGGGGTCATGAGCGGAATTTCGCCCATGAAAACCTTCTCTTCCTTGGTCCCGCGCGTCTCCTCCTTCAATTGGAAGGTGACGTAGAGCGGCGCTCCAAAGGTCAGGCCTTCACGAAGGCACTCCAACCAGTCGACCTTAGGCTCCTGGATCTCGTAGCTGTGGAAATCCAGAACTGTCTTCCCGTCATAACTCTCAATCGGGAAGACCTCGGTGAACACCGCTTGCAATCCAAGATTCCGACGCTTGGAGTTCGCAAGATCGGCCTGCAAGAACTCACGGTAGGAGTCCAGCTGGATTTCGATCAGGTTCGGTGGGGCGATGACCTCCTTGATCTTGCCGAAGTTGATACGCTCGGTGGTTTTCTGTGCCATTACGACCTCGTGTTCAATTTGTCCCTGCCTCGCGGCGGGACCGTGTCCAGTGAAAAGACAATACGACGAGTTCTAGCGCCCAGGGTTCAAACTCCGTGCGCCAGAACTCGTCAGACTGGTTTACCGATTCAACGTCGGTAAAGGAACCAACCAACAATCCGTTAACAAATCAAGACCCAAACAAGAGGGGGACGCCCGATTCATCGGACCGTCCCCCGTTGCAAAACCCAATTACTTGAGTTCGATCTTGCCGCCAGCCTCTTCGAGCTTCTTCTTCGCGGCTTCGGCCTCCGCCTTGGGAGCGCCTTCGAGCACGGGCTTCGGGGCGCCCTCAACAAGAGCCTTGGCTTCAGCCAAACCCAGACCAGCCTTCACCTCGCGCACAGCCTTGATGACGCCAATCTTCTTGTCGGCCGGAACGGACGCCAGGATCACGTCAAACGTGTCCTTAGCAGCCTCCGCCGCAGGAGCGGCAGCGCCGCCACCAGCAGGAGCAGCAACAGCGACCGGAGCCGCAGCCGTGACGCCCCACTTGGTCTCCAACGACTTAACCAGGTCAGCAGCTTCCAGGACCGTCAGCTTGCTGAGTTCTTCCACCAATGCATTGATGTCTGCCATATTATTGTTCTTTCGTCTCGTCGTGGAGTAGGCGTTCCCCAATTGGTCCACCGCCTGTGGACCGACGATTTACTGCTATTGTTTTATTTTGGCCGGACTCAAAAAGAGCCCCGCCGAGATTCCATCGAACCCGAATCAACCCTGTTCGGACTTCGCCTTGATAACCCTGGCCAACTGACTTCCCGGGGTATTGATGAGCACAGCGAGCTTGGTTGCCGGCGCTTGCAGCAGTCCAAGAATCTTTGCCTGCAACTGTTCCAAGGGCGGCAGATCCGCCAATGCCCGAAGCTCTTCCGCCTTGAGAGCCTTCGAGCCCACATAGCCGAATTGCAGTTTGGGCTTTTCAAACTCCGACTGGTACGTCTTCAGCACCTTGGCGGCCGCTGCAACGTCCTTTTTGCCGGTCACCACCGCAAGCTGCCCTGCCAGCGAGCCAGCGAGGTCAGCCAGTCCGGCCTCCTTGGCGGCCACGCGGAACAGTGTATTCTTGACCACGTGGAGCTCCGCATTGGTCTTCGAGAGACGTTTACGAAGCTCAGTGAACTGACCAACGGACAAGCCGCGGTAGTCCACCACGATGAAGAACGGGGATTGGGAGAGTCGATTGACGTACTCCGCAGAAATGAACTTCTTTTCAGCGCGCATGGTTCAAAGAGTTAGGCGTTTGCGAACTCGCGGGGATCCAAGGGAATTGCCGGACTCATCGTGAGCGACAGCGTAATCGACCGGACAAACGTTCCCTTGGCGCTTGCGGGACGAGCCTTGAAAACAGCCTCGATGACTGCGCGTGCATTCTCCGAAATCTGGACTCCGGAGAAACTCGCCTTGCCAATGGCCACATGGACATTGCCAGCCTTGTCGATTTTGAATTCAACGCGGCCTGCCTTGACCTCCTTGACGGCCTTCGCAGTGTCCTCGGTTACCGTCCCGGTCTTGGGATTGGGCATCAGACCGCGAGGTCCGAGTACCTTGCCGAGTTTACGGACTTCGGTCATCGCTTCGGGCGTGGCAATGGCAACGTCAAAATCAGACCACCCTTCATTGCACTTCTTGATGAGATCATCAAAGCCAACATGCTCCGCACCTGCCGCACGTGCGGCCTCGGCCGCCGCGCCAGGCTTCGCGAACACAAGGACACGAACCACCTTGCCCGAACCATGGGGCAACGGAACCGTTCCGCGGACCATCTGATCAGACTGCTTTGGGTCGACTCCAAGTCGGAAGGCAATATCGATTGATTCGACAAACTTCGCCTTCGGGAACTTGCTCAGAAGCGGAACCGCTTCCGCCAACTGGTACATCTTGTCCCCGGAAACAAGTTCCTGGGCCTTCTTGAATCTCTTGCTAGGCATTTTTGAATTGCGGTGCATGCGGACCGAAGCCCTCCCGCGGTGGATTATTTGAAAGATTTTAAATCAACCGACGACTTCGATCCCCATGCTCCGAGCCGTCCCGGACACAACCCGCACCGCAGCCTCTTCACTGTTGGCCTGAATGTCAGCCCCCTTGAGCTTGATGATCTCCAGGACCTGCTTGCGCGTGACCTTGCCCACCTTTTCCTTGTGCGGAACCTTCGATCCAGATGCGATGCCGGCCGCCTTCTTGAGCAGAACCGAGGCGGGGGGGGACTTGAGGATGAAGGTGAACGACTTGTCTTGATAAACCGTGATGATCACGGGGATCACAAGACCAGCCTTGTCCTTGGTTGCGGCGTTGAATTCTTTGCAGAACGCCATGATGTTGATCCCTTGAGACCCGAGCGCAGGGCCAACCGGGGGTGCCGGATTCGCCTGCCCTGCGGAGATCTGAAGCTTAACAATGCCCGTTACTTTCTTCGCCATACCAAATCAGAGTGGCCCGCCACCATAACGCAGCGGGGAGTTGTTTGAAAACCAAGAACTAAGATTTCTCGACCTGCCAGTATTCCAGCTCAACTGGGGTCTTCCGTCCGAAAATATCGACTGTAACCTTCAGTTTTCCCTTTTCCGGCTCAACTTCCTCGATCATCCCGCTGAAGTTCAGGAATGGACCGTCGTTGATCTTGACCGTTTCGCCAACGTCGAAGCTGACCTTGGGCTTTTCCGAATCCTCGCTGTCCGAAACCTGCACCTTGATGGTTGCAATTTCTTCCTCGGTAACCTCCATGGGACGATCCCCGCCGACGAAACCGATCACTCCCTGGATGTCCTTGATAAAGTACCAAGGCTTTTCAAGCGGTCTCTTGCCCTCGTCCAGAAGAATCATCTCGATGTACACGTAGCCCGGATGAAGCTTTCGATTGGTTACGGTCTTCTTTCCTCCGCGGACCTCGACGACCTTCTCCATCGGAACGAGTACCTCACGGATGTAAGGCTCCATCTCGTCGGTCTTGAGCCGACGCTGGATGCTGTCCCGAACCTTCTGCTCCTGTCCAGCAAGACAGTGAAGCGCGTACCAGCAGTGTTTCATAGATAGAGTCGTATCTGCGAACTCGAGTCACCAATTGATCACAAAAGTGCCCGAACCACTTTCAGAATCGCAAAATCCGACCCAATCGTGAACAAACCCAAGGCAGCGAGAACCACGAAAACAAGGACGGTGGAGTTCCATAGTTCATCCTTGCTGGGCCAGTTGCACTTCTTGAGTTCGTCCCCGGTTTCTCCCACATACGTGGATAAGGACTTCAACCATCCAAAGTACCAAGCAACCCCGAAGATCGCGAGGATCCCGAACGACCAGACCAAGAGCTGGATGTAAAAATTCTTCACGGTTTCTTGATGGCAAATTGGCGGAGGGGGAGGGATTCGAACCCCCGGTGGGTTTGAGGCCCACAGCGGTTTTCAAGACCGCCGCAATAGACCACTCTGCCACCCCTCC
>Ga0007756_11631911_pt1 | contig 11655 bp, 1 predicted proteins | sample LauGreSu1BDMLBDD_FD_61639 | JGI IMG/M metagenome (GOLD analysis project Ga0007756, IMG submission 61639) | Metatranscriptome of freshwater lake microbial communities from Lake Michigan, USA - Su13.BD.MLB.DD (Metagenome Metatranscriptome) | ecosystem: Environmental > Aquatic > Freshwater > Lake... | reverse complement strand
TACCATAGTTTCATTAAGATCACTAACTTCATTAAGCTCAGAATTGTCTTGCTTATTAGGAGATTTGTATCCTTCAACTGTATTGAATTGGTTATGTTGATTATCAAATACTTCAGGTGTATTAGGTCGAACAATCTTATCTTCAGGCACAATCTTGAAATCTTGGGAGTAAGATTGGAAGCTAACATGACCTTTTCCTGTAGGACTCTGAACTCTCACAATTGGCTTAGAGGCATATCGATCCAGAATCAATCCAACAATTATAGCTACGATCAGTCCAGCAACGAGGATTACTACAACATACGCAGGGTTCATCGCGTCAAATATGTCCCAATCATCATCTCTATCAGTGATTTTCATAGGATCTTCATCCTCTACTTCTTCTCCATCATCAATAGGTACAGATTTCTCTATTTTATATGCAGCAAGATAAGACCCTGACTCACAGCTGCTGCATACAATTGAGTTCTTCTCTAAGTCGATGCTTTGAATAAGGACTTCAGTAAGAATACTATTTACTTTGGAATAACACTTGATGTTATCTGAAGTATAATTCGCTGGTAGAAGAGATGGTTCTAATGCTAATGTGACTGAGATCGTATCGCATGATTTCGATTCTTTCAAGCCTGAAATTGAATATATGAAACTGTCAGTAATTTGAGTTAGCTCATCACCCAAATCAGAGAACGCTGTAAATGTACTCGAAGTTGATACACTAACAGTTGAATCAGTGCTTGAGATAGTGTTAGGTTTTGCTAATATTCCTACGGTATAAGATTTATCTGAATCACTTACTAAGAAGTTCTGTAGTAGTCCTGCTTGAATCTCAGAGTTTTCATACTCACTACAAATAGTCTTGACAGAAGTAGACGACACATCCTTAGTCATACCTTCAATCAGGAGGCTGTCAGACACTTTAGAACACATAGCAATTAGCATATTCTCAACTGTAAGGGAATCTTGAGTTCCTCTAGCATTAGCTCTAGCTGATATATCTCCATATGAGCTTACCTCCGCCGCACTTTCTTGATAATTGACAAGGAATGTATCTGATGGAGTTGTAATCTGACTCAGAAGGTTGTTTAAGTTAGAAAGGATAACTGAGCTGTCTGATGAAGGAGCTGTACTGTTTGAAGAAGCTGAATTTACTGAAGATCCAGCTTCTAAAGTACTCTGATATGCTGCTGCACACTGATCAATCAAAGCGTCAGTAAGTTCAGATGATGAACACTCATTATTGATCTTAGCCATTAGCTGATTTATAATACCCTGACCTGCATCTGCATTATCCTCTGAAATGCCAGTATTTAGCTGGCTGGCCATCTGTGTGAGGTAATTAAGTTTCTCAGTACTGTCCATCACGTCTTCACTTTGATTAAAAGACTCAAGGAGAGAGGTAGTGCTAGACACTGCATCATTAGGCACAGTCAATGTAATACTCATTGTTGAAGTCTGAGCTTTATTTCCAAGAATGTCCTCTACATATCCAATCAAAGTCAAGGTGTTATAATCTTTACCTGCAGTTAGCAGAACATCAGTATAGGCTGATTGCTGTCCCCACTTGATCAGTTTGGGAGTACTGGTAGAGCTTGAAGGTGGGTGTGCCTCTACCTTATAATAAAGAGGCAGATCGCCTTCTTTATCAGTCCAAGTTCCGAAGTCTATACTGTAGGTATTTTCAGATTGTTTAGTAACAGTGAAACCTCCTCCTGATGGTGGACTGTTGAGAGTACCTGAATAAGTAGCTGTAGCAGTTTGACTATTTCGAGTGACTGTTACTTGGAAAGTATAGATAGCTCCTATGGAAAGTGATGAACCTGAGAACATCACCTTAGAACGAGTAGTGCTAGATAGCCAAGTTATTGAAGTAGTGTCACTTGCACTTGTCACGTAACTCCATGAAATTGAGTAGTTAGAATCAGGTGAGGTTACTGATGCTTCTAAAGTATTTTCGTCTGGTGTAAGGTACTTAGGAGAGTTTTTAATTTGAACTCCGATCAGCACTGAAGCATCGGTTGTTTTCACCCAACTATAGCCAGTGCCTGAGATCGCACCACTGTTATAACTGATCTTAAGTATGAGATAGTAGATTTTGCCTGAAGGTAATTTATTGGCAGGAATAGATAGAGTAGCTCCTAGAGGGTTAAGAGAACTGATCAGATTAGCATTTCCTGAATCAAGACAGGTGCCAGGCTTATATGATTTGTATGAGTTAATCACTTCTGAATCTAAGTTAGTAGTGTCCACACCACGAGAGTATAGAGGATTCAGACCTCTAGAAGTCCAATCTTCGCAGCTCCATGTATAAACCCATGAGTTCTTATTTGTGCCTTTCAAATCGTTAGGATCTGAAGAGCTTGAGGCATCTAGATAAATCTGATTAGCAACTGACGTGCCTAGGTCTCCTCCAGATATTTGCACATTAATACTAGATGCCTTGGTAGTAATTGTAATAGTAGCCATTCCTGAAACTGATCCATTTCCACTAGTAGCACTTGCAGATGCTGTGAACTGTAATTTATACCTCTTACCAGGAAGTAGAGTGTTAGCAGGTATCTTAATAGAATTAGGATCAGAACTCTGCACAAACGAACTCACTGAGAAATTAGAAGTAGTATCATCAGTCTCAGCTAAGCTCCATTCTCTCTTAGTAAATGATGTATATTCTCCACTGCATCCCTTCTTATCGATCTTAGCCTTTATGAACACTTCTTTAGATGAATCAGCGTTGAGAGTATCATAAGGTAAGGATATGTTGATAGCTTCACTTGTAACAGTTGCAGTTTTGGAAGAAGTGACTTCTCCTCCTAAGAAGTTTTTAACAGTGCATGAGATAGTCATACTAGTACCTGAAGCGGAAAATGTAAATATGTTGGAGTTATTACCTGAAATAACTAGTCCGTTTACAGACCAAACGTAGACCAAGTCTCTATTACCTGAGTTTCCTTTTACGACTGCTTTAGCTACGTTATTTCCACAGGTACTTAGAATGTTAGGAAGCTGCAGATCGAAATCAGGCTTGGGGACAGAGCTAGGAGATTCGATAGTCAGAAGGAAATAAGAGTTAAATCTTGATGCGTATTTATGGTTGCTGGAGTAAACACCTGATTTCAGACCGATCTTACTACCTACTGCAACAGTGCTCTTGTAGCCGAGTCGAATGTTTAGAATTGAAGGACTGTTCATATCATCTTGAGAGCAATCAGCATCAGCTCCTAGGCTAGTAGCACTATCATTGAAGATGTCAACACATTTCTTAGAGTAGGTATATTCCATTCGAAAACTTAACACGAATGCTTGTGGTGTCATCAGTGAATTTTGCACTTTCAACAATAGGCACAGCTATAGAGCTGCATTCTTTAAACTGATAATTAATATTGTTACAACCAGACTCAGCAGAGTTATAACTACAGCAATAATCATAAACCTGTTTCAAGCACTTATCACTTGGAGATGTCAAAGAGCCACTTCCAGAGGTAGAACTCCACACGCAATCACTTGCACTATTACATATTTCTTTCGTTAGTGGGCAGTTTCCAGTCTGAGCAGCTATCTTGCTGTTGCACTTAGTAGAATCTTTAGGATCTTGATAATTAGGATCACATTTACAAGTTCCAGTTAGATCACTTGCGCTATTTGGTACTAGCACATAATTATACTCGCAGCTCAAGCATCCAGTAGTACTGCCATTACTGCAGGTTTTGCAAGATTTATCACATTGAGCACAGTAAGGTTTAGAAGAAGTGGTAGTAGGAGTATTTACATAGAATCCTAGAGATGTAGGACATGAGATATCGAGACACTCACTGCCAGAAAGATTACTACATGAACAAGTGCCTGAAATAGGACCAGTATATGACACTACTGTATTGGTAGAGTATAGCTTGTAGCCTGTACCACATGATGTACAGTTATCTGCACCGGCTGTTAAACAAGTTCTACAACTGTCGTTACACTTGTTGCAAACTGAGTTTTTGTTGAGGTCGAGGGAGATATAGTAGTTCTCACCTGGACAGTTAGTTAGAGACTTACAGGAATCTGATGTTGTGTCGTAGTAAGTTCCTGATTTACAAGCACAAGATCCTGTAGCACTGATAGCTGATACACTAATGAGACTTAAACTTCTATCCTCCTTGCATTTTGTACATTCTTGAGCTGAAGGTCCTGCACAAGCCATACAAGCAGAGTTACACAGTTTGCATTCACCAGTTAAACTAAAGTAAGCTCCCGCCTTAGTATTACAGCTGCAGTTTCCGAAATCGTCCTTTGCATACCCTACATTACAAGTAATGCAGTTGTTACTTCCAGCTCCTGAGCATGATAAGCAAGCAGTGTTACAGTCTACGCACAGCTTAGTAATCAAATCAAAGTACTTACCATTAGGACATTTGCACATACCAGTTTTATTGGTGTTGTTGACTAAAGTGATGGAGATCCCTTGCTTGCAGGAAATACAATCAGATTCAAGAGGGCCTAAGCACTCTGAACAGGTTGCATGACATGACTCACATTTGTAACTAGTGCTTAAGTACTGTCCTGCTGTACAATTAGGAATCTCAAGACAGTCGCCAGTTGATGAGTTCAGGTAATAGCCTAGATCACACTTGCATTCTGATTTAGTATCTGATACTGGTATAAGAGTAGCGTTAGATTTGCAGGATGAACAGTCTTGGTAGCTACTCTCATTACAGGTCCTGCAGGTGAGATAGCAGGAGGAACATTTCTTTAAGGTCAAACTGAAGAATTCTGAAGTATTGCAGGTAGGGATTATCGCACATGAGTTGTTTAATAAGTAATAGCCTCCATTACATACGCACTGTTTATTGACCTCCGTAGCTCCTACGACGCAGTCGAGGCATCCAGTAATATCACATTCTGTGCACAGATTAGGACAGGTAGTGCATACGTTATCCTTGATGTATCCCGAACATTCGCAGCCTCCAGATCCGTTCTCAACATACTTGTCAGCACATTTAAGACAGGTTGTAGCACTGGAGAAGCAGGTTAAACATGAAGCATCACAATTCTTGCATACGCTGTCAGTATCTTTAAACTTGCCTGTAGGACAATCGCTAGTATTAGGCGCTGTGCATGGTATAGTATAATTCACTTGGGCAGGATCGTAACACTTACAAATATCAGTTTCCTCATCTAAATAGGAAGTAGAGGTTAAACAGGATTGACAAGAGTTTCTGCCGGGTCCTGTACATTTAGTACAAGATGTATTACAAGCTACACACTCTCCTTCGGAATCTTCATACAAACCGTCTTTACATATACACTTTCCGTCCAGGGATTTTACTCTGTTCTCACCACAGGTGTTGCATCTGTACTCACTGGCATCAAAGCAGGTAAGACATGAATAGTGACAATCGATACAGATACCTGATTTAGAGTAGAATTCGTTGTATAAACACTTTTCACTTGATCCTTGAGGAGGGTGGCATTTTCCTACAGCATCTGCAGTGAAGCCATAGTCACATACACATTTAGTACCACTAAGATGAGAGCCTAAGTTGCATTCTGTACAGATATCTAAGGCAGTACAGGTAGAACAATTAGGATTACAATCTAGACATTTACCTGAAGAGAAGAATGTGCTATCTGGGCATTTACATTTAACACCATTGTCAGGATTGTTATCGCTATCTATAACCTCAGTGTCTGTTGGACAAGCTAGGCAGTCAGTTTCATTAGGGCCTAAGCAGCTGAGACATGAGACATGGCAGTTTCTACAAGTTGGTGAGCCTGAAACGCCACCATCATATTGATTAGAAGGACAAATGGATGAGCCTTTCCTTATTGTGCATACATCATTTTCAGTGGCGCGTACGTAGCCAGTTACACAGTCACAGCTCATAGTTTCATCGTTCAGTTCAGCGTTCTGATTGCAAGCTGTGCACTTATTCGCAGGTCCTACACAAGAGGAGCAATTAGGATTGCAGTTCACACATGCATTATTCTCCAAGAACTTTCCATTAGCACATCCACAAGGGAATATTTTAGATTCATTCATAGGAATTAGTCCTGACTTGCATTCTGTGCACTGATCAGGTGATGGACCTACACATTTATTGCAGCTAGGACTGCAGTTGGTATTACTAGGAGTTTCGCAGGTGTTAGTAGAAGTATCTAAAATACTACCACTAGGACATACACATTTGCCACTCACTGGGATAGCCTGGAAATCATTTCTACAGGTCTTACAGTTAGTAGTAGTTACCGAGCATGTCAAACAGTTTTCATCACAAGACACACATTCTCCTTCAATTAGAACATATCCTTCAGGACATTCGCACAAATTAGTATTAGGGTTAATCTGCTGTCCTGGTATGATACAAGCTAAGCAATCAGTTTCTTTCGATCCGGTGCATGCTAAGCATGATGGGTAGCAAGGTTCACAGTTAGATTCACTCTCATAATATCCAATCAGTCCATTACAAAACAGACTTTCATCGACAATGCATTCGTCAGTTTCTATATCATAAACATAATTATCTTCACAAGTGCAGTCTTCATCTCCATCACTTAGTGGAAGAGTGTAAAAATTGCAGGTCAAGCATTCTCCATTTTCATCGCAGTCTAAGCAAGCTTTTCCACATTTTTCACAATCTTCACCATTAAAATACTCTCCATATGGACATATGCAATATCCTATCACCAAACTAGTTGTGTTAGCTGATACAGGGCTAAAAATCATATCCTCATCGCAAGTTAAGCAGTTATAGACCTCAGGTCCATTGCATGCAAAACAGCTTGGATGGCATGTGCAACCTGAGACAGTGCAGCCTTCAGTGAATTCAGATTCACAAATATTTTGATTCTCTACATAGTTAGTTCTACACTCACAATAAGATGTTTCTTCTTCTGTTGTTAATATTGCGAAGTTTACACATGAGTCGCACGTGTCTGGTCCTGAGCAGATGGCACAGAGACTGTCGCAAGCTTCACATTCTCCTATATCGTTTCTAAAGTACCCATCTTCACATATACATCCTCCAATCTCATCTGTATTATGATCTTCTATAAGATGCAGATCTGATCTACATGTTGAACATTCGTAGTCGTTCGGTCCTATGCATTTTTCACAATCAGAAGAGCAAGGCAGTTCGAATCCATTAGAATCAGTCCAGGTGTAATCAGGTAGAACACAGGAGTTAGAGTAATTAGACCAGAAGTGAGTATCATCACAGGCACAGGTATAACCACCGTAAGTGGGAATAAGATCCATTCCATCTTCACAGTCTAGACAGTCATCAACTCCATATCCATTACAGATCTTACACTTAGGATCACAACTCATACAAACTCCGCTGATTTCAAAGAAGCCTTCATTACATCTGCACTTTCCATAAGAACTGCCAAATAGTAAAGATCTATTATCTTCTGGATAGCATGAAGTGCAATCTGAGTCCCTAGGACCTAGACATGATGAACAGTTTGATGAGCATTCCTTGCATACTCCTGATGATAAGTAGTGACCTAGAGGACATCCATTAGTAGGAGCTTCACATGAATCGCCATTTGGAGTCCATCCACTAGGACATTTACACTCTTTTCCATTGGCTGTATCAAGTAGTTTCTTAGGATACTCACAGGAAGTACAATCTGTAGAAAGATCCCCATTACAAGTTAAACATGAAGAATCGCAGTCTTCACAGTTACCCCCAACTCCAGAGAAAGTCCCTTCAGGACAGTCAAAGCAGTAATCTTCATTGCATTCACTGCAGAGATCGCCACATTGTATGCAGTCTCCATTTTCGTCCATATAGTAATATAAATCACAGTAGCAGCTTCCAGATTCCAAGTATGCATTTTCCTTGCAGAGTAAACATTCATAATACTCAGGACCTGAACAAGTGCCACAGCTTATATCGCAATCTTGGCATGTTTCATCTTCATCTACATACTGATTCACAAATCCACAGTCGTTAATCTTAGTGATTTCGCATTCTGTTCCTACTTCTTCCCACCCTGATTTGCATACACATTCACCTTTACCATTAGAATACTGAAGTTCTCTAGGGTCAGCACAAGCAATACAATCATCAGCAGCTTCTAAGCAATCATAGCAATTATCATCACAAGCCACACAGTTATTATTATCTAAGTATAATCCAGTAGGACATCTACAAATGAATTCTCCGAAATCTAATTCTTGCAACTCAAAACCATCATCACATTCATAGCACTGGTCGTTACCAGGTCCCCAGCAGCTACTGCATTCATAAGCGCAGGTTCTGCATGTGTCATTATCATCTAAGAATTCGTTTTCATCACACTCTATTGCACAGATTGTATAATTTTGATAGAAAGTCTGACCAGTAGGACATTCACAATATCCATCTTCATTAGGTTCTAAATCTATCACTTTGCATGTTAAGCAATCTTCATCGTTCGGTCCATTGCAGGTTTCACAGGTAGGATCACATGGTAAACAATCTCCGAATGAGCTATAGAAGCCAAGTGCACATCTGCATTTACCTACAGCTATGGAAACTTTATCGAATATAGGTGAGATTCCATCAGTTATCCATGCTAAGTTCTTTTCTTTATCACAAGAGGTGCAGTGAGTATATGAAGGACCGTAACAAGTTGCACAAGAAGCGTGACAATACTCACAGCTCTTAGAAATTGAGTCCCAGTAAGTGTCAGATGGACATGCAGAATTAGCTGTGGGAGGCTGGCAATTTCCTGAGGTAGTCAAAGCCCATGGGCACTTGCATACAGGTGGATCTGAATGATCAAACATAAAGTATCCACTACACTCATAGCATTCCTGATCATCACATTCAGCACATCCCTTATCACAAGGTAAGCAAGCTCTCTTTCCAGTTGAACCTTTTCCATTGTAGGTTCCATTCGGACAGTAACAGAATCCATAAATAACTCCAAAGTCTGTGACAGGATAGAATTCAGCGAGAGTAGGGCAGGAGATACAGTCATTAATATTACCTCCGATACAAGTATTGCAGGTTATATCACACTCCTCACAATCTGGAGTTTCTAACTCTACGTTTAAGTACTCGTTATAGCTACATTCAGAGCTTGTTGGCTGAGCTGTACAGATTAAAGTAGTGGGATCTCTAATAAAGTAAGGGTCACACTCACACTTAGCTACTTCACCAATCGTCACCAAGCTAGAACCTGGTTTGCATTCCTCACAGTCGAATTCTGTTGAGCCTTTGCAAGTCTGGCAACTTTTATGGCAAGGTAGACACTCTCCTGAACCGCTTTCATATTTAGATTGATCACAGTAGCATTCATAAACCAGCTTATTTTCGTAAAAGTCGATCCATTCGCTCAGTTTAGAGTTATGGCAACTTAAGCACTGATCAGGATTAGGTCCTACACAAGTAGCGCAGCTCTTATGGCAAGCTTGACATCCAGTAGCAGACTTAAACAGTCCTACTCCACAGGCAGTCTCTGATTCGCACTTTTGAGTGAACTGATTGAAGATATATCCGCTATTACACTGACATGTTACTGAGTTTGATCCTGATACCATGAGTGGTGAGGAGTTATAAGGGCAGGTCAAGCACTGATCTTCTTCCTCTCCTATACAAGTTGCACATCTAGGGTTACATTGCATGCATTCTCCATAGTATGCTTCGAAGAATCCGTCTTGACATGTACAGCTGTTGTTCTTAAGTGCGTAAGGCTTGTAAGGATCGCAGGAAGTACAGTTGTCATCTTCCGGGCCATTACATGTGTAACAAGCACGATCACAAGGCAAACACACATTTGATATGAGGTATTCTCTGAGCAGACACTTGTTATTCTGCTTGAAGACTGCGTATTTACTGTCCCAGATCCATCCAGACATAGCGATACAAGTAGTACCTGATTTGAAACTTCCAGGGTAACAAACTGTACAAGTGCTAGCACTTGTTGAGCATTCTTTACATTTAGAATCACAAGGTAAGCATGTAGATGTCACGGTATCTCTGTAGTAACCTGCCTTGCATATACATCTATTATCAGATGTTTTGATAGCTACTAAGTAGTCACAATCAATACACTGGGACACTGAAGGACCGCTACAGGTGAGACAGGATTTGTCACAGATTTGACAGAGGTCGTTTGAGTCTTGATATTGACCTAGCATACATTCTGATGGGAAACTGTTTATACATAGATCACCATATCTAAATGTATCTTCAGGACATTTGCATTCGATTGAAAACAGAGAATATTCGATAATCTCACCTTCTTTGCAGGATAAACAATCACGAGATCCTGGTCCTGAGCATGTTTCGCAAGATTGATGACAATCATAACAGGTCATATCCTCATCATCTAAGTATGTTCCATCTGGGCATACACAATTTATAACACCAAACCATTCAGAATAATATCCTTGAAATTCATCTAAACAGCTCCCACATATATCAGTATTCTCTCCGCATGTTTCACAAGGAGCATCGCAGTTATCTTCTCCTTCTACAATCAAAACGCAAGTAGACTCGATGTAATCAAACAAATAGCCAGATTCACAGACACATGTTGATCCGATAAGCTCCATATCAGTATTACTATAGCATTCCGTGCAGTCATTGGAATGAGGTCCTACACAATTCATGCAGGTATCAAAGCAGGGTAAACATTTATCATCTTCAAGATAAGTTCCTTGAGCACATGCACAGAATGGGAATAATCCATATGAAGTCATCTCAAACTGCAGCTCAGTCTTGCATTCAATACAATCAGTTATCATGGGACCTGAGCAAATGTGGCAGCTGAAGTGGCAAGGTTGGCAACTTTCACCGTCGAAGAAATGATCGATGGGGCATAACCACCCTCCATTGGGTTCACAGTGATCTGTATCATAATAGTAGTCTGATTTGCATTCACATGTGTTTTCATTGAATTCACTGAAAGCTTCACAGCTAAGGCAGTGAGGATCTTCATTTTCAGGTAATAGTATACACTCACGACATAAGGTAGGGCAGGGTTCACATTCGTAACCAGCTGTAAGATAATACCCAAGTGTACATTCACATCTACCGTAATACATGTCATATAGAGAATTCTCAACTTGTAAGACAGTCCCACTGGGGCAGTGCACACACTGATCATATGATGGCCCCATACAGGTTTGACAGCTATCATCACAGTTCTCATCTGTACACATATTAATAACTCCATCGCATTCATATGGTACACAGTCCTCTACATCCAAATAATAGTTAGGTGGACATTCGCACTGGAACTGAGTTTCACCATCAACTGTAAGTTCAGTAAGAATGCTCGAGCTGCTACAGTAATAGCAATCACCTGAGCCAGGGCCCCAGCAGCCTTCGCTTTGATCACAGAGTGGGTGGCAATCTAAGCAAATCACTTCTCCAAGGTAGATATCTACGTATTGTCCTGAGTCTGAACACTTACATTCATTAGTTTCAAGGTCTAGTATCAATGCATCCCCACATGTTATACAGTCATTTGCTGTAGGGCCAGCACAGGTATCACATTCAATAGCACAAGGTAGGCAGATTTGGCCTGGACCTTGGAAGTAGCCATCTTGACATCCAAATGTAGGATCGATGCATGAGTATGAAAGATCGTCCCAATAGGTGCCTGCTTGACATTCACAACTAAATGTTATTGCAGTTTCTTGAATTTAGATAGCATATTCATCTAAGCAAGATAAGCATT
>Ga0007756_10137667_pt1 | contig 11694 bp, 10 predicted proteins | sample LauGreSu1BDMLBDD_FD_61639 | JGI IMG/M metagenome (GOLD analysis project Ga0007756, IMG submission 61639) | Metatranscriptome of freshwater lake microbial communities from Lake Michigan, USA - Su13.BD.MLB.DD (Metagenome Metatranscriptome) | ecosystem: Environmental > Aquatic > Freshwater > Lake... | reverse complement strand
CACACCGTGAGTTCGCCTTGTTCGCGTAAATCATTCTTTGCCAAACTGGGGGGCGCCATCGCCACCCTCGGTCTGGTCCCGGCGTTGTTTGCCCGGTCCTCCCCGGCCGCGAAACCCGCCTCCGTGGCCCTGCGGCCCGAAACCCGCGCCATCTCGCGCAAGGAAGGCAGCTGCTAACCGGCCCCCGCGGTCATCCACGCACCCGTCATGTCCAAGATTTTCCCGAAATCCGCCAACGCGCTGCCGCTGCAGATCATCATTTTCCTCGGCATCCTCGGCGGCGTCGCGGCGGCCGGCATCACCTACTACGCCACGCCCGCCTACCTGCGCGTCGGCTACCAGCCGGTCCAGCCCGTCCCGTTTGACCACAGCCTGCATGCCGGCCAGCTCGGCATGGACTGCCGCTACTGCCACTCTTCCGTCGAGAAATCGGGTACCTCCAGTGTCCCGGCCGCGCAGACCTGCATGAACTGCCACAGCATCATCAAGACCCAGAGCCCGCTGCTCGAGGTCGTGCGGCAGAGCTACGCCACCGGCGAGCCGGTGCCGTGGGTCAAGATCCACCAGACCCCCGATTACGTCTATTTCAACCACTCGGTCCACGTCGCCCGCGGCGTCAGCTGCGTCGAGTGCCACGGCAAGGTCAACGAGATGGCCGTGGTCAGCCACGACCAGCCGCACAGCATGAGCTGGTGCCTGGACTGCCATCGCAATCCTGCCGAGCGCATCCGTGACCCGAAGGATGTCTTCAATCTCGATTCCCAAACGCTCGCCGCCCAGGGCAAACTAGCGGACGCCCAGAAGTTCGTCCACGACTGGAAGGTCAAGCCCCCCCAGAGCTGCTCCGGCTGCCATCGCTGATGAAACGCAAATTTGATCATTCCGCCCCCGCGGGCCTTTCCACCGGTCCGAAATACTGGCGCAGCCTCGACGAGCTGGCCGACACGCCCGGCTTCCGCGAGCACCTCGCCCGCGAGTTTCCCGAGGGCGCGTCCTCCATGGAGGGCGTCGACCGCCGCCAGTTCATGAAGCTGATGGCGGCCTCGTTCGCGCTCGGCGGCCTTGGGCTCGCCGGCTGCCGCCGCCCGGAGGCGCACATCCTGCCTTACGGCAAGTCCGTCGAATACACCGTCCCGGGCCTCCCGCTCTATTTTGCCACCGCGATGCCGCTGCGGAAGTCGGCCATCCCGCTGCTGGCCGAGACCCACCAGGGCCGCCCGACCAAGCTCGAGGGTAACCCGAGCTACCTGCCGCATGGCGGCGCCAGCTCGCTCCTCGCCCAGGCCTCCGTCCTCGACCTCTACGACCCCGAGCGCGCCACCGCGCACACCAAGAAGGGTGACACGCTTTCCGCCACCCAGGTCAACGACCTGCTGGCGGGCATCAACAAGGCCTACGCCGGCAGCGGCGAGGGCCTGGCCTTCCTGGCCGACGAGTCCGCCTCGCCGACGCGCGCCCGCCTCATCGCGAAGCTGAAGGCGCAGTTCCCGAAGGCCATCTGGGCCGAATACGAGCCCGTGCAGGACGAGCCGCCGGTCGCCGCCGCGCAGGCCGCCTTCGGCCGCAACGTGAAGCCGCTCTACCGCTTCGCCCAGGCCAAGCGCATCCTCTCGCTCGACGCCGACTTCTTCCACGCCGAGTCCGGGTCGCTCTACTACGCCCGCGAGTTCGCCAAGGGCCGCCGCGTCACCAAGCCGACCGACCCGATGAACCGCCTCTACGTGGCGGAGAGCGGCTTCTCGCTCACTGGCAGCATGGCGGATCACCGCCTGCGCCTCGCGAGCAACCACATCCTCGCGCTCGCCGCCGCGATCGGCGCGCACGTGCTGGAGACCAGGAACTTTGATCCGCTGGCCCAGGGCCTGGACGTCAACCCCAAGTGGGTCGAGGAATGCGCCAAGGACCTGCTGGCCCACCGGGGCGAATCGCTCGTCGTCGCCGGCGCCCACCAGCCCGTCGCCGTCCACTGCCTCGCCTACGCGATGAACGCGAAGCTCGGCAACGTCGGCAAGACGGTCGATTTCGTGGAGGTCGCCCCGTCCGGCGCCTCGACCATCGCGGCTCTCGCCACCGCCATCAAGGCCGGTTCGGTCAAGACCCTCCTCGTCCTCAACGGCAACCCGGCCTACAACGCGCCCGCCGACCTCGATTTCGGCGCGCTGCTGAAGTCCGTGCCGGATGTCATCCGCTTCGGTTACTACCGCGACGAGACGTCCGCCCTCGCGGGCACCCATCTCGCCGCGACGCACTTCCTCGAGTCGTGGGGCGACGCCCGCACGGTCGACGGCACCATCGTGCCGGTGCAGCCGATGATCATGCCGCTTTTCAACGGCCTCATGGAGGTCGAGCTGCTCGCCCGCCTCGCCGGCGAGGCGAAGCCCGAGGCCTACGAGCAGGTCTTCGCCACCCGCGGCGGCGACAAGAAGGCGTTCGAGAAATTCCTGCACGACGGTCTCGTCGCGGGTTCCGCCTACCCGGCCGTCAACGTCGCCTTCGACCTCCAGCGCGTCGGCGCCGCCTTCGCGAAGACGCCTGCCTTTGTCGCGCTCTCCAAGGACAATCTCGAGGTCCGTTTCACGACGGACCACAAGATGGACGACGGCCGCTTCGCCAACAACGGCTGGCTGCAGGAGTGTCCGGATCCCATGACGAAGATCTCCTGGGACAACGCCATCCTCGTCAGCCCGCGCCTCGCGGCCGAGCTCAACATCGTTCCCGCCGGCAGCGCGATCCAGGTCGCCCGCAAGGAGGAGGCCGAGTTTGTGCAGGGCAAGGAAAACGCCCGGGTCTTCGAGCTGACGCTCAACGGCCGCGCGCTGCGCGGTCCGGTCCACATCCAGCCCGGCCTGTCGAATTACACCATTGTCGTCCCGCTCGGCTACGGCCGCACGCAGTCGGGTCACATCGGCACCGGCGCCGGCTTCGACGCCTATGTCATCCGCGCGAGCGACGGTCTGGGCTTTGCCACCGGCGCGAAGCTGACGGACACCGGCAAGCGCATGATGCTCGCCAACACCCAGGAGCACTGGTCGATGGAAGGCCGCGACATCGTGCGCGAGGCCAACCTCGAGGGCGAGCAGGGTTACGCGGTCAACCCGAAGTTCGTCCGGGAAAACACCATTGATTCGCACTCGCCGCCGGTGCTCGGCAAGGATGCGGACAAGGACCTGGCCTTCATCGCCACGACCACGCCGCGCGGCAACTCGCTCTACGAGACGCCCAATTTCGACGGCATCCACCAGTGGGGCATGTCGATCGACCTCAACACCTGCATCGGCTGCAATGCCTGCGTCGTGGCCTGCCAGGCGGAGAACAACATCCCGATCGTGGGCAAGGAGCAGGTGATGCGCGGCCGCGAGATGCACTGGATCCGCCTCGACCGCTACTACTCGGACGGCAAGGTCGACGCCCGCGCCATGGCCGACCTGCTGAGCAAGGAGCCCAGCGGCAACCGTGACCTGCCCGAGGATCCCCAGGTTTCGATGCAGCCCATGACCTGCCAGCACTGCGAGCTCGCGCCCTGCGAGACCGTGTGCCCGGTCAATGCCACCGTCCACGACGAGGAAGGCATCAACGTCATGGCCTACAATCGTTGTATCGGCACGCGCTATTGCGCGAACAACTGCCCGTACAAGGTCCGCCGGTTCAATTTCTTCGACTTCAACAAGCGCGCCACCGACGCCCTCTACATGGGCCCGCTCGGCCACCAGAGCGAGATGCCGGAGCTGGTCAAGATGGTGAAGAATCCCGATGTCACCGTGCGCATGCGCGGCGTCATGGAGAAGTGCACCTATTGCGTCCAGCGCGTCCAGCAGGGCAAGATCGCCCAGAAGCGCAAGGCCGGCGCCAGCGGCAACGTCGAGATCCCCGACGGCACGGTCAGGACCGCCTGCCAGCAGGTGTGCCCGGCCGAGGCCATCGTCTTCGGCAACATCAAGGACCCGGCCAGCGAGGTCTCGCGCCTCAAGGCGCAGGACCGCGATTATGCCGTCCTCGGCTACCTCAACATCCGCCCGCGCACGACCTATCTCGGCAAGCTCCGCAATCCGAACCCGCACATGCCCGATTACTCCGCGCTCCCGCTCAGCCGGGTCGAGTATAACAACAAGAACCATCCCGCCCATGGCGATGACCATGGCTCCGCCCACGCGGTGAAGCAGGGAGGGCACGAGTAATGGGCGCGCACGCTTCCAACACCCCGGCTCCCGCCATTCTCGCCGAGGTCCGCCCGGCGGTCATGCCGCGGCCGACCCTGGTGGAGAACCACCGCGACTCCCACTGGATCACGGAGAAAATCTGCGGCCTGGTGGAGGGCAAGACGCCCGTCTGGTGGTGGTGGTGCTTCGGCCTCGCGTCGATCGTCGCCTCCTTCACCGTCTCCGGCCTCATCTACCTCGTCGCCACCGGCGTCGGTGTCTGGGGCCACGCCAACCCGGTCAACTGGGCGTGGGACATCGTCAACTTCGTGTTCTGGATCGGCATCGGCCACGCCGGCACGCTCATCTCGGCCATCCTCTGCCTGCTGCGCCAGAAGTGGCGCACCTCCATCAACCGCCCGGCCGAGGCCATGACGATCTTCGCGGTCGTCTGCGCCGCGATCTTCCCGGTGTTCCACGTCGGCCGCATCTGGTTCGCCGTGCTGCCCGGCTATCTGTTCCCGTTCCCGAACTCGAACGCCATCTGGCAGAACTTCCGCTCGCCGCTGGAGTGGGACGTGTTCGCGGTCTCGACCTACGGCACGGTCTCCGTCCTGTTCTGGTACGTCGGCCTCATCCCCGACCTCGGTACTCTGCGCGACCGCTTCACGGCGGCCGGCAACCTCTTCAAGGCGCGCATCTACGGCTTCTTCGCCATGGGCTGGCGCGGTTCCAACCGCCAGTGGAGCAACTATGAGATGGCCTACCTCATCCTGGCCGGCATCTCGACCCCGCTCGTGCTCTCCGTGCACACGATCGTGTCGTTCGACTTCGCCGTCTCGCTGATCCCGGGCTGGCACACGACCATCTTCCCGCCGTATTTCGTCGCGGGCGCCATCTTCTCCGGCTTCGGCATGGTGCTCACGCTGATGCTCCCGCTGCGCGCCATCTGCCGGCTCGAGGACCTGATCACGCAGTATCACATCGACTGCATGTGTAAGATCATTTTGGCGACCGGCACCATGGTCGGCTACGCCTACTCGATGGAGTTCTTCATCGCCTGGTATGGCGCCAATCCCTACGAGGGCTTCGCGTTCATCAACCGCGCGTTCGGCCACTACGCCTGGGCCTACTGGATCATGATCAGCTGCAACGTCATCACGCCGCAGTTCTTCTGGTTCAAGTCCGTCCGCGAGAACACCACGCTGGTCTGGATCCTCTGCCTGTTCGTCAACGTCGGCATGTGGTTCGAGCGCTTCGTGATCATCGTCACTTCGCTGGCCCGCGACTTCCTGCCGTCGAGCTGGGGCTATTATTCGCCGTCCGTCGTCGAGATCTTCACGTTCTTCGGCACCTTCGGCGTGTTCTCCGTGCTCTTCCTCCTCTTCATCCGTTTTGTCCCGATCATGCCGATGTCGGAGATCAAGGCGGTCATCCCCGCGGCCGATCCCCACGGATCGTCGAAACACTAAGGAGCCGCCGCCATGAACAAGACCTACGGACTCATCGCCGCCTTCGATACCACGCCGGAGCTCTATCACGCCTGCGAGAAGGTGCGGGATGCCGGCTACTCGCAGTGGGACGCCCTCACGCCGTTCCCGATCCACGGGCTCGACGCCGCCATGGGCCTGCGCCGCTCCAAGGTGCCGCGCTTCTCCCTCGCCGGCGGCGTCACCGGCTTCTGCACCGGCATGGGCTTCATCGCCTGGCTCGGCCTGTACGAATACCCGCTGATCGTGGGCGGCAAGCCCATGTTCAGCCCGATGTTCGCCTTCCCGGTGTCGTATGAGCTCACCATCCTCTTCACGGCCTTCGCCACCATCGGCGGCATGTTCTTCCTCAACAAGCTGCCCATGCACTACCACCCGGTGCTGAAGGCCCCGCAGTTCGTGCGGGCCATGGACGACCGCTTCTACATTGTGATCGAGACGAACGACCCGAAATTCAACGCCACCGCCACCCGCGACCTGCTCGCGAAGGCCGGCGGCAAGGACATCGTGGAGCTGGAGGCCTGACCCGATGCGCTTCGCCTACTACACCCTCGCCTTCGTGGTCGTGCTCCTCCTTTCCGTCATGGGCTTCCGCGGCTCCTTCTCGACGCGCCCGCCCATCGAGGTCTTCCCGGACATGGACCACCAGGCCAAATACAAGCCCCAGGCCTCGTCCAAATTCTTCGCCGACGGCCGCGCCGACCGCCCGATCCCCGCCGGCGCCATCCCCTTCGGCCGCAGCGCCACACAGGCGGACCCCGCGTTCCTGAAGGCCGACGACTTCCACTACGACGGCAAGCTGCCCGACGGCACCTTTGGCCGCGGTTACCCGGCTTCGCTTGAGGTCACCGGCACGTTCATCGAGCGCGGCCAGAACCGCTACCAGATCTACTGCGCGCCCTGCCACGGGACGCTCGGCGATGGCAACGGCATCACCAAGTCCTACGGCATGCTGACGACCCCGACCTACCATGATGACCGCCTCCGCGGCATGGCCGAGGGCGAGATCTTCAACACCATCACCCACGGCAAGAACACGATGATGGCCTACGCCGACAAACTTTCCCCCGATGACCGCTGGGCCGTGGTCGCCTACGTGCGCGCCCTCCAGCGCGCCGCGCACGGCTCGATCAAGGATGTGCCGGCCGAACTGCAGGGAGGGTTGAAATAACATGAGCGCCGCTCCCTCCACTCCCGCCTCCACCTCCGCCCTGGCCGGCAAGTTCCTCATGGCCGGTCTCGCCGGTCTCGCCCTCACGGCGATCGGTCTCTTCGTCTCGGACCCGCATGGCGTCGCGTTGTCCTACCTCGTCGGCTTCTCCTTCTGGGCCGCGGTCGCCATCGGCATGCTCATGCTGGTGATGATCCACCACATCGTCGACGCCGGCTGGTCCACGGTCATCCGCCGCCAGTTCGAGCACGGCGTTTCCGCCTTCAAGTGGCTTGCCCTGCTGTTCATCCCCCTCCTCATCTCCGCATGGGTGAAGCCCGGCTATGTCTGGCCCTGGATGGACCTCAACCATGTGCTGCACGGCGGCCATGGCACGGTCGGGCAGGACGTGCTCTACACCAAGAAGGCCGCGTTCCTGAACGTGAACATGTTCACGGGCATGACGGTGGCGTTCTTCCTCGGCTGGATGTGGCTCGCCGCCCGACTCCGCAAGGCCTCCTTCAGCCAGGACAGCGACGGCGACGTGAAGTGGACCTTCATGAACCGCAAGACGGCCGCGTTTGGCATCCCGCTCAACGCCCTCTTCCTGACCTTTGCCGCCATCTACTGGATGAAGAGCCTCGAGTATCACTGGTTCTCCACGATGTATGGCGTGTGGTTCTTCGCGAACTGCATGCGCGCCGCCATGGCGGTCGGCATCGTCATCACCTGGTGGCTCTACCAGCGCGGAGATTACAAGGGTGTCTTCAACACCAACCAGCTCCACTGTCTGACGGCCCTGGCCTTTGCCTTCGTGGTGTTCTGGGCCTACGTCACCTTCTCCCAATACTTCCTGATCTGGAACGCCAACGTCCCCGAGGAAACCTTCTGGTATAACGTCCGCGAGCACGGCGACTGGCTGTGGGTCGGCATGCTGCTGCTCTTCGGCCATTTCTTCGTGCCGTTCTTCGCCTGGCTGCGGTATCGCAACAAGGCCGAGCTGGTCCCGGCGCTGCGCGTCAGCCTCTGGATCGCCGCCATCATCGTCGTCGATCTCTGCTACAATGTCCTGCCCGCCCTGCGCGATGCGCATGACGACCCGCAGCCGTTCCTGTCCCTCAACCTGCTGTGGGTGCTGACCTCCCTCGTCGGCGTCGGCGGCATCTGCGCCTGGTCCTACCTGAAGAGTTTCCCGACCGCCAAGCTCATCCCCATCCGCGACCCGCGCATCGTCGAGTCGCTCACGCACCATGAGGCCACCGCCCCGGAACCGGGCCAGGTGGTCGAGGGCGCCCACTAAGCCATGAGCGATTCCGCCCAATTCTCCTTCCCGCACCGCACGCCCGTGTTCACCACGGTCGTCGTGCTGGCCTGCTTCGCACTCTTCGGCGGGCTGGCTCGCAAGGTCTACGCACCCACCGCCGCCACCGTGGAACCGGTCCCGGGTGTGATGACCCCCGCCGAACGCAAGGCGCTGCTCGCCGATCATGTCACCAAGGAGCACGCCGCCGCCACCACCTACGCCTGGATCGACCAGAAGGCCGGCACCGTCCGCCTGCCGATCTCCCGCGCCATCGAACTCACCGTCCGTGACCACGCCAAGAAGTAAGCCCCTGTGATGAATCCTTCCGCCAACAACCGCACGGAGCAGCTGGAGATCGACGCCTCGGCCAAGTGGCCGGTGCTCGTCTTCTTCGCCTATGGCCTGGGCTGGCTGCTGCTCGGCGGCCTGATGCAGCTGGCCGCCGCGATGCAGCTGCACACCCCGGGCTTCCTCGCCGGGTGCGAGTGGGTCACCCACGGCCGCCTCGCGCCCGCGGCGCAGAACGCCCTCGTCTACGGCTGGGGCATGAACGCCGCCTTTGCCTTCGGCCTCTGGCTGATGGCCCGCCTTTCCGCGACCACCCTCCGCCACGGCGGCTGGCTGTTCGTGGCCGCCAAGTTCTGGAACACCGGTGTCGCCCTCGGCGTCGGCGGCATCCTCGCGGGCTACTCGACCTCCTTCGAGCTGCTGGAGATGCCGCGCTTCGTTAGCCTGCTCCTGCTCGCGGCCTACGCCCTGGTCGGCGTCTGGGCGATCACCACCTTCAGCATCCGCAACACCGAGAACGTCTATGCCTCGCAGTGGTATATCTTCGGCGCCGCCTTCTGGTTCCCGTGGCTCTATGCCATCGCCCAGGTGATGCTCTTCCAGGCCCCCGTGCGCGGCGTCCTCCAGCCGGTCGTCAACGCCTGGTATGCCCACGGCCTCTACAACCTCTGGTTCGTCCCGCTGGCCCTGGCCGCGGCGTATTACTTCCTGCCCAAGATCCTCGGCAAACCCGTCTCCAACTACTACCTGGCCGCGCTGGCCTTCTGGTGGCTGGCGATCACCTCGGCCTTCGCCGGTGGCAGCCGCCTGATCGGCGCTCCGGTGCCGGTCTGGATCCCGACCCTGGGCATCGTCGCCAACATGCTGGTTGTCGTCGGCGTGGTCATCGTGGCCATCAACCTCCTCGGCACGCTGTCCGGCCGCTTCGAGGCCGCCAAGTCCAGCCCGACGCTCCGTTTCATCCTGATCAGCATCGCGAGCTTCATCCTCGCCGCGGTGATGAACCTTGCGCTCTCGATGCGCGGCTTCGCCGCCACCGTCCAGTTCACGCTGCTGGACGGCCTGCGCGACTGGCTGAGCTTTTACGCCTGCTTCTCGACCGCGATGTTCGGCGCCGCCTATTTCCTCCTGCCGCGCCTGACGGGCAAGGAATGGCGCTCCACCGTGCTGGTGAAGCTCCACTTCGGCGCCACCGCCCTGGGCGTGCTGCTGATGGTCGTGGGCATGACCTACGCCGGCTGGATCCAGGGCCGGATGTTGAATGACGCCACCGTGCCGTTCACCAGCCTCACCAAGGCGATGACCTTCTGGTTTGCCTTCCGCACGGGCACCCTCGGCCTCCTGCTCATCGGCCATGTCGCCTTCCTGATCAACTTTGTCTGGATCGCCTGCCCGATCAACTCGCAGGGCACCGCGACCGCCACGCTTCGCACTCCTCCCGCCCTGAGCCTGGAGGGCCACGCATGAAAAACGGACTCGCCCTTTTCCTCGGCGTCTTCGCCACCCTCGCGCTCTCCTGGGCCGGGCTCCTCCTGACCGCCCACAAGCAGATCGGCGGCCTCAACCAGTTCAAGGACCCGGCGGACGAGACGCTTTACCCACAGCCCATGTCCGGCCTCGCGAACCAGGGCCGCCTGGTGTACCAGGACCTCGGCTGCGTCAGCTGCCATACCCAGCAGGTCCGTCAGGAAGGCTTTGGCCACGACCTGGCCGAGGGCCGCAAGTGGGGTGAGCGTGGCAGCTATGCCCGCGACTACATCCGCGACCAGACCGTCCTGATCGGCCAGAACCGCCTCGGGCCGGACCTCCGCAACGTGGGCAGCCGCCTCGGCGACGCCAAGCCCGAGGAATACGCCCAGTGGTTCTACAAGCTGCTGTACGCCCCTCAGTCCGTCGCGGCGGGCACCAACATGCCGGCGCACACCTTCCTCTTCGACGTGCACCCGGTGGCCGGCCGCCAGCCCTCGGCGCATGCCTTGACGCTGTCGTCCAAGTTCGCCCCGGGCCCCGGCCTCGAGGTGGTCCCGACGCCCCGCGCGGTCGCGCTGGTCGCCTACCTCCAAAGCTTGAAGGACACCTACGACTATCCCACCGAGCGCAGCCGCAACACGCCGGCGCCCAAGCAGGGAGGCCACTAAGATGAGCCCGAACGATTCCAATTTCCGCGTCGAACAGTCGGCGGCCAGCGATGACAGCATCCAGCAGGTTCACGCCCAGCTGCAGAAGCAGAAGCCCGAGAAGACCGACGGCTACTCGATGCTGCCGCTCGTGCTGCTCGGCCTGATGTGCTGCGCCGTGTTCTTCGGCTCGATTTACCTCGCGCACTTTTCGCTTCGTTTCGACCCGCTGGTCTACAGCGAGCATGCCAACCGCGAGAAGCCCGGCGCCGTGAAGGTGGCCGCCCTCAGCCGCGCCCAGCTGGGCAAGCGGGTTTACGACACGACCTGCATCGCCTGCCACCAAGCCAACGGCCTGGGCGTCCCCGGCCAGTATCCTCCGCTGGCGGGCTCCGAGTGGGTCACCGGCAGCGAGGAGCGCATCATCCGGATCGTGCTGCATGGCCTCAACGGCCCGATCACGGTCGAGGGCAAGGAATACAACAACGTCATGGCCCCCCTGGGCAGCCTGAAGGACGATCAGATTGCCAACGTCATTTCCTATGTGCGCGCTTCCTGGGGTAACGCGGCCCCCGAGGTCTCCCCCGAGACCGTCGCCAAGGTCCGCGCCGAGAACGCCGGTCGCAACACCTTCTGGACCGCCGCCGAGCTGCTGAAGCTGGGCAACTGAGCGGACCCCGGACTACGAACACCAAAAAGGCCGGGCATGAGCCCGGCCTTTTGTTTTGATTGGATCGAAACCGGCTTACTCGCCGCCCATGCCGGGCATTGAGAACTTCTGGTAGCCGGCCGGAGCGGTGAACTGCGAGTCGGGCAGGGCACCAGGCTGGATCTTGGTAGCTTCCATCTTGAACGAAACCTTGCCCTTGGCGTCACGGGTGATGACGCGGAGCGGGAAGCCGCCCTTGCCTTTGAGCGCCGCCTCCCACTTGGCCGAGGCTGGCTTGCCCCCGCCCATCATGCCGCCACCCATGGGATTACCGCCGGCCAAACCCATGAAAGCGCCGAGTCCCTCGGCGACCCACATCTCCGTGACCAAGCCCTTGTCCTTCACGAGGATCTGGTTGCACTTGTAGCCGAGGATGCTCTCGGTCTTGCCCGTGACTTCGACGTCCGCGGTGTCGACCCCGGCTTTCTCCATGGCTTGTTCGACCTTTTGGTTCATCGGCATGACCATATACATCTGCTGGTCGGGCATGAGCATCAGCAT
>Ga0007756_10045468_pt1 | contig 11785 bp, 6 predicted proteins | sample LauGreSu1BDMLBDD_FD_61639 | JGI IMG/M metagenome (GOLD analysis project Ga0007756, IMG submission 61639) | Metatranscriptome of freshwater lake microbial communities from Lake Michigan, USA - Su13.BD.MLB.DD (Metagenome Metatranscriptome) | ecosystem: Environmental > Aquatic > Freshwater > Lake... | reverse complement strand
GTAGTATTTTTTGTTTTATTTTTTTTTTACCGCAATCAACACGTTTGAACTCTATAAAAATTATTAAAGAAAAGGGTATTGTTGCATTTTTACCCTTTTTGGAAATAGCTAACTCATTTCCTAACATTACTTGACCTTTTTATGTCGATGAACAATTTAATGAAGAAATGCATATGTTATTTCAAGCAGTCTTAGCGAAATATTTTTTTATTGAAGTAGTTGATAATAATTATTTATTTTTTCAATTCTATGCTGTAATGGCTATAGTTTATTTTATATTATTTTCTTTTTGTTTTTTAAACTTTGTAATTTTAATTTATGATGTTACGGATGAAAATATAATTTTATTGTTAAACCATCATGTATATTATAAATTTAGAATGTTAAAAGAACAATTTATTTGAGATGAACCTCATTATATGGATGCTGAGCGTGAATATGTTGCAAAAGAAACTCCAAATTTGGAGAATGTATTTCCTCTTTATGTAGATTGACGGAATATATTATTAAACCTACCCCTTCGTCTTAAGCAAAAACTCTTCATGTCGCGAAGTTTTCGATCGTTTTTTGGAAATACCCTTTTACTTATCATGTTTTATATACCATTATTGCTTCTTATTACAAATTTTATGGTAGATACGATTGTCCCCGTAAATATACTGTGGGAAGAAGCCATGCAAAGGAATCCTGATTGAGGGCAGAAACTCGTTACTCGAGTATTAAACCTTCAACCTACGGATCCGGAGTATGTGCAATACATGAAATCGGCAACCTTCGTATTATGCCGTTATTACTGGGATTTTCTAATTCATTTTCGAAACTATCTCGACGATGAAGAGGAATGGTTAACATTCATGGAGTTTCAGCATTTTGAGTATGATCATATTTTGGAATTTAGTGGTAGTGGAACAATTTCTGATATGGCAGCATATTTAAAATTACGCGCAAATTTAGAAGCAATTTGTGAAGCTTACGATAATAATCCGTTAGCTTGATACTATAATCGTCAACATACAGAACCATTTATGTTAGGTAATATTAAAAATAATGTGGGAGCTAAAGCATTAGCTTTGAAATTTAATAATCAACCTTCCCCCCGATGAGCGTTACAACCTCGTCGTTTACGTCGTATTAGTGATACAAACGCATTAAACCAACACTACGGGGTTTGTGACGACGCCGTATATGATATGGCATTACAAAATTATATTCCGTTTTTTAGAAATGCTTCTGGCCCAACCTTTTTTTCGTATAATCGTTCAGGTATGAATAATGTTGTAACAACTCGGATGTCTGGTGGTAGATTACGAACTATGCAACGTCGTATGCGGAATCGTTGGTTAGGAGAAAGTCGAAATTTTAATATTCCGACTCAAGAAATGCATGAAATTTTTGTAGAGTATTATGGAGCCGAGACCATGAAAAGCCGTGGAAAATATAAAAGTATGGTAAATCGCTTTGGGGATTTTAAAAGACGGTATAAAAGAAAAATTCATCGCGGAGACCACCGTTTACAACGTCGCCGTAAACGAAAAATTCGTCGTGTTTTACCGTATCCTGCGTTATTTATTGAAAAAAAAGTCCCAACATACCAAAAACATACTAATTTGTCTATGCCCGATACACACCCTAAATGGCCTACTTTATTAACGCGCCAAAAATATAATAATCAAAATCGTTTATATGCGAGTGCGCGCTACGCCAAAATACCATATGAATCGCCTGAAACACATGCCATCGATAGTAGTCGCCTATTACGTCATGATCTGTTTGATACAAGTCTTTACCAAAAACGTGGTCGTCGTTTACGAATAAGACCTTTTAAACAAAGAGGGATAGAACAAGTGTTTCGCGAATTTGAAGAGCGTGGACATTGAGTTGCTTACGCTGATTTATTTGACCAGCGTTTAGACACAGAACAAGAAAAAGAATGATGACAGTTTAAATATAATAATGATGCTTGAAAATTAACAATTATTCAAAATTTATTATTTGGAACATTATATACACCAAGGTCAAAATATTTAAATAAAGAGTGTAAATATAATTTTAACGAGCGCTGAGTTGAAATGCCTGATTACGATCGACGTAGTCCAATATTCACAAAAAAACAAGCCGTACATTCGTTAATTGTAAAACCGGGATACCATAAAGATTTTGAGTGGTATTTTTTTTTATTAAAAGAATATTCCTTAAAATACGAAGAACTAGGTATTAATAAACATAGAGCAAAAGAACAAAACTTTTTATTTGCTTTCTTAATTTGATACTTTGTGCAATCAATTTATGAACTTCTAGACGAAGATATTTTTGAAGAATTCGGTTATTCAGAGTATTATCGAATAATTTGTTGACCAGAATTTTGACATCGCCTACAATTAATTTTTTTTGGTATTCTACGCGATGATCTTGAAACAATTGATGGTACTACAAACAATCGCCAATCCCCTTTTTCAAAACATAAAACTATTATCTATACAACCCGAGCGTGACTAAAAAAAGCAGATTTACCTTTTTTTAAAAAAATGTTTAATAATAGTACGTATTTTTTATTTAGTTCTATAAAAACTACGACAACTAGATTCCATAAAAAATTAAAAAAAAAAAAACTATACTTAAAATGAAAAAAATACTTTAAACAGTTTGACGAGTAAACCGTGCCATATTTTTGGCAAGGTCATTGGAAATGTCGGTTAATAATCTATAATTTAAAAAAAAAGTTTCTAAAAATTCATAAATTTTTACTATATTTTAAATTATTTGTTGGTCTACTATAAAAAGCTTTAAGGGAAAACAACAAATAAATTGTCGTTGCAACATTGTTATTATTTAAAAAATTTAATTTTTAAAGATATGTGAGTTTGATTCTGGCTCAGGATGAATGCTTAGAATATGCATTACACATGCGAGTTATTTATTAAAAATAAAAGCGTACGGGTGAGTAATATATAATTACATAGATAAATATTATCTAAAAATTGGGTAATTCCAATAAAAGCTATGCTGTTTTTAGGTTAGTCTATGGAGGATCAGGTTGTAGGAAGGGTAAAAGCCTAAACTAGCCGAGGACCCTTAGCTGTATTGAGAGATTCAACAGCCACATTGGAACTGAGATAAGGTCTAAGCTTCGTATGAAGCCTGCAGTGGGGAATACTGGGCAATGAGTGAAAACTTGACCCGGCAATATTTTTTTAAAGAAAAAGATTCTTAGATATTTAAAATTTATTTTTTTATAATGAAAAAAAATAAAAGAAGCCCTGGCTAACTTCTGTGCCAGCAGCCGCGGTAAGACAGAGAGGGCAAGTGTTATCCATCATAGTTAGGTGTAAAGAGTTCCTTTAAACGGATTTAACAAATAAAAAATTAAAAAACATAATAAGTTATGAAAAATTTAGTAATTTTTAAATCTTGAGTTTTTTTAATGTAGAAGTAATCTCTAGTGTAGGGTTAATATCCTCCGATATTAGCGAGAAGGCTCATGGCGAAAGCATTTTACTAAAAAAATCTAACGTTGTAGAACTAAGGTCATGGTAGCAAATGGGATTAGACACCCCAGTAGTCTTGACAATCGACGATGAATATTAAAAATTAATATATAATTAATATTAGTTTTAAAGCTAACGCGTTAAATATTCCACCTGAAGTTTATGATCGCAAGATTTAAATTCAAAGAAATTGACGGAGATCTGTGTCAGGCGGTGGAACATGTTGTTTAATTCGATGATCCGCGCAAACCTTTACCAGGTCCAGAACAGTATTGACTTTTAATGTAAAAATTATTGGTTTTTATTATGAAAATAATATTAATATACTACAGGGTTGCATGGCTGTCGTAAGTACTGTGTCGTGAGATTCGGGGAAACTCGAGAAAACTAGCATAACCCCTCAATTTATTTACGTAATAAATTAAATAAGAATTGTAATGATTTTCTTAAAATAGGGATGACGACAAGTCTTCACGGCCCTTATGAACTGGGCTACAGATGTGTTACAAAGAAAATGACAAAATTTTGTAAATATTTTTTATATTTACCTAAAAAATTTTCAGAGTTCGAATTATATTCTGCAACTTGAATATATGTAAGTAGGAATCGCTAGTAATCGTAAGACAGCACATTACGGTGAATTGTATCTAGATCTTGTACAAACTGCCCGTCACGCGCTGGAAGTTAACCAAGCCCAAATTATGGTAAATTTTATTCTTTTTTGGAAAAGATAAACAACTTTATTATGAGACGGTGGGGTCGATAACCGGGGTGAAGTCGTAACATGGTCATCGTAGGGGAACCTGCGGTTGGAAATATCAAAAAAAAAATTAAAAAAGATTTTAGTCATTAGGATGTAGCCTAACCGGTAGGGCATTAGCCTTTGGAGCTAAAAGTTATGAGTTCAAATCTCATCATCCTAATAGTTAGTTTGTATGACCCCCCTTTTCTACTTCCCGGAACGATTAATCCTTCCCTTGGACCGAAAATTTTTATTTCGATGACTATATTCTACAAATCATAAAGACATTGGTACTTTATACTTGATTTTTGGTGGGTTTAGCGGAATAGTTGGAACAATACTATCTGCACTAATACGGATTGAATTATCTGCCCCAGGTAATGGGATTTTATTAGGTAATTATCAATTATATAACGTAATTATAACAGCCCACGCCTTTATTATGATATTTTTTACAGTAATGCCAATTTTAATAGGCTGCTATGGTAATTGATTTGTTCCATTAATGATAGGAGCACCCGATATGGCATACCCACGATTAAATAATATTAGTTTTTGATTATTACCGGTAGCGTTATACTTATTAATCATTTCAAGTTTAGCTGGAAATGGTGCTGGAACAGGATGAACTGTCTACCCCCCTTTAGCAGGAATTGACGCCCACCCAACCCCTTCTGTGGATTTTGCTATTTTTAGTTTACATATAGCTGGAATTTCCTCAATCGCAGGTTCGGCTAATTTTATTACCACAATTATAAATATGCGAGCACCTGGAATGACAATGGATAAATTGCCATTATTTGTTTGATCTGTTTTTTTAACAGTAATTTTATTATTATTATCTTTACCCGTACTTGCTGGAGGAATAACGATGCTATTATTAGATCGAAACTTTAATACTTCTTTTTTTTTACCTAAAGGTGGCGGTGACCCTATATTATATCAACATTTATTTTGATTTTTTGGTCATCCGGAGGTATATATTTTAATTTTACCGGCTTTTGGTATTGTAAGTCAAATTATTTCATTAATTTCCCAACGACCAATATTTGGTTATTTTGGAATGGTTTATGCAATGAATGGTATTGGTTTATTAGGTTTTATTGTTTGAGCCCACCATATGTTTACAGTAGGATTAGATGTAGATACACGCGCATATTTTACTGCGGCGACTATGATTATAGCTGTTCCAACAGGAGTAAAAATTTTTAGTTGATTAGCAACTTTATACAAAGGACATTTAATTTTAAATACTCCGCTATTATTTTGTTTAGGTTTTATATTTTTATTCACCGTTGGTGGTTTAACTGGAATAATATTAGCAAATGCTGGATTAGATCAAGCGTTTCATGATACGTATTACGTTGTAGCACATTTTCATTATGTATTATCAATGGGTGCGGTTTTTGGGTTATTTGGGGGTTTTTATTTTTGAATTAGTAAAATTTGTGGTTATAAATACAATGAAATATTAGGACAAATTCATTTTTGAGCTTTTTTTTTTGGAGTAAATATTACTTTTTTTCCTATGCATTTTTTAGGGTTAGCTGGTATGCCTCGCCGAATCCCAGACTATACAACATCTTTTTTAGGATGAAATACGATCGCGTCTTTTGGCTCAATGATTTCGTTAGGTGCAACAATTTTATTTATTTATATTATTTTTGAAGCTTTAACAAATAACAAGAGAATGCATGTACCCTCCTTTGACCATAGAATTTAAGTATGAGAGCCCGCGAATTAAAAAATGATCTTTTTGTTCGAAAAAATAAACAAAACCATGAAATACGATTTTATATATTAAATTTATTATTAAATTTACCATTTATTACTTTTACACAACAATTAAAAATTTATAAAATTGTGCAAAAAAATACAAAATTATCAATTAGTATAAAAAATAATGGAATTAGTCAAACAAATACAAAAACTATTTTTCACACTTTTCGTGAATCACGTCATATAATTCGAACTTTATTTTATAAAAAACAACTTCCAGGACTACAAAAAGGTTCATGATAAAACAAAATGTTACAAATTGAAACAATTTTAAAAAACATTGATAATAGTGGTATTATAAAAGCTAAAATTATTCATATTTATAAAAGTGGTAATAAAAAAAACAAAGGAACAATTAATGATGTAGTATTAATCGCATCACAAAAAAATAACCCACGTAAAAATATAAAAAAAAAAATTCACTTTGGAATTATTGCACAACTAAAAAAAAAAAAACAACGATTAAATGGTCATTATATAAATTTTAATAAATCTTGTATTTTATCCCTATTTGATAAAAAAACATTTAAAGCAACACGAATTAAAGAACCCATAGATGCCCATTTACGCTATTCAATTTTTACAAATATTTTATTAGTAACAAAAAAACTAATTTAAGCCCTCTTGGTGAAATTGGTAGACACACCAGACTTAAAATCTGGGCCTTCGGGAGTATCGGTTCAAGTCCGATAGAGGGTATTCCAAAATAAATAACAACCCCAATTTAATTACTGAAGTTATGTTTAATATGCTACTTGATATACCCTATAACTGACAATTTTTTTTTCAAGACCCAGCTACGCAAATAATGGAATCCTTAATAGATTTTCACCATGACTTAATGTTTTATATTATATTTATTGCGGGATTTGTTGTAACAATGTTAATACAAATAATAATTACCTATACTTATAACAATAATTATATACAGCACCAAATTTTTTGAACCCATCATACAAATTTAGAAATTATTTGAACAATTATTCCAATTTATATTTTATATATTATTGGTGGCCCATCTTTTGTGTTATTATATTCTATGGAAGAATTAACAAACCCAAAAATTACAATTAAAGCAATTGGTCGTCAATGATATTGACATTATGAATATAGTGATTATGAAAAAAGTTTTAATTTTGATGCTTATATTTTACCCGATGCGGATTCCAATATTCGTTTATTAGATGTAACAAATGAAATTATTATTCCAAATAAAACCCAGATTCGATTATTAACAACAGCAACCGATGTTTTACATAGTTGAACAATACCAGCATTAGGAATTAAATTAGACGCATGCCCTGGACGTTTAAATCAAACAGCAATATTAACAAAAAGAGAAGGGTTATTTTATGGTCAATGTTCAGAAATTTGTGGAATTCATCATGGATTTATGCCTATTGCTTTACGTAGTGTAGACTGAATGTCTTTTCGATATTTTCAATTAGCAAATAATATATAAAAACAATTAACTCAATTGGTAGAGTATATCTTTTACACAGATAAAGTTACAGGTTCAACTCCTGTATTGTTTACTTTAATAAACCTAACTAAACGCTCAGTATGCAAAGTGTGCCAAGCACTAAGATTTTACAACATCCATACCATATTGTAAATAAAAGTCCATGACCATTTTTTATTTCAATGGCATTATTGTTAACCACTGTGGGTGGGGTTCTTTTTATGCATCGTTATTTAAACGGTGATAGTGTATTATTTTGAGGTTTGTTTTATGTAGTTTTATTTATATTTTTTTGATTTAAAGATATTATTTTAGAATCCACCTTTGAAGGAAATCACACAACTTACGTACAAAATGGGTTACGTTTAGGAATGAAATTATTTATTTTGTCAGAAGTTATGTTTTTTTTTTCTTTTTTTTGAGCTTTTTTTCATTCTGCTTTAGTACCGCATATTTTTATTGGAAATGTATGACCCCCAAAAGGAATAATTCCATATTTTTTATTACCAGAATTTAATGATTGAATGCTTGAAAATACCTTTTTTATACAAATACAAAGCTGTATTGATGCAACAACAAATGGCTTTCGCTGAGCTGCTACGTATATCCCATTATTTACTCCCTATACAATTCCATTAGCTGCAACATTTATATTGTTATCCTCTGGAGCAACTTTACATATTGCTGGTTTATGGTTTAAATTTAATAGTACCAATATTGAAACAAAAAGCACAAAAATGTTAGTAGAAAGCTATGTATCATTACCACTTAAGCTTTCTGTAAACTTTTATGGTGCGGAAATAAAAAACTATTCAAAAACTTGAACATTTGAACATTTAACTGATCAATTAATTACAACTTTTTGAATTACTCTTTGATTATTAATGACAATTAGTTTAGGGCTTATTTTTACGTATATTCAAAGTTTTGAGTATATTTATTTATTACCTTTTAATATAAATGATAGCGTATTTGGTTCATGTTTTTATTTATTAACCGGATTTCATGGTCTACACGTTATTATTGGAACAATTGGGTTAATTATTTGCTTAATTCGCCACTTACAGAATCATTTTACACAAAATATTCATATTGGTTTTGAATGCGCTTCATGATATTGACATTTTGTTGATGCTGTATGATTATTTGTATTTATTGGCATATATTGATGATCAGCCCCATTAAAAATTCCATATCTTTGAAATACACACCATACAATAGGTCCCCAAAGTTTTGTATGTAATGAAAATACCTTAATACACTAACGAAACCATGACAATAAAAAATACAAATACTTTATTAACTAACGCTACACGTGTCTTAAATCCTATTTGGAATACCATTAAAAATCATTTAATTTATTACCCAACACCAAGTACTCTAACTTACTCTTGAAGTGCAGGTTCTTTAGCCGGAATTTTTTTAGTAATTCAAATTATAACTGGATTAATTTTATCAATGCATTATGTACCACACACAGCTTTATCCTTTATGGTAGTAGAACATATAATGCGAGATGTAAATAGTGGTTGATTTTTACGTTATGTACACGCCAATGGTGCATCCTTTTTTTTTTTAGTTGTTTATTTTCATATAGCAAGAGGTTTATACTACTTTTCTTATTTAAAAAATTGAACATTATGAATTTCAGGTTTAACAATTTTTTTATTAATGATGGCAACTGCCTTTTTAGGTTATGTATTACCTTGAGGACAAATGAGTTTTTGAGGCGCAACTGTAATTACTAATTTATTTAGTGCCATTCCAGTAATTGGTGAAACTATTACGACATGACTATGAGGTGGCTTTTCTGTTGATAACCCCACATTAAATAGATTTTTTAGTTTACATTTTGTATTACCTTTTGCAATTTGTGGAATTGTAATTATTCATTTAATTATGCTACATAATGAAGGATCATCCAATCCGGTACGTTTAATTGATCGATTTATTGATAAAGTACCATTTTTTCCTTATTTTTATTGAAAAGATTTAGCAGTGTTATTAACAATATTAGCAGGATTTACAGTATATATTTATTTTTTTCCAAATAATTTAGGACATCCAGATAACTATATTGAAGCAAACCCAATGGTGACTCCTACACATATTGTACCTGAGTGGTATTTTTTACCATTTTATGCAATTTTACGATCAATACCAAATAAACTTTTAGGAGTTATTGCCATGTTTGTATCTATTTTAATTCTATTTTTATTAGCTTTATGAAAACCAATTATAGTGCATAATGAAGTATGAATCAAAAATATCCCAATTGTAAATTCTTCATTATCATATAACTTTTTATTCGGAGCATTCATAGCAAATGTTATTATGCTTGGATGAATTGGTGGTGAACCTGTAACTAATGAAATAGTAATATTAGGTCAATTAAATACAATAATTTATTTTGGGTCGTTAATTGTAATTCCGTTTTGAATAATTTATGTTCCTGTTTGAAAGATAGTACTTAATTGGGGGTTATGAGTACTAAACTATATACTGAATAAAATAATTTTTCTATTTGGAATAATTCTTATTACTTTTTTAATTATTTACACACCAGAAATACTTTATCCAAAATTCCTTTTTATTTATACAAATATTGTAGACTGACCAGCGCATGAGGCAACAAGTCCTGAGTATCTGTGAATTAACTGGGCGGAAATTCTAAAACCCTGATTTAGTGTAAGATGGGCAAACATAAATTGAACTTTTATATTATTTATTTTTATGCTTAGTTTGTATTTTACAACAATAAAAGAAAGAGATAGATATTTTGAACGCGGATTATTAACATTAGGATCATTTGTTCCTTTAATCTTAATATTTTATAGTATGCAATTTAATTTGATTTTATTTTTTTTTGGTTTAGAAATTTCAACAATTTGTACTGTAGTTTTAACGATTGCACCGCGATACAATAAAAAAACATTACAACCTTATATGGCTTTTAATACATTTACTTTAGGGGGGACTGTATTATATTTTTTTTGATCTGTTTTATCTTCAATTTTTATCTTAATTGGAATTTATTTTGTAATTGATATTTTCAATAAAGAAACGTTTCTACATACAAGATCATTAGTATTTACACCCGACGACGTAGAATCCCCTTTTGTATTTATTGATACTAAATATTATTATACTTTATTAATACTTATTGGTTTAATGCTGAAAATAGGAACTTCCCCATTCCATCATATGAATATCGATTTAAATGATAAAATCCCATTAAATATGGTTGCATATACACAAACAATTTATAAAGGATTTCTACTTGCAATTACATTTTTAATAGCTGGATTTTTACAAGAGGTAAGTGGTGGTATCCTAACAGGTTGAATCACAAAATTATTTTTTACTGCAGGCTTTTTATCAACAATTATTGGTGCTGGTGCCGCTTATGGGGAAACTGACATAAAAAGATTTATGGCTTATTCTTCAACAAGTATAATTGGATTACTGTTTATAACTGTAAGTACAGATTCTGTTGAACTTACCTTATTATATGCTATGATGTATTTTTTTCTATGCTTAATCTTTTTTTTAAGCTTAGTATCAATACAAACATCAAAAGAGCATAATACATTTATTAATGATTTTAAAGAAATTACAAAATATAGTAGTATTTCTGCTTATTTAAAAACTTTAGTACTATGCTACTTAGCCGGTTTACCTCCAACTTTATATTTTTCAATAAAAATTGGTGTAATGTATGAAATATTTTTACAAGATGTACTTAATACTATAGCATGAATATTATTATTAATACAAGTTGCGGTTACAGGCTTATACTTACATATACTAAAAATTATTTGGTGAGATCGTAAAGATTTTTTTGGTACTTTTACAATTGGGGGTCTAGCACTACGTTTTTATGAAAGCGTTACGCTAGGAATTTGCTGTTTTTGACTATATGTTTTTTCAGTCAATTGAGAGTATTTTTTTGCTTGAATGTTAAATGTGTTTTTATTACCTGTATCACCTTTATAAAAAATGGCACACGAATACATTAACTTAATTAATTTTTTAATTATAAGTACAATTTTAGTAACAATTTTGTTGATTCTTAACAAAATTGTGACATTAAATATAAAACAAAAATTTAATAACCAACAAAAATTATCTAGTTACGAATGTGGTTTTGACCCATTCGAAGAAACAAAATTACAATTTAATATTAAATATTATTTAATTGCAATTTTATATTTAATTTTTGATATTGAATTAATCTATATTTTCCCTTTAATTTCAACCATATTTTCAATAACAACATTAGGTTTTTTAATTTTTTGTATTTTTATTTTATTTTTA
>Ga0007756_11570738_pt1 | contig 11876 bp, 13 predicted proteins | sample LauGreSu1BDMLBDD_FD_61639 | JGI IMG/M metagenome (GOLD analysis project Ga0007756, IMG submission 61639) | Metatranscriptome of freshwater lake microbial communities from Lake Michigan, USA - Su13.BD.MLB.DD (Metagenome Metatranscriptome) | ecosystem: Environmental > Aquatic > Freshwater > Lake... | reverse complement strand
ATCCTGATCACGGACCACAACGTGCTGCAGACCCTGAAGATCACCGATCGCGCCTACATCGTCACCGATGGGGCCATTTTCCGGAGCGGCACGCCGGCGGCGCTGGCCGCCGACGAGGAAGTCCGGCGGATTTACCTCGGGGCCGATTTCCGGCTGGACTAAGATTGTAAGAGCCGGATATGGGCATTCAGCAGAAGCTACAAACCAAGCTCGCACAGAAGCTGATCCTTACGCCTTCACTGCAGCAGGCGATCAAGCTTCTGCCAATGTCGACCTTGGAACTTGCCGATCTCCTGAACCAGGAGGTCGTGGAAAACCCGCTGCTCGAAGAGATCCCGACCGAGGACCTGCAGGCCGCCGAGACCGCTCCCGCGGTCGAGAAGGAAGCCGAGGACAAGGCCAAGGCCGACAAGACCGACTCCTGGGACGACGCCGATTACGAATATTTCTTCGGCGACTACCTCGACGATGGCTACCGCCCGCGCGCGCCGCAGGAGGTCAAGGAACTGCCGCCGATCGAGAACACGCTGTCGACCAGCTCGTCGCTGACCGACCATCTCGAATGGCAGTTGTCGCTGCAGACCGAGGCCGAGTCGATTCGCGAGATTGGCGAGGCCATCATCGGCAACCTCGATGATGACGGCTACCTGGTGGCGTCGGTCGACGAGATCGCCTCGATGGGGCCGTGGCCGGTGGACCAGGTCGAAAAGGCCTTGCAGCTGATCCAGGGCTTCGATCCGATTGGCGTCGCCGCCCGCGACCTGCAGGAATGCCTCACGCTGCAGCTCAAGCACCTGCACCTGGAAGGCACGCCGACCGAGAAGATTGTCGCCGAGCACCTGCGCCTGCTGCACAACCACCAGATGCCGGAGCTGGCCCGCAAGCTGGGGCTGACGATTGAGGAGCTCAAGGGCCACGTCGAGATCATCCAGCACCTCGACCCGAAGCCGGGCAGCCGCTTCAACCCGCAGCCCTCGCAGTACGTCATCCCCGACGTCTACATCATCAAGGTCGAGGACCAGTACGTCGCGGTGCTGAACGAGGACGGCCTGCCGCAGCTGCGCATCAGCCCGACCTACCGCCGCCTGCTCGACAAGGGCGCGGCCGAGAACAACGACGAGACGCGCGCCTACGTGAAGGACAAGTTCCGCTCGGCGCTGTGGCTGATCAAGTCGGTCGAGCAGCGGCAGAAGACCATCCACAAGGTGGCCACCAGCATCTGCACCTTCCAGCGCGACTTCCTCGATCACGGCATCGAGCACCTGCGCCCGCTGGTGCTGCGCGACGTCGCCAACGACATCGGCATGCACGAGTCGACGGTCAGCCGCGTGGTCACCAACAAGTACATGCACACGCCGCAGGGCGTGTTCGAGATGAAGTACTTCTTCCACAGCGGCATCAGCAGTTCCTACGGGGACGCGGTCTCGTCGGTGACCATCAAGAACCGCATCAAGAAGATCATCGATGGCGAGGATCCGAAGAAGCCGTTGAGCGACTCGAAGATCGTCAACATCCTGCAGCGCGAGGGCCTGATGCTGGCGCGGCGGACGATTGCGAAGTACCGGGAAGAGCTGAAGATCCCCACCTCCAACCAGCGGAAGGTATTGTTCTAACCCGCAGCCGATGTCCATCACTCCGGCCATCACCGTACGCGGCCTGCTCGACGCGCGGCCCGAATCGGTCGGCTTGACCCTCGACCTGCTGGCCGGCGCCAACGGGCTCGAGCGCCACATCACCAGCCCCTACATCCAGAAGACCGGCCTGGCCCTGGCCGGCTTCCACGAATACCTGCAGGCCGGGCGCATCCTGTTGTTCGGCGACAGCGAAGTGCGCTTCCTCGACAGCATGGAACCGGCCGCGCGCCGCCAGGTGCTGGCCAGGTGCTTCACCGAGGCGTTGCCATGCCTGCTGGTCACCGGCGGCGCCGAGCTGCCGCCCGAGGTGGTCGCCGCAGGGGACCGGGCCGACGTGCCGGTCCTGCGCACGCCGGTGCCGACTGCCACCGCCATCGGCAAACTCACCGCAATCCTCGAGGATCGGCTGGCGGCGCGCGAGATCATCCACGGCGTGCTGCTCGACATCCTCGGCCTCGGCGTGCTGATCGTCGGCGACAGCGGCATCGGCAAGAGCGAGTGCGCGCTCGACCTGGTGGTTCGCGGCCACCGCCTGGTGGCCGACGACACGGTAGAGGTGCGCCGGCGCGCGGAGTCGATCGTCATCGGCGCCTGTCCCGAGCTGACCCGCCACCACATGGAAGTGCGCGGCCTGGGCCTGATCAACATCCGCGACCTGTTTGGCGTGGCCTCGACCCGCACGTCGAAGCGGGTGGAGCTGGTGGTGCAACTGGATCGCTGGGACCCCGACCGTGAGTACGACCGCCTCGGCCTGGACGATGCCGTCTACGACCTGATCGGGATGAAGGTGCCGCTGATTCGCATGCCCGTGGCGCCGGGCCGCAACCTCGCCATCCTGGTCGAGGTCGCCGCGCGCAACCAGTTGCTCCGCATGCGCGGCATCAACGCCGCGCGCGAGCTGGTCAAGCGCCTGGATGCGGGCCTGTTGAGCGCCTCCGCGCCCCAGCACTCGGGCGCGTCAGCCTCGAAGCACCTTGAAGAGGACGAAGAGCTGTGAGCAAAGCGCGCCTGCCCATGAATTGGGCCCGGTTCATCGTGCTGACGGGCCTGTCCGGCTCGGGCAAGTCGCAGGCGATTCGCGCTCTCGAGGATCTCGGCTACTACTGCGTCGACAACCTGCCGGTGTCGCTGCTGCCGGTGATGGCCGAACTCAGCGAACGCCAGACCGAGCACAACCGCGTGGCCGTCGTCATGGACGTGCGCGAGTCACGGTTTGTCAGCGACTTTCCCCGCGTCTACCGCCAGTTGAAGACCAACAAGCACCTGCGGACCAAGCTGATTTTCCTGGAGGCCGGGCACGCCGAGCTGGTGCGCCGCTTCAGCGAGACTCGTCGCCCGCACCCGCTGGCGCCCGATCGGCCGATCACCGAGGGCCTGTCGGAAGAACGGGCCTCGCTGCGCACCATTCGCGCCATGGCCGACAAGGTGGTCGACACCTCGAAGCTGAACGTGCACGAGTTGCGCCAGCAACTGCGCGAGCTGGTGTCGGGCCAGAAGCAGGCCTCGAAGCTGGTGCTCACCTTCCTCAGTTTCGGCTTCCAGAACGGTCCGCCGGCGGAGGCCGACCTGGTGTTCGACGTCCGGTTCTTGAAGAACCCGCACTGGGTGCCGGCGCTCAGGCCGCAGACCGGCCGCGACCCGGCGGTGGCGGCGTACATTCGCCGCCAGCCGACGGCGCGCGCCACCATCAAGCGTCTGTCGTCGCTGCTGCGCTGGATGGTGCCGCTGTACGTCCAGGAAGGGAAGTCGTACCTGACGGTCGCCATCGGCTGCACCGGCGGCCGGCATCGCTCGGTCTACGTCGCCGAAGCGTTGAAGCGGGAGTTGTCGGATCTGAAGGGTGTCGCGGCGCGGGTGGCGCACCGCGACCTGGCGAAAGGCACGCGATGATTGGAGTCGTCGTTGTCACTCACGGCCAACTGGCCACCGAACTGGTCAACGCCGCGGAAACCATTGTCGGCGATCTGCCGCACTTCTCGGCGGTGTCGATTGGCTGGCACGAGGACGTGCAGGACGCGCGCGAGGCGATCGCCGCCGCCATCGAACGCGTCCGGCAGCCGGGCGGGGTGCTGCTGGCCACCGACATGTTCGGCGGCACGCCGTCAAACCTCGGCATCACCTTCCTGAAGGAGGACGCGGTCGAGATCGTGACCGGCGTCAACCTGCCCATGCTGATCAAGGCCGCCAACCTGCCTGACGGGCAGCGGCTGACCGACGTGGCGCGCATGCTGCGGGAGCACGGCCGCAACGCGATCTGGGTGGCGTCGGACTTGCTCACCGGGGCGGGTGCGTCGGGTGCGGCAGGTGCCGCAGGTGCGTCCGGCACCCGCGGTGACGGTCCCGCCGAATGACCACGCGCACGTGCGTGATTCGCAACCGGCTCGGGCTGCACGCCCGGGCGGCGGCGAAATTCGTGCACCTGGCGGCGCGCTATGCGTCGCAAGTCCGGGTTTCGCGCGAAGGCCGGACCATGGACGGCAAGAGCATCATGGGCATCCTGCTGCTCGCGGCCGCTCCCGGCGCGAGCATTGTCATCACCGCCGACGGCCCCGACGAGGCCGAAGCGGCCGAGTCCTTGTGCCGCCTGGTCGAGGGCGGATTTGGAGAAGAACTGTGGAACGGCTGAGCGGTATCGGCGTGTCACCCGGCGTGGTGCTCGGCCGCGCGGTGGTGCTGACCCAGCGGACCGAGGTGATGCGGTTCCCGATTCCGCCCGAGCGGGTCGACCAGGAAGTGGCGGCGCTGCTGCGCGCGCAAGCGGCCTCCAAGCAGCAGCTGCAGGACATCAAGTCGCGCGTCGAACACGGCCCCGGCAGTGAGCTGGCCGCGTTGTTCGACGCCCAGTTGCTGATGCTGGACGACCCCATGCTGGTGGGCCGGGCAGAAGCCATCGTCCGCACGGAACGCGTCAACGCGGCGTGGGCCGTGCACCGGGCCTACGAAGAGCTGTACCACGTGTTCATGTCGATGGAGGATCCCTACCTCCGCGAGCGCGAGACCGACGTCGCCGATGTCGCGGGCCGCCTGCGGCTCAACCTGCGCCATGGCGCCAAGGGCCCGAAGGAGTTGCTCAGCCAGGTCGACGGCCCGTCGGTGCTGATCGCCGACGAACTCACCGCGTCGGTGGCCGCCCAACTCGATTGGTCGCGCGTCCAGGCCTTTGCCACCGACGCCGGCAGCCGCACGTACCACACCGCAATCCTGGCGCGGTCGCTGAAAGTGCCGGCCATTGTCGGCCTGCACGACGCCTCGCTGCGCATACCGGCCGGGACGCCCGTCGTGCTCGACGGCACAACGGGGGAGTTGATCGTCGCGCCCACCGCCGATCAGATTGACGACGCGCACCGCCGCGCGACGCGGCCGCGGCGCCAGGGCCAGGGAACAGGCGAGCCAGGCCCGGTGCTGACGACCGACGGCGTGCGCGTGCGTCTCGAGGCCAACATCGAGCTGCTCGAGGACCTGCCATTCCTGAACGCGCACGGCGCCGAAGGCGTCGGCCTGTACCGCTCGGAATTCATGCTGTCGGGCCGCCCGATTGCCAGCGTCACCGAGGACGATCAGTACGCGCTCTATCGCAGCCTGATCGAGCAGGTGGCGCCGCGTCCGGTCACGATTCGCACCTTCGACCTCGACGAGCGGCAGTTTGCCGGACCCGGCCGCGGACCGGAGCGCCGCCGCACCCGGCCAGGCTTGCGCGGCCTGCGGCTGGGGCTGGCCAATCCCGACGTGCTGCGGACGCAGCTGCGCGCGCTGGTGCGCGCCTCGGTCCATGGCCCGCTGCGCATCATGTTCCCGTTCGTCACCGCGGTCGAGGAAGTGCGCGACGCGCGCCGCCTGCTGGCCGAGGTGATGGCCGGCTTGCCGCCGATCGATCCCGGACGGATCAAGGTCGGCGCGATGATCGAGGTGCCGTCGGCCGCGCTGGCCGCCGATCTGCTGGCGCCCGAGGTCGACTTCTTCACCATCGGCACCAACGACCTGATCCAGTTCTGCCTGGCGGTCGACCGCACCGACGACCGGGTCTCGGATCTCTACGAGCCGCTGCACCCGGCCGTGCTGCGGCTGATCCGCACCGTGCGCCGCGCCGCCGCCCGGCATCGCATCCCGGTTTCGCTGTGCGGCGAGATGGCGTCCGACCCGGCGCTGGTGGGCCTGCTGGTCGGGCTCGGCCTCACCGAGTTCAGCATGACCCCGGGCGCCATCCCGATCGTCCGGCACGTGATCGAGGAGATGAGCGCCGCCGAGGCGCGGCGGCTCGCCGGGCACGTCCTGCTGTTGCCGACCGCCGCGGAAATTGAGCAGTATCTATTCGACGCGCTGGCCGCGTCGGCCTTTCAAAGGAGTCCGTTGTCGTGAGTGAACCGTTACATCGCGTCGAGAAGCCGTGGGGCTACGAACTGTGGTGGGCCCGCACCGACCGCTACGTCGGCAAGCAGATCCACATCAACAAGGGGCACGCCCTCAGCCTGCAGTACCACAACAAGAAGGACGAGACGATCTTCGTGTGGTCGGGCCGCATCCTGTTCGAGCGGGAAGTGGACGGCCAGCTGGTAGCGACCGAGATGGGGCCGGGCGAGGCCGTGCACGTGACGCCGCCGACCGTGCACCGCATGACGGCGATCGAAGATTCGGATGTGCTGGAAGTCTCGACCCCCGAGACCGACGATGTCGTGAGGCTGGAAGACCGGTACGGGAGAAAAGGGACCTAACTGACTGGGTCAGGAGTCGGGAGTCGGGAGTCGATTGACTCCCGGTTCCCGGTTCCCGATTTGCGTCTAGAACGGAATGTCGTCGTCGGTGACGGGGGCGGGATCGCGCATGGGATCCTGGTAGCCGCTGTCACCGCCACGCTCCACCTGGCGATCGCCGCCACGGCTGCCGCCGCCACCGCCGCCGAGCAGCACGATCTTGTCGGCCTTCACCTCGGTGGTGTAGTGCTTCTGGCCTTCCTTCTCCCACTGCCGCGTCTGCAAGCGGCCCTCGAGATAGATCTGCTTGCCCTTGACCAGGTACGGCTGCAGCGTTTCGGCCGTCTTGCCCCACAGCACGATGCGGTGCCACTCGGTCTGTTCCTTCTTCTCGCCTTCCTTCGACGTCCAGTTCTCGGTAGTCGCGATGCTGAAGCTCGCCACTGACTGTCCGCCTGGTGTCACCCGCACTTCGGCATCCTTGCCGAGGTTGCCCACCAGAATCACCTTGTTCACGCTGCCCATGTCTCGTCGCCTTTCTACCGTGCTATCGCTCTTCGATCGCTGTCGTCGCGTTTACAGGTCGTGCCCTACTTGCCGCCCGGGGGCTTCGCCCGCGCCATCGCGTCGAGCCGCTGCTTGGCCAGCCGGGCCAGGTCGGAATCGGGATAGAGCTTAATCAGCGTTTCGTACGCCTCGCGCGCCCGGTCCGGCTGCTTGGTGGCGGCGAGCGCCAGGCCCATCTTGTAATAGGCATCCGGCACCCGGTCGCCCTTCGGGTAGCCGGTGATCACGCGATTATACGCGTCGATCGCCTCGGTGAACTTGCCGTCCGAATAGTAGCAATCGCCGATGTACCACTGCGCATCGTCGGCGTTGTCGGTGCGCGCGAAGCTCTTGAGATAGGTGTTGAAGCCGTCGATGCAGAGCGTCCACTGGCCCGCGGTGAAATCGGCGAGGGCCGTGCTGAACAGCCGCTGCGGCGACATGCCCGGCGCCATGGTGACCGGGGGCGCCGGCGCCAGCGGCGCCTGCACGTCGCTCGGCGGCGCGCTTGGATCCACCGGCGCGGCCGGCGCGGCTTGCGACAGGTCGGGAATCGCCAGCCGCAGCGCCTCGACTTCCTGCGACAGGCTGGTGATGCGCACGTTGCTCTCGTCGATGCGCTCACGGACGATGCGCAGGTCAGAGCCGAACTGATCGACGGCGAGTTTCTGGTCGGCAAACGACTTGCGGGTGGCCGCCGCCTGGTCGTCGACGCGCGACGAGATGGCCTTCAGCTGCGCGTTGAGCGCGTCGAGCGCCGCTTGCAGCTGCTGCTGCATCTGCTGCGTCTGCTCCTGCAGCATGCGGATGTCGGCCATCATCTGCATTTCGCGGCGCGACTGCGCCGCGGCCGGGGCGGCGCAGACCAGGGCAGCGGTGAGGGCCAGAAAACCGGCTTGCCGTCGTCGAGTCATACGACCCATCTTACTTTGCCGTAATCACAAAATGAGCGCGCCGGTTCTTGGTCCAGGCCGCCTCGTCGTGGCCGGCGTCGAACGGAAATTCCTTGCCGTAACTGACGGTCTTGACCTTGTCGGCCGGGATCCCCAGCGAGACCAGGTAGGTGCGGGCCGCCAGCGCCCGGCGCTCGCCCAACGCCAGGTTGTACTCGGCCGTGCCGCGCTCGTCGCAGTGGCCCTCAATGGTGATCTGCCAGGTGGGGAACTGCTTCAGCACGGCCGCGTTGGCCTGCAGCGTAACCTGGCCATCGGCGTCGACCTCGGAACTGTCGAGGGCGAAGAACAACGGCTTCAAGGGCGAGTCACGGTTGAGGTCGTCGAGCGACTTCGAGCCGATGGTGTCTTCCACCGGCATGGGCGGCACCGGGACGGGCTCGGCCACCGGGTTGGGCGGCGGGGGCGGTGGCGGCGGGGCCGTGGCCGTCGGCATGGGCGGCGGCATGGGCCGCGCCACCGGCGGCGTCTTCTTCGAACAGGCTCCCACGACCACCGACAGGAGAACCACCATCACCATCAACGAATGCGCTCGTCTGTTCATAACTGACCTCACTCACGACCCGTGCACGGTGGCACCGGCACTGGGTACCAACCCCTAGGCACTCTTAGGCACCCTACGCACCGTAGGCACCCTGTTGCTGCTACTGCGACCAATTCGGCGTCGTGTTGTTGCCGTCCTTGGTGATCTGCCGCATGTTGCGGCCGTCGCGGTCGACCGTGAAAATCTGGCTGCGACCGGCACGGGTCGACATGAACGCCATGTGGCGGCCGTTGGGCGCCCAGGCCGGGCTCTCGTTGCTGCCTTCGCCAAAGGTGATCTGCCGCGTCTCGCCCGAGCCAATGGCGAGGATCTTGATGTCGAAGCCCGGTCCGGTGCGCGCGGCAAAGGCAATCTCGTTGTAGGGCGCCGGCGACCAGGTGGGCCGGTCGGCGTACGACTCGAACGAGATCTGCCGCAGCCCGGTGCCGTCGGTGTTGACGACGAAGATCTGCGGTTGGCCGCGCCGGTCGGACGTAAACGCGATCTGCGTGCCCGTCGGCGACCAGGTTGGCGTGGAATCAATCGACGGGTTGTTCGTCAGCCGCACCAGGTTCGAGCCATCGCGGTTGATCACGTAGAGCTCGGAATTGCCGTCGCGGCTCGAGGTGAACGCGATGCGCGAGCCGTCGGGCGAGAACACCGGCAGCCAGTTCTGGCCCACCCCCTTGGTCGGCGACTCCATGGTCCCGGCGTAAATGTTCGAAATCAGCAGGTCGGGGACACCCGAGCGATAGGACGTGTAGACAATCGACCGGCCGTCCGGCGACCAGTTCGGATACAAGTTCATGGTGCGGTTGATGGTGATGCGCCGCTGGTTGACGCCGTCGTAATCGGCGATGAACACCTCCTTGACGTCGCGCTTCTCGACCGTCGCCACCACCGCCTCGCGGTTGCGGTCGGAGATGAACGTCAGCTTGGTCCTGGCGACGCCGCGCAGCTGGCGCTGCGAGTCGTGCAGCTCGTCGGCCATGGTGTGCGCGTAGACGCGGGGATTGGCGGCCGAGCCCGTGTACTCGCGGCCGTAAGCCGACTGCCGCGCGCGGACGTTGTAGAGCCGCATCTCGACGCGGATGCCCGCCGGCGTCTTCTGCACGGTGCCGATCACCACACCGTCAGCACCCAGTTCGCGCCAGCGATCGAACGGCACGGCGTCGATCGAGCCGGCCACCGGGATCGACTTGTAGGTGTCGCGCGGGATCAACGAGAACTCCCGCTCGAAGTCGAGGTCGGCAAACAGCACTTCGCTGATGGTGCGGGCCGCGTCCTGGGTCTCGCGGTCGGGCGACAGCGCCAGGAGGTCGGGCACCGCCAGCCGCGGCGGCGAGCCGGGTTCGCCGGTCAGCCGCAGTTCAACGCTGGTCGGCTGTTGCGGCGCCGCCGCCGGCGTGGCCGGCTGCTGGGCGGTCAGCACGGCGGAGGCCGCCAACAAGGCCATCACGGAGAGCTTCGTCGCGATTGAACTCTTGGTCATAGTCACGTTCTCTGTCTACCGCACGTACTCGAACCACAGGTGGACGGGCAGGGCCGCGCCCGGAAACTCGGCCGGCAGCGGCGGCAGCTTGGCCAGCTGCAGCGCCCGCGACGCCAGGAAGTCGAGGTCGGCCCGGCCGCTCGACTGCTCGACGGAAATGTCCACGATGCGGCCGTCACGCTGGATCACGAACCGCATCTTGGTCTCGGCGACCGTGCCTTGCTTCGAGCTCCAGTTGAGCGTGATCTGATCCTTCATCGTCGCCAGGTAGCCGGGGCAGCAGAAGTCCGCCACGTCGACGTAGCCGCCCTTGCCGCCGGCGCCCGACGACAGGCCGAATCCTTGCCCCTTGGCGCCGGTCTCAGCGATGGCCGTACCTTTCTGGATCTCCGCGCCCTTGGTCGGAATGGTGCTGCGCGGATCCTTGGCGGCGGTCTTGGTCGGCGTGGTCTTGCGCGGCGGCGCCTTGGTCGGTTCGATCATCGCCGGCGCTTGCGCGGCGGGTGGCCGCACCGGCTCGACGGCCTTCTTGGTCTCGACCACCTGCTGGATCGTGCGTCCGCCCAGCGTGGCGAGTCCGCCATCGGCCGGACCAACGGGACCGCCGAGGCTGATCTGCATGATCACCTCGGGCTCGCGCTCCCTTGCCCCAAACCACGCACCCGGGACAAAGGCCACCGCGGCCACCAGCGCCAGGTGCGCCATCGCCGACCAGCCCACCATCGAGCCGAGGCCGTCGGGCTTGGCCGCGCGGGCGACGAGGACCTCGGAGACCGCATCCATGCTTTAGCGGGCCGCCCTCGGCTGGGCGGTGATGCCGACGTTCTGGACGCCGCCAGCCTTGAGACGGTCGATCACCTCGTACAGCTCCTGCAGGGTGACGCCGGCGTCGCCGCGCAGGAAGACATCCTTGTCGTTGCGCGTCTCCATCAGCTGGCGCATGCGTTCGGCCAGCACCTCGGCGCGGACCGGCTCCTCGTCAATCCACACCCGCTGGTCGGTGCGATAGGAGAGGGGCACGCTGATATAGGGACGCACCGAGGTCAGCTTGTCGGCACGGCGCGAGACGGGCAGCTTCACCTCGATGCCCTTCTGCATCATCGGTGCCGCCACCATGAAGATGATGAGCAGCACCAGCATCACGTCCACCAGCGGCACGACGTTGATCTCCGACAGCGACGTCGTCACGCGGCGGCCGCGGCGGCGGCCGGTGTTGGCGTCGGGCGGGGCCGAAATCTTCGGCACTAGGTGAAGTTCCTTTCCGAGATGTTCAGGAACTCCAGCGCGAAGTCGTCCATCTCGGAGGCATAGTTCTTCACCTTGGCGGTGAAGTGGTTGTAGAAGTAGACGGCCGGAATCGCCGCGAACAGGCCGAGCGCGGTGGCAATCAGCGCCTCGGCGATCGGGCCGCTGACCACGGCCAGGTCGGTCGAGCCTTGCGCGCCGATGTTCATGAACGCCGTCATGATCCCCCACACAGTGCCGAACAACCCGATGAAGGGCGTGATGCTCGCGGTGGTCGCCAGGAACGTCATCCGTTTCTCGAGCTTGGCTACTTCAATGGACGAGGCGCGCAACAGCGCGCGATCGACCGCCGTAATGCTCTTCAAGGTAGGACGCGGCGCGGGCACTCCGGGACTGGCCGCGCCTTGCGATTGCCGCAACTGGGCCGTCAGTTCCGCATATCCGGCCTGGAACATCCCCACGAGCGGACTGAGCGCCAGGGAAGGGCAGACCGCTTGCACTTCAGAGAACTTGGCGCTCTTCCTGAAGACCTCGAGAAACGTGACCGATTGCTTCTCGATGCCGCGGAACGCCCAGAACTTGTGAAGGACGATGCCCAGGGAAATGACTGAGAAGGTGAGCAGGATCGCCATCACCACCATGACGATGGGGCTGGCGGCGAAGATTAGGTCGGCGAAATCCCCGGCAGCCGCTCGAGCGGGCGGAAGACCGCCCTCGAGTTGCAATGCCAGGACAAACGATCCAGGCGTCGGCAACAAAGCCTCCGAATCAGGTCCATTGGGAAAATGCGCGCTG
>Ga0007756_10142038_pt1 | contig 12034 bp, 14 predicted proteins | sample LauGreSu1BDMLBDD_FD_61639 | JGI IMG/M metagenome (GOLD analysis project Ga0007756, IMG submission 61639) | Metatranscriptome of freshwater lake microbial communities from Lake Michigan, USA - Su13.BD.MLB.DD (Metagenome Metatranscriptome) | ecosystem: Environmental > Aquatic > Freshwater > Lake... | reverse complement strand
ATTTAATTGATTAAATCTAGAATTTCAAATCATCTGGCCTGGATTAATACCGCCTAACATCTTTGTGAACCTCCTTTACAAATTGTTACCAAACTTCTTTTATGGCATGCTAGCCTTACTAGTCGCTTATGATTCGGTGTCACTATCTCTCTTTCTCTTAGGTTTCTTTATAACAGTGTTGTCTTTAGAAACCTTATCTTCAAGTTCAGCTATCTTTCTGAGCAATTCACTCATAACCTATTTCTGGAACTTGCCCTTTTGGTCGTCGATAAGCTGAATCAAGTTGTCAGCCTAGACATTCGCATTGTGCATCTTCTTGTTGAATGTCCAAAGAGGTCGGGAATAGCATTGCTTGTACACCAATTTCTACTTGTTGCCAAGTGTACTTTCCATTTGCTCCCTCTTCTTTCTTAAGTCACGGATCTTTTGCATTTCACTCATCTTTTCCTGTTCTGCCTTCTGTCTAATTTAATCCGCAACTACTCGTTGCTCCTCCGCATAATCAACAAGCTTCTTCTTACGCTCGTTAATCTTGGCCTCAATACCAGCTAGCTGCCTCTTTCTCTCATCTTCGTAAGCATCATTTAGTCCATCGAGACCCTGTTTCAACTAAGCAGTCATCTATGCGATGACCTATTGGCTGTTTGCAGCTGCGTCATTCTGACGTTGCATGTTCTTAAGCCTTCTTTGTTCTAATTCAAGCTTGTTGATAAGTTTACGTTCTTAATCACTGAGCTGATTTATTTTGCTCTTTTGCTTATCAAGACTAGATTGCACTTACTGGTCTTCAGACTCCATCTCTTGAAGTTTGATTAGCTTTCTTTCTTCAAGCTCTCGTTTATACAACTCCATGTCTTCTCTCTCTTTTTAACCGAGCTCTTCATAAATGTCTTTCATGAGATTGTCTGGTAAAAACGTTTCAAAAATTTATTTTTTCTCTTTGAACTGTAAAGCCGACATTTGATTGAGTGTCTCAACTTCTCTGTCCATAGATCTTGACTGAATCTCTTTAATTTTTTCTGATTCGCGCCTTCTGAAATCCTGTTCAACAAGATTGATTTCCTTCTCAACATCTTCTCGCACAGTCTTTTGGCGCTTCTCGTATTCTTTACGCTTGGAAATCTCATCAGTTTAAGACATAATTGCATCTAAACCTCTGCATCTATCATCTGCTTGTTATTTTAACACTTAGATTTTACCAAGTTTTTCCTCCAACATAGCGAGAACTTCTTCCTTGAGCTCAATAGTCTTCTGCTCATAAAGCTTTAACAGCCAGTCTTGAAGTTCCTTTTAATGTTTGTCATCGATTATTCTCTCCAAAGCTGATGGTATTTCCTCAGGAGAAAGCTCCATTTTCATTTTTTTGACGATGTCATTTAGTGCCTGGAATGTCATTTCATTTCTATGAACTGCAAAATCGTTTGAATTTTGAATGGCGAATTGAATTCTTTCATTTAGATTCTTGTTCTTTGCGTCACGTTCCTTCTCAATCGCCAATTCTCGCTTCTTCCTTCTCGCATCAAGTTTACGTTTTAGGGCAGCATCTTAATCCTATTTCTCAGCACCCAATTAGTTCTTTACAGCATCATCAATCTCTTTTATTTACCTTAACAAGAACTCTTTCTCTTGCAGATTAGATGATTCAGCAATTTTCTTTTGCAACTAGCTTCTTTCATTTACTAGTGCTTAGAAAGGCTCAAACGCATCCTTATTCTAAATCCTTTGGATTTCTTGTTCAATCTCATCATCTGCGACTGCAATTTCTTTGATTAATTCTGCTTGATCTTTTCTTTAGTTACGGTCTTGGTGTTATTTTAGAGCTTCCTCTTTTCTACGTTTCTTTTCCATCTCGTCAGTAAGAACATTTGTTTGGTCAAGATTCTTGTGTAATATTAAGTTGTACTGATTAGCAATATGATCTCTATCTTCACCTATATTCAATGCTTCTTGAAGTTTGGCGAAATTTTCAGCATTGTCTTTGACATTATTATCTAAGTTCTACTCAAGTTCCTTAAACTTTTAGATTTTCTTCACTTCAGCCTGATTCTTAAGTTTGGCTTTCCTAGCTTTCAAATCCCTTTCCAATTTATCATGTTCTCGTTTAATTTGCTTTTCCATCTCCTTATCAACCAAAGCTTGAGCATTTTGGTATTCTACAAGTACATCTTAGAAATTCTTTTAGCCTTTAGCATTTCTAACTCTGTCCTAAAATTCAATAAGTTTGTCCATTTTGTCTTTATCGAATTTGAGTGCGAGTTCCTTCTTACTCTCCTCATGATCAGCATCTAATTTAGCAAGATCTTCAGCTAATTCCTATTAGATTTCTGCAATAACTTCATCTTTACGGTCCTGTAATGTTTAATCATTCTTCTAAAGCTTCTCATCTACATCAATAAGTTTGCTGTTCATAGCACGTCTACGATTTCTTCTTTGCTCCATCCTTCTCGCCAGCATATCAGCCTAACGTTCTTTGTCATCAAGCATTAAATTTTCAACTCTTTGCATTTTTGTCTCGAGTTGGTCCATAAAATCATGCACATCGGCACCACGAGCACCATCTCTATTTAATCTTTCTTAGAAAGCTTTTCCTCGATCAAAAGCAGACTCAACCTGCATTTCCAAGACTTTATTCTTTTTTTATTCTAATTCCTAGATTGCATAATCGTTTTCTCTTTCGATCTTTCGCTTGAACTTTTCATCGTCATCCCGTGCTTTCTTCTCCATCTCTTCTCTCCTTCGCCTGTCTGCATTGAGTCGCTCTTGGCGTCTTTTATCTTCTAATTCCATTTAAATCTTGGGGTCTTTTTCATTTTTTACAAAATCTTCCGTTATCAAGTCAGCATCTTCACCCTTTAACATGGCTCCTGTGTTGCCAAGCATTCTCTTCACATTTTGAATTTGCCTTACGAGCTCCTCGTCATCACTTGAAGTTTTCTCTTCTTCTGAGAATTAGAGCTCGTCATCATTTTTAGTGAAATTGTAAGCATGAAGTTTTTTTATTTCCTTGAGATGCTTGTAAAGTTTATCTTTAAGAGCTTCAACATGATTCAGATTAAGATCCTACTTTGATCTCTTTTTCTATTTATTTTTTTCTGCGTCTGGATCTTCACCAATCATTCTTGCTTATAGTCTCTGTTCATTTTAAATTTCTTTACCTTAGCTTCTGAAAAGGAAACTTGTCGATTCAGTGTTAAGAGATACGATTGCTTACTTATCCTCCGGGTCGCTTCTTTGAACCTGCTTGTAATTAAAAGTTTGGTAAATGATTGGCAAGATATTTTTGTTTTGCCAGTTGCGCTTAGCAATATAAGCCACAACGGTGACAGCTAGTAGTACTAAAACACAAAAAGCTACAAGAACCCCAAAGAAGAAATACCAATCTGGGGGCAACAATACGTCTTTTCTAGCAGCACCAACTGATAGTAAACTTGCATAAGTCATCGGACTAAATTAACTCCCTTCAGGGCATTGCTACTGTTCATTCATAATAGCTACTATCATAACTTTAGCTGCATTTCTAGAGTCTGAAAAAGCATAAATGCCTGGAGTTGAGAATGTAAATATGAAATTTTAAGGGACCGTAAAATCTTTAAGTTTTTGAGGAAGCTCTTCAAATTGGCTGAAATCAAATGTATCGTGTGTATTAAGGAGGTTGTTGACATCATAAACTGGGTAGTTCTCTTTGGTTAGTCCACCGAACAAAACAGCACTCCCTTAATTTGAGCATACTACTGGGTTTGAGATGTATTGAGATTCATCTATTTTTTATGGCAAGTCAGAAGTGATGTTTATTGCCGATTTAGTAGCATTCTTTGATTTTGTAGTTGATGGTTTTGCATTTTTATTAGTCTAAAGTTTATTGGTATTACTAGATCTTTGTAGTAGTCTCGTGTTATATTTCCAAGGCAAAGGGATTGATGATATCTTACTAGACGAAGTCTTATTTGGCTAGAAAATAGGGGTTGCAGCTGGAGCTGTATAATTTCTTTGGCCACCAAAGCTGTTGGAAACTGGTCTGGATTTAATGTCTGCTTTAGGAGGTACCTAAGCTGCTGCTGGAATGTCATAACCTCCCAAGAAATTTCCTGATGAGGAGCTACTCATAGTAACTGGAGTGACTTTGCAAAGTGTGGTGTCAGTTTTGGAGCAATTTGCACTGCCTATCACATTTTGCATAGGAGTTTATACAGTTTTATTCGAAACTGGGTCAAAAAGCTTGATTTAGCCATTATTCACAAAAGTGATTTTTAATGATTTAGCCTAACAATCAGCATTGCAAATTTGTTCTCTTGTCACAATTTTTTCGCATTCACAAATGCCGAAATTTTAAGCAATCTTTCCTTTGCCGCCATCACACTCGTTTGAGCAATCATCAATGCTTCTGCATCTTCCGTTTGTATCTCTTTCTTGGGTTTTATTGCATACTTCATAGATGATCTTTTGGCAATCAGAGAAACCATCAGCAGTTGGTTCTGATCCATCAACAGGTGAGAACCCACTCTAACAAACGCATGTACCCAAATCAGATAGATATTACCTATTTATGCCTATACACTAGCATGATGTAGAACCGATAAGTGATTTAGAAGATCCTTTACAAGCCTCACATTATACTGCAGCGAATATATTGCCATAAGTTCCAGCTGGGCATGGCATACACATGTTGAGTTATGGAATAGCTGTTTGAGAATTGTAAGTTCCTAATGGACAAGCAACTGGTTAGAAAGATCCTTAAGGACACCAATAACCAGCAGGACATGGAATACCACCTTAATTAAGGTTTTGAGGTCTAGCAGTTGTAGCACCACCATAGCAGATATAGCCGGGAGCACACATTTAACAAGTGTTGCTGCCCAGATCGGAGTAAAATCCAGGTGGACATTAAATGCAACCAACTTCTACATTTGAGTTGTTTGTGGCACCTGTTCCAAAATGTCCAGCCGGGCAAGGAGTTGCGAAAGATGAGGACTCTGGGCAGTAAGTTCCATTAAGACACTTTTGGTAAACGTCGGTTCTATAAGTAGGACAGAAGTAGCCAGTTGGGCAGCTTAAAGCTTTACCAGTCATTTAAGGACAATAGGTACCTGGAACGCAAGCAAATGGTTTAAAAGAGCCAATAGGACAGGTATAACCTGAGTCACAAGGCAATGGCCAGATTGATCCTGCAACACAATAGTATCCTTCTGGGCACACAGTGCAATCTTCGAGTTTTGCACCACCAACAATACTTCTGTATGTTCCCAAAGGACATTACACAGGGTTGGCTATCATTCCTGGTATAGGGCAATAATGGCCTACTGGGCACCAGAATTTACCGTAATCAGCGGTTCCTGCATCCGTACATAAAGAACCAGCTGGGCATTATACACATTAATTTGCCTGTGCAGCCATCATCCAAGGATTATAAGACCCCTTAGGACAAGGCACAGGATTTGATACTTGTTCAGGACAGAAGTATCCCTTAGGGCATGGTCTAGCAACACTATCATTAATAATGCAATAGTTTCCTGCTGTACAAGGCCTACAGAAACTCTCATCTGTAGCTCCAACACCACCATAATAGAAACCCACTGGGCAACGAGTTGGTAAAGCTGCACCAGTAACACAATAGCTTCCTGACGGGCATATCTTTGAGGGATCTGTAGCAGAAACAGCCCCATAATCACAAAAGTAGCCTGCATTACATAATCCTTGTTTGAGACCATTATTACAAAAATACTAATTGGGACAAATTATACAGTCGTCTGAGCTAGCAAGTTAAAATAGCTTAGAATCTGAATATGTACCATCCGGGCACAGGGTGGGAGCTGCTGATCCTGCAGGACAATATCCATTAACGCAAATAATTGCTTGTGTGCTACCCAGCGGACAGTAGAAACCAGCGGGACATGTCTAACACAAATCTGACCCAGTTCTTGGCTCGTACGTTCCTGCAGGACATGGTGTAGGTGCAGTTGAACCTTTTGGACAGTAGTTACCTCTAGGGCATATGCCTCCTGTAGTATCACCTGCTTAGGGTGCTGGTACAGTTGCTCCTGCTGTGCAGTAATATCCAACACTACAAAGTTTGTCTTTAAGAGCGAAAACTGTATTGGAAAGTGCTACTTCGTCACAAAATTTACCACCAGGACAAGGAGAGCAAGTAGCTGACATTGGAGCTGGTCCATAAGTACCAATTGGACAAGGTGTAGGGGCATCAGCTCCTAATGCGCAAGTATAGCCTTCTGGGCATGTTCCTCCTACAGTTGTTCCCATAACGTACGCTTATGAGAAAGATGCAACTGACTAACCTATAGGGCAAAAATGATTTGCAGAACATTTATTAGCTTCAGTAAAAGTTCCTCCAGTACAGAAATATCCTTGTTTGCAGGGAATGCAATCAGTTTAAGCTCCAATATTCGTAATAGGGTTATAAGTGCCTGCTGAACACGTCACTGCAACGTTGTTTATCGATGTGGTTTGAGCTGGACAGTAAGATGTTGTAGGGCAAGCTTAAGGAGCTGTCATTGCAGTCGAAGAACAAAGCTGACCTGCAGGGCATCCTAAACAAGAACTTTAACCAGTATTAGGTTAATAATAGCCTGTCGCACAATCTTGAGGTCCTAATACAGTTCTTGAGCATGATTTTCCAGCTGGACACAGAGTTGCTCCTTGAGTATTAAAAGCAGTTGTTGACATCGCACCTGTACCACAAACAAATCCGTCTCCGCAAAGACTCCTGAGAGCTGAAGTAAGTCCTCGACTTGGGCAAGCGTAATTAGCTGCACATTAAAGGCAAGAAGAAGCTGCAGTTGCTCCTAAAGTATCACTGTAAGTACCAACTGGACATTTTATAGGGATTTCTGAACCAGCTGGACAATAAGCTCCAGTGGTGCACTAAATAGCTACTAGGGTTCCAGCAGGACAATATGATCCGGCTGTGCATTGTGTTGTAGCTGTGGTTAGTCCAGTTGATGAACAAAGGAAACCTCCAATACAAGGGAAACATTCAGATTTATATCTTAATCCAGTCACTGGGTTATAGCTTCCGATCGGGCATTTTATTGCCCCTGTGAAATCAATACCAGCACCGCAGTAATGACCTGTTGGGCAAGGAGTGGCTTCAACTGGCTTTCCAGCGTTTAAAGCTGCATTTCCACCACAATAGAAACCAACTGGACACTTAATACAAGTTGACTAGTGAGTGTCAGTCTAGTACGTTCCTACGTCACATTAAACTGGTGCGACTGAGGCACTTGGGCATTTATGACCTTTTGTGCAAGCCAAGGGTGTTGTAGAACCAACTGGGCAGTAATATCCAGCAGAACAAGGAACACTTGTACTACTTGGGATTGCCATCCCTCGTTAATTACATGGGCCTGTAGTACATGTAGCACAATCAGAGGCCGAAGTAGATCCCACATTGTTATTTGATTTCGCTAAATCACAAGGATATGGGAAAGCACTTGGTGTTACGCAGGTAGTACCTTTTTGACATGTTGCTTCTGTTCCAGTCTTAGTGCCTCCTGAACAATATTTACCACCAGGACAAGGGGTTTTATTTGTACCTCCAGTGCATACTGAACCGGGTGGGCATGGTACTTAAACTGGTGTACCAGCAGGACATTCATATCCAGCTGCGCAGTCAGGTAAATTAGCTTATACAGGTTCAAAAGTGCCAGCAGCACAGTATTTTCCTGCCTGGCATATTTCAACTGTTGGAACTGCCGGAGTTGCTGCAAAAACATCACAGTAATCTCCAGCTATGCCGGCTGCACTGTTAGTTTTACAATAGCAAGTATAACCTGCAGGACATTAAACGCATTCTGATTGACTTTGAGCATTTTAATTCAAGGTGTAATACCCATTTGGACATTTTTTAGGAGCCATAATACTTGCAACACAGTAGTTGAATTAACCACAGTCTTATTTCTTGGTTGCCAAGCACCAGTATCCCGCTGGACAGGTCATGCATGAGCTTTAGCCAATTTAGTCTTGATAAGTAGTAGCGGAGCAAGCAGTTTTGATTCCTTGGGTGCAGTAATGACCTACTGGGCAATATTTGCCACGACTGTTAGTAGTATCGTATGGTCTTGGACTAACCTCACCTAATGTAGCTCCGGTTTCACAATACCAGCCTTCGTCACAAACTACATATGAAGTTGATGCATAGCTCTAGCAGTACTAGCCTGCTGGGCATGGTAAACAAGCAGTTGAAGCCGTACCTTAAGTATTTGGATTGTATGTTCCTGGTTGACAAGGAATTTAAGACTCTGTGCCGGTAGGACAATAATAGCCTGCATCGCATACTGCACCACCTTGTGAAATTTAAGTTGGAGTTGCTGAAATGGCTTAATTTTAGCAGTAATATCCCTGTGTGCAATCAAAATTTGGTAAAGCTAAACCTTGAGTAGTGCATGCCTTTCCTGGAGTACAAGGTTTAGGCCAAGCAGCACCCGAAGGACAGAAATATCCAACTTAACACATACCACCCTAAGTAGCATCAGTAGGATTTTGCATTTAAGCGCCTCCTTTACAGAAGAAACCTCCTTAGCAATTTCCTGTAACTGCTGAAAGTCCGAGTGATCCACAATAAGAACCTGCGGGACATGATAAGCAGAAAGTTGACTTAGAATTTGGTTGGTATTAACCAAGTGGGCATTTAGTAGGAGTGCCGCTATTTGCTGGGCAGTAGTTACCAATGGGACATGCAACTGGTTGAGCTCCACTAGCACAAGAGTAACCGGCAGGACAATCTAAGCATGAAGATTGGTAATCATTATTCGTGTAGGTTCCGGCCGGACATGGTTGCATCATAGTCGATTTCTTCGGACAGTAGTTTCCTGCAGTACATTTATTAGCATCTGGTCTTGGAGTAATTGCTCCAGTTGACCCCGATGGAGTAGGACAGAAGAAACCTGGGTCGCACTCACCCTGTGTAGCTGATAGACCCATGCTTCCACAATAATAACCAGCATCACAAGCAACACATGCACTAGAAGAGGTTTAAAGATCTAAGTTGTGATAAGTTCCGATCGGGCACAAGTTAGGATATGCAGTACCTGCAGGGCACCACTATCCACCTGTACATTTACCCCATCTAGGAATATTTGTTCCAGTGACTGCTTCTACAGAGGGAGTTGCAGATTCAGCAGCTGATATACAGTAGTATCCTGCCTAACATTAGGTTGTCGAGGCTGTAAGACCTTCTTAGCCACAATAGTAGCCTGGTTTGCAATCAACACAAAATTGTCTGTTAGTAGCATATTATACTGGATTGTAAGTACCTATAGGGCATTTTAAGGGGCTTTCTAATCCAGCTGTGCAGTAGTGACCCGCAGGGCAAGGATACGCAGTGATGTCAGACATTCCTGTGAGTGGGCAATAATAACCCGCTTTACAAGCTGCACAAACTGTCTGGCCGTATAAAATGTTGTAAGTACCCGCTCCGCAATTTATTGGCTTTGTAGCGCCTACTGTTGCACCTGAAGCTAATGCAGGAGTATATGTACCTGGAGGCGCTGGTATAGCATCAATAACCATAGACTAAGCTTCACAGTAATAACCACCTTTGCAAGGGCCGGTGGGTGCAGTTAATCCAGAAGATCCACAGTATTTACCAGGTGTGCATTTCGTGCATTAAAAGTAAGTCTTAGTCCCTGTAACACCATTATAAAAGCCTGCAATACAAGCTTTATTTTTGTATGAACCGACCTCACAATATCCTCCTGCAGGACAAGTTGATCCACCTGTAGTTGTAGGAGTGGGTGTTGTAGAACCACCTGTGCAAATAAAACCTGCTGAACACATACCTGTAGGTGATGGTGCACCTGGTTCACTGCAATACATACCGTTAGGGCAAGCTGCACAACCTGACAAAGCTGTTACCATAGTCTTTGCTCCATATTTTCCAGCTGGGCATGGGGAAGGGGTAGTGGTACTAGCTACGCAAAAATAACCTGCTGGGCAGGGTATAGGATTTGCTGTAGCGCCAAGACAATAAAATCCTGCTGGGCAATTACTACATGTTGTTGATCCTTTTGAAATGGCATATTTTCCACCTGGACATGCTTACTATTTACTTGATGTTGAGCCTATAAGTAAACTGTCGACTGTTTGTTAAGGACAAATATATCCGGGATCACAGTAATTGTCTGTGATATCAGCAAGAGACATTCCTACTTTACTTCCCCATTTACCTGCTGGAATGGCAGTGCAATCAGTCAAAAGAGATTTTCCGACAGCGTCTTGATAAGTACCAGCTGGGCAAGGAATCGATTACATGGCACCAGCAGGACAATAGTATCCTTTGGGACAAGTAACAGAAGTGTATTGGGAATTTAAAGCATAAAGCACACATTTATATCCGGTACATTAAGTTGCTTCATATACTGTTTCAGTAGTTCCGGCATTAGCGCAAAGATACATAGCTCTGCATGTTGTGCAAGATTGAGATCCGGCAGGACTCATAGTACCAACTGGGCAAATTAAAGGTGCTGACATGCCCTGATTAGGACATTAATAGCCAGCAGTGCAGGCAGTGCATGCAGATATTGAACCTCCACTTGCACTAAAACTACCGACTGGGCACATAAATGGAACTGGGTATCCTTTAAGGCAATACATACCAGCAGGACAAGCCACGCAATCTGTTTAAGAAGTTGCTCCTTGAGTAGCTCTGTAAGTACCACTGTTGCAAGCTACTGGTGACCCAGAATTTGCTGGACAATTATATCCTGGAGGACAAAGTTTCTAAAATGTTGAGCCTGCTGGACAATAGTGACCTGCAGTGCAATCTTTACAATCAGAAACAGCAGATTTACCGTAATCAGTTAGTTCTGTATATTTTCCAGCTGGGCAAGGGAATTCTCTTGGATCTTTTGTGCCTGATGGGCAGTAATGCCCAGGTTCACATCTCATTTTAATCTATCCAGTTGCATCAGTTCCAGTACCAGCGGGACATGCATACCCAGCAGTACAAGCAGCACATGTTGCTATAGCATTAACTCCTGTCGAACCATTATCCATGGTGCCAGGAGGGCAAGGTAATTGTTGTCTGAATGAAGTATAAACAGGGTAAATATAACCTGATTGTCCTGTGTAGTCTGTACTTGTACCTAATCCATAACGTGGACACACAGAGCCAGCTGGACAAGCATCACAATCAGCAATTGTCTTTTTACCTGTTGTTGCGCTTGGTTTTGTTCCAGATGGACAAAGTCTAGGAATAACTGAGCCTGCTGGGCAATAAGAATTTGCTGGACAATTAGTACAACCTAATACTACACCGTCATTGTATTATCCATCATCACAACCAGCGTTTCCAAAAGAAGCACAATTCATTCCAACAGGGCATCTGAAAGGATTTGCTGTTGCTGGAGGACAATATCTTCCAGATGTGCAAGCTAGACAACTTGCAGAACTTGTACCGCTCAGATTTGGATTGTAAGTACCATATACGCAAGGGAATTAGGTACTGTATTTTGTGCCTGCGGGGCAGAAGTAACCTTTAGGACAAGCTTAAGGTGCAGTAGAGCCTCCATTGCAGTAGTTACCAGCTGTACAAATTTAGCAAGCATCATCAACCAATGTGAAACTAGTTCCTGCTTTAGGGTAAAATCCAGCTGGGCAGCCGACTTTACCTTTTTGACCTGAATAAGGTGAACTTGCCAGACAGAAAAATCCATTTTCACAAGCAGTTCCAGCTGTACCTGAGCCTGCTGCTGTTACGTAAGTGCCACTCAAAGGCAAACAATCCTGAGAGTCTGCATTAATACTTGTAGCATCACTGTAAAACCCGAATCTACATTTTTCAGCATCCAAATAAGGAGCAAAAGAGAACCAACCTGCCCCAGTTGATGAGCAAGAAGTAGGGAAAGCGCTGTTTTGAATGAAAGTATTTTTTAGACAAGGTTTGCAGATAAAAATGTTGTCAACATCACTGAAATGGCCCTCAGCACATTGTAAAGGTTTGTTTGATTGAAATTAGCAGACTTTTCCAGCGGGACACGTTTCGCATGTGGTTCCTGTTTTTGAAAGAGGTGTGTATGTGCCG
>Ga0007756_10057222_pt1 | contig 12102 bp, 1 predicted proteins | sample LauGreSu1BDMLBDD_FD_61639 | JGI IMG/M metagenome (GOLD analysis project Ga0007756, IMG submission 61639) | Metatranscriptome of freshwater lake microbial communities from Lake Michigan, USA - Su13.BD.MLB.DD (Metagenome Metatranscriptome) | ecosystem: Environmental > Aquatic > Freshwater > Lake... | reverse complement strand
TCTTTGCAGCCTTTGGCGGCATCTGCACGTTCAAATTATGTCGCTCGTCTTGGTAACCAGTATCGGAATGATTCACGCCTGAATCACTTAATTGCTGAGCTTCTTGCACACCCGCATCCTGATGTGGTGGAGGTTGCATGTTCAGAAGAATTTGCTCAAATCTTGCCTCCTCAAAAATTGAACGTGGCGAAATTTTACGACGCGCATGCTGCAGCGCTAGTACTAGCAGCAAGTTCACAGAAATTTGACGTTTTGATTAATGAGTTTCAATCTCCCTCTCGCTTTTTTAAAAGTATGGCCATTGCTGAAATTTTCAAGATGCTTCCGTCCACGGAGCAGCTATCAAAAATTATATTGAGCAGCGTGCCCGTTATGATCAAGCAGCTTCTTGAAGCTTGCATTCGATTTCGGCGTCAATCTGTCCTCGAAAGTGTTTTTCCAACTCTTCGAAACGTCCATGGCAATGTTTTTATGGCACCTTTTTTACATGGCTTAAGCTCGGCCTCGGTTGCGAATATTCTAGGACTTGAGGGGAAACATTGCGATATCAATTTTGATGACAATTGTAATGATGTTCCGCCCTGGTTTAGTGCCGTGGACTGGCGATCAGTGGCTCGATTTCATGGTAAAGTTTTACTACAGTATCTCCGAATTCGTCTCACAAGCCTCGAGCCGTTTCACCGTGAACGATTTTATCGAAACTTCTTAATTCGCTCTTTGAAAATTTCAAAACCAGACCATGTTTGGGCCGAATTAATTCAGAGGCATGCTCTGGCTGTTCTTGCGCTTGCTTGTGATTTCCCTGTTGTTGTCTGGAACGTAGAAAATTCCGAGGCGAGTCAAGTCTTTGACCATAAATTACATGCAACTTATTGTATTATGAGGGCCCCCGATTTTTTACCAATTGATCGTTATCTTAATAGATATCCTGATGAGTTTGTGACTGCTTACCTTGCCTCTCTCCGACTAGACGCTAACGATCAGCTTCAAGGCGTGTTTCCTTCCGATTCCATTCGAGAATTTTTGTCTTGTTATTATCCTTCAGGAAAAGAAGGCAAACGGATTATAAATCGCTTAATCAGCGGACTTATCGATAAAATGGAGTCGATTTCTGGGTTCCACCACTTAGGTTTTCAATGGAGCCGTCGTCCCGCCCATGCAGCGCCGATGCAAAGCTTTCGAATCTATTCGAAACGAAGATCTGTCGATTTGATGGAATCTGTTTACACCCAATTAAATCAGCTGGACGCACTGAAGTTGTTGTCTTGCAAACCAAGTAAGGATGAATTATCATACTCTATCCCCTCATTTGGTTCGAGTGAAGCGGAAAGTGCATTTCAGAGCTTGATTCCTGAACCTTTACGTGCATCCGGATTTACTATCTGTTCTTTTCAATTTCGTCTTGATCTGCCAGAAGGATTTTGTGTCCTCACTGCAGAGCGCATGTTGCCAAGCCTCAGTGATGCCACGCACTCTCTTGATCTGAAGCGTGTTAATTTTTTCAATGTCGCCGTGTCGATTCCTGCGGCTGCAAACAAGCTGTTTTCCAGTGCCTCAGCCGCGGATTTAAAATCTATGGGGCTACAATATTCAGAACTGTTTCGTGCGAATCATGATTTCATGTCTTATTTTGAGCAGCTCACTCAACCTGCGCGCTATGGAGCATGGCGCGACTTTCTTGTTTATCGCAGCTTGGAAGCTCAGTTGAACTCTGTCATTCGCTCGGCCACCCGCTCAGACAACGCAGTGGCCGTTGAACAGAAGAGAGATGGGAGCGCAAGTGGTGCACGCGATGTTTTTGATGAAACTCAACCGCTTATTTTTTATCAAGAGGGTTTTGCGGAACCAACCTTCGCGCAGCTGGCCCGTTTGGTGACCGAACTACATCAAAAGTGTTTTGGATCTCGAGAACTGGACGGACAAGCCATTCTGCTGAATCTGACGGGAACTGATTTGTCAATGTTGAGAAAGGTACTGTTTCGCGTGCAGGAACACGCGAAATTTTGCTTCGACTTCTCGAGGAATTTGCGAACCGGTCTGTTTGATGCCTTTAAGCAAGGTTATGGTTCGTTATTGCACTGTAAACCCGTTTACGATGAAGCTCAAGTTTTTTTCTTTTCCGAACTTTTCTCTTGTTTCGAAGTTCGTGTCAGCTGCTTTTACCATGATTGAAGCTTTTTACCCAGTGTCCGAATTCATTGTTGCTACCGGAGACTCGAAAGGCTCCCCAGAAGTACCTGAGTTGTTCGAGGACGAAGTCAAGTTTTGGAGAATTCACTTAACTGAACTTTTTCGTATTTCATATCGGGTTTCCGGGTTAGCATCTTCCAATGCAAGCTGGAGTGGGGATGATGTGTCAAAAATTATCTCTGACTTTCGGTCCTCTCTTGTAGCGAAAACATTTCGTCTCGTAATACAAACAAGGTGTGCGTGGACTTCGGAGCTCCTGGATCGCGTGGCTGAGCTTGATCTCCTCAAATCGTCTCTACTGTCTCGCATCTCAGTGTTAGCGAAGGCTCAGCGTCAATCCGTTTTTCACCTTTTAGCTTCGGATGCCCCTGCCCCTAATTCAACATGGGATGCCCCTAACAAACCAGAACCCCGAGTGGGACGGCCTTTTTTCCTTGAAGAAGGGCTTGACAATAACCTGGATCGTGATTATGCCCAGGTAATTCGTAATTGCAAAAAAATCTTGTCTTGGATGGAAGGAAGCTCTGTCCAGGCCTCATCACAATTATTTTGTTTGATGCATTATTATGTTTCCCTTTGCGCTCGTCAGCGCGCCGAGGCTGAGAGAGTTTTACAAAACTCGCTAGATTTTCTGAGTGTATGCAAATTAATGGCTCTACCAGTCGATATGGTGAACACCGTCATCGAGATTCTAAGTTCCTTGGTTGGGCTTTCTCAGGCCCGAGGTGTTACCCCGGATGTGGTATCGGGCCTCTTTCGTCCACTGCTTCTTGGCACGTGGGCGAACCAAGTGAAGGATTTTATTGACAACCAAATCCACATGAACAATGTTGATACACTCCCAAACGAATACTCAAATATTGTGGAACTCAAGTACAGGAAAATTGTTGAACTTCACTCGAACTCAGAATTAATTTGTGTTCAATGTGGTGAGGCGATTACCCACTCATCAATGTGTTTTGTCAAAGGTCGACACGGGCAGTCCGAGTTCCTGCGTCTCTGTATGCTCTGCGCCGATGCGTCTTCACCTGCGAACCTCGCGTCTAAGCGTCAGTCCTTCGCGTCTCTACTGGATGTTTGCGGTACCTACACTTTGGCCGAAGACGAATTATTATTGAATTCCATAGCCGCTACAGCCCAGACACATAGCGATCTTCATTCAGTCATGTCGGGGCTACTTGTAGAGGCGAAGGCTCAAGGCCAGCGTGCTGCGAATGACGTTGCGAATGCCTCGCGATCTCAGGCTGATGAAAAATTCTGTTTGGATGCGTTGACAGGTATCTTGCGCGCGTACAAGCGGAACAACGAGGAAAATTGGCAGCTGTTTCCGATAGCGCAACTTGTTGCTGACTTTCAAATCTCTATGAATGCGCCTTGGGTTCTCGGTGCCGAGCATCAAAAATTATTAGAGAAGATAACCGAATCTACTTCTTTTCACACACGCATTATTTCAAACCTTGATACGGATCATGCAATGCGTTTATTACAACGGTTGAATTTTGGTCCGGAGTTGGATTTGGGTCCGGGTCTCTCCGGATTAATTGGGCTTGGGTACAAAGTTAATCACTGTCTTCTACTGTCTTCTGGTATGCAAGCATTCCGAATGTTTGCTGTTGTATGGCGCAGACTTCACAATCGACTATCCCTACTTGGCGAGAAGGAGGCATCAAGTCTGGTGAATAAATTCCTTCCTGAATTAACCGTTTTTTGTCGCAATCTTTTGGACTGTGTCGTAAAGCACTTCGGTTTGTGGGACGACTACGAATTAACCACTCCTTTTGACCAATACTGTGTCTCAGCCAACCTGAAGTTTCCGCCCTCTCTTTCTCGGGAAGCTGGCATCGTTTTTGCCAAAACTGTTTTAGAACACTTTTTCCCTTTTTTTTGTTGCTCATTGCACGGGTGGGCCGGTGATGGAATTGTTGGCCAACCCTCTGAGCACTTCATCATTCGAGCAAATGTTCAGTATGCTTAGGCCAGTGCATCTTCCCACTTTCAAGGGTCAAGGTCATGCCAACATGGATTCGCTCTGGAGCTTGCTCGCTTCAGAAACTTGCATTTATTATCCTAATCATTGGCGATTAGTCTTCGAAGCCTTAACCACACATGTGCCGGGCTCTAACCAACGAGAATTTTTTCACGTCACACAACAGGTCGAACGCTATCTAGGTTTGCCGCGCCGCAAGGCCCCTTTGGCCTACAAGGCGAAAGTGTTACGCTGCGTTCCTCTGCTGAAACTCGGAGCCGACAATTGTCAAGCACTCGTCTCTCTCTTCGAGTGTCTCTTTGGCCGAACGAAGCGTCGTAAGCTTTCTCAGGAGCTCCGCGCAATTGTTTCAGAAGCACTGGAAGGAATAGGTGGTCTTCTGGATGCTTCTCGGCCTGGAGCGCTCACCGAAGATGTGCGTGACCAATTGCAACGCTTCCGCGATATCACTGATGCCAGCGTGCGTAAGACTTTGGAAAAAGCGACCAGCAGCAACTTTGTCTCACAAAGGCAGGCTGCCTTGAACTCTCTGATTAATGCGACTCATTTCACGTACCCGCCCATCAAGCGGCTTGCAGAACTCAAAACCACTTTGGAATTCGTATCGGCCAAAATCAAGAACGAGACGACTGCTTTTCGAGCAGCGGTTCTCGGTTATTTCTCTATCGACTCAGCACTTCCTACCCCCGTGTTAATGGCTGAGCTTGCAACGAAGCAGTCCGACGATTTTGATTTGTTTACGAAGGAGAAATTTCGGGGCTCCACTGGCTCCACTGTGCCTGAGCTCAAGGGCCTGGTCATGGAAAGCTCCAATGATTGCGTTAGTCAATCGGATCCTATTTCTCAGGCGGTATTTTCTCTTTGGATGCAAATGTTCGACGATGCCGAACGCGCTCCGGATTATTCATCTGACGAAAATGTTAAAGGCTCGATTGAAACATTTTTTGTTAAGCTGAGCCGGCTGGCCTTGTACAAGGGCTCTTTTGCCGTTGGAGAACTTGACCCAATTTCACCGGAACAAAAAGATTCTATCTGGACTGCCTCCACTCTCTTCGATTTTGGGTTTGAACTGCAATGGCGCAAACAGGTCAACGTCAAGGGTCTTCGGCAAGCAGCCGGCATGATTTTGGATCTTCATCCCATCTTACTTTCCCGCGCCGAAAAAGTTCTTGAACGTTCCAAGTTGAAGAAATTCCGAAAGTTCGATCTCGTCTTTCCACAATCTCTGGACCACAAATTTATTGACGTGTGGATGAGAAGCTACCATCGACGCCTTGCTGCGCGGTCTCCTAACTGGCAAATAGAAGACCTGTCGCGCACGCTGGAACATTTGGATGTCATGCGCAATGTCATTGGTTTCGTCTCTGCCATCTCCCATCCTGATGTGATTTTGTGCGTGGAGCGCATTATTTCAGCCTGTCAGGAGGCCAGCGAAGGTGAAGAGGTGGATTTTAAAATCAAATTAGGTGGTATTCCTAATTTGATCCGGGAACTAGCACAGCATTTGCCAAATTGGCGGCAGCATAACATGACGCAAAGGCTCATTCAATGCGCGGGCAGTCGTATGGATATATTTTCTGAAACTCTTACACAACTGAGCCGAGTTATCACGAAAGAGCGTCAACTCATCCTTACAAGTGTTAATGGATTTTTGTCCGACTTGAATTCGCAAGACGCAGCCATTGTCTCGCGACAATGGTACCAAGATCCCTCAGTAGAGGCCTTGCTTTCTGGTATGATCAATCGCCTTCCTCGCTCGTCGGCTTGTTTTCCTCGCGAAACTGCAGACAAATTCATTGAAATCGAAAATATGTTGACAAATTTAAAATGGTTCGATTGTGCGCATTATTTTCCCTCTCGTAACGAGCAACACAAGTTTTCTCGCTCCGTACCTTGCTCTGAGTCCTGCCCACATCTCAAGCCGCTTTCCAATGCGCAAGTCCAATATCTTGACTATGTGTCTGAGTTCATTGCCTCCCTTCCTGTCAATCCGCTGCCCGTCTTGTCTCTGGATGCACCTCGTTTTCTTGCTTCTGATTCAACTACCTATGCAATTAATCTTTTGGAAGCGTGCATTCGGGACAACTTTTTAACTATTGGCGGACCGTGTTGCACTTGTCGTTGGTACAACATCCCAGCTCTTCGGCGTTTGGCGACTGCACTTGCGGACCAGGCACGCCGCTCGCCAACAAACGAACTCAAACTGTCGGGCCCTTCTGAGGAAAGTAAACTCGGGTATGTTACAGAGGAAGGCTATAATGTCATCCCGAAGGACACACGCTTGTTAACAGTCTTCAAACATATGGCTTCCCTTGAGAAATCTAAAGGACTGGCGTGGCCGCAAGTGCCAATCGTGAAGTATTTCTGCTCCGCACTACTGCGTACGAGTCTGGCTCTGGATATTTTCAAAATGTACTGGGGTGCACATACCTCCGCCCCCAACCTTTCTTATATTCATAACCTACTTGCAAAGCGCCCGTCAGGTAAAAGGCCTCCTTTGCATTTGGGTGCCCTTTCTACTCGCGAGAAGGCGCGCCAACGCAATGCTTGTGTGGAGGAACTACTGGCCGTGTCTCCGTCCGCAATCCACCTCAAACCCGTGCGTAATCATTTGGTGAGATCTCGGCAAGACCTCCTCGACCCTTTCCTGGACGCCGAAGCAACCTTTGCAGGGGTCTTTGGGCGCCCAAGCCCACCTGTAGGCCCACCTGTAGACCGGCGAGGTGGACGAGGAGGAAGAGGTGGACGAGGAGGAAGAGGTGAACGAGGAGGACGTGGACGACCTCTTCCTCCAGGAGGAAGAGGTGAACGAGGAGGAAGAGGTGGACGAGGAGGAAGAGGAGGAAGAGGAGGAAGAGGAGGAACAGGTGGAAGAGGTGGTGGCCAGATTGATCCTTCTGTTGCGCTTGCTCTAGAAAGAAATCGCTCTGAAACGACCTTCCTGAAAGAGAAAGCAGCTTTTCACAATGCTCAACTCGTGGTTGTTGAGTCCTCCGACGCGTCCCCGCCTTTCATCAAAGAATTGCGACATGCTTCCGAGCTGTTCGACTTCGAAGGCTCTTTTTGGCTTAATAATTACTTGGGTCTTCGCAGGCTCTTGCCTCGCCAAATCCTCATGCTAGGGCGTAGACTCCTTGCGCGTGGCTTCAGTGTTGATCGCGGCGTGGAAGAGCGAGCCAAAGCGATGCGTCGTTGGACTACTCTGCCTACTACCAGCTTCACAGACATCATTCGCCTGCTTGACGCGCGCCCTGAATTAGCACTTGACACGAATATATTTGAGATGCTGCTCCGTGGCTGCATGCGCAACGACGAGCTTCTGGCCCCTGTGCACTACTTGTTATCTCCGGAAATCCTCAGCTCAGACCGCGCGCGAGTGGCAGCTTATGCTATCGGGCGCATTGCAACACAGCTCGGCGGAGAAAAGATGTCCCAGTTGATCAAAGCTGTGCTGGATTGCGAAAATCTCAAAGTCACTGCGCTGAAAGAAATGATGCGCATTCTGAGCTACGACCCCACGGAGACTAATGTTGCACTGATTGTGCACCAGTGGAACAAACCCGGCATGCATCGAGACGTGCGCGTGGTTGTGCTGAATCTCGCTTTTGAGTGGTTTAAAGCTCCGCAAAGCAAGGAGTATCAAGTTGCGGCGGCCTGGGATATTTTCACTTCGGCTGTGCGTCGGAAGCACATCTTTAAGCAAGCGGAAATCGTTATGTGCCTCGTCGGCGCGAGCATTGACGCCCCTGAGGTTTTGATCCCCCATTACGAGGATCTTCTATCTTCTTGTTGTTTGGGAACATCTATTCCTATTGAAGATTTATGTCTCAACCGCCGCAATGTTGAGCACTTCAATAACTCTCGTGGATCGTTTTTTAAGGTTCCCTCTCGGTTCGCCTCGCGATGGGCTGAACAAATTATTCTCCCCCTTTGTCGTCATTTTTCGTTTCCCAGCCCCAAGGAAAAGAAAGAATTTCGCCCCGACGTCAGTGCTGCCAAAGAAGATGCATTGCCTGTTTCTGGAGAGGTGGATGCGATCGTGGAGGAAGACGCCGACTTTGAGATGGTGGAGGCCCAGGACGGCGAACCCTCGGGGAAATTGGAAGGCGACAGCGAGACTGGCATCAAAGGCGCTGTTCATATCGCTTCTCGCCACCCGAACAAGCTGCCTGCTGGAGCCTTCCGCGACGACCTGGCGTTTCTTACCTTATTTGCGCTGCAAGACGGCTGGCTGCCATTCTTATGTCTTCCAGAACTGCTGCCTTTGCTGCAGGAGATTCTATCCGATGAAATGTGTTCCTTACAACCTGACGTTCACAAAGTTTTGGAAGGTCGCTGGAAGCTTGTTGTTGGCATGATGTTATTCGTCGCTGCGGTGCCTTGTAAACCTGTCTTGTTGCAAAATAAAAAAACCGATTTTTGGCTCCTCGGCTGGTGGAACAGCTCAGCGGCTAACTGCGAGAGTCAAGCGAGAGATGCTACGAACGCTTGGGCAGCGCACATGACCCTTGCGAAGGAGTTCGTTACGACTATGATTGAGAACTTCTTCCGTGTGTGTGAGTCTCTTTTTACGACCTGCTCGCTGACCCCTCTGCAGCGATTTCAGCGTGCGACGCTCGTGTCCCGTTTGGAGCACCTAGTATCTATTTCGCCACTTGGTGGAGTCTTTGTGGAAGTACGTAAAAATAACACGATCACCGGTGGTCGATACCGCCTATTTGTGGATGTGCTATCCAACTCCCAACTGCAACGACTCTCACAAACGCTCTCCACATCCGTCCGATCATTATTTTCTGAAAAGGTGGCTCGATTTAGGTTCGGCGTGACATTACGTGCAGTTGGGATGGGTTCTGAGTCTGAGGCCGTTTTTCTCTCCGCTTGTCAGGCTCTCATCCGCGAGGAGGCCAAATTTGGCCTCGCGGAGATGCTTCAAACGTTGTGTGAAATGTACTATGAGTTCAATCACTCTATTGCCATTAGTACCCTGACAAACGCAGAGGCTACAGATGGCTTGCTCAAGTCAACTGCTCAAACTGCTCAAAATCTTGTAAATGGCGATTCTTCGCGTCGCAATTTTGGAGTCTTCTGGCCTTTGCTGGAGATGGCCAACCCGGCTGACGCCGCACGTGCAGGACTCTCGGCTGACACAATCGCGCAACTGCGCAAGTTCGGATTTTTTCTCCTGGATACATATACTTGTGAACGCGATCCCGGGCGTGAGCGCGATCCCAGGCCTCGCTTCTTGGAGGCCGAGATTGAGAGTTTTTCACAAGAGTCGGTTCGAGGTGACTTTGGGCGCGAGAAATGGGTGAGTAAAATTGTTAGGAACATTCAAAATTGCACTCCAATGGATGAAATCGTATTGAACAAGGTGGCCAGCAGTTCACATTCACCCGTTACCCAGCTGTATGCCGAGCTGTGCGTGGCAATATTCACAAATCAAAAGCATGCAGACAAAATGTTAACGGAAGCCACGTTGGTGGTGAATAAGAAGCGCAGGCCAGATGACGTAAAGGTGGCTACCAAACGTCGTAAGTCTGGCGGGCCCGAAATGAACAGTGCCTTTCCCTCTGCCTATGCCTTGGCTTCACCGGCTGACGATGGAATGAGCCTGGGCTCATTGACCACGTTATTCGTGCATCTCGCTCAGTTCGACGCTCCCGCGCTCGGCAAGCTATTTGGTCGCGAGGTCAGTTGGCAGGAAATGCTAAGTCCGATGCTCAGATCCGGCGGTAGATTTGCCATGGAACGTAACAACGACAACGTGAGCCTTGTAATTAAGTCCCGCGTGCTGCTCGTGTCGCTAGTACAAGAGGCCAGAAAGAACGCCGTCCTGGCCAATAAGCTCACGGATGATCGTCGTCTATCTACCGACACTTCCCTTGTGGCGCTTCTCCTTTCAGATAAGGGCGACGGGCAGTGCAACGTGGACGTATCAGCGGGGCCCGAGACATTCGCTCAGTTAATGTTGATGAGCCTATCGGCCGGCTTGTCTAGTGCGACGGACTTCACTTACGAAGACGTCGAGCGCCTGGGCTCCAATGTCATACATCTCGCCTTGCAGCTGGACGTCTTGAACAAACTCACGCTCTCCCATGCAAAGCACACCTTCGTTCGGCAGTGGCTCTGGAGTGCGGCCATCACCGACCCGCGCGTGTGCTATCTGTTGGGTGTGTGTCTGAACTCGACGACTTTGTGTGTTTATCTGCTTCAAGATATTGTGCTCCTTGAACGGGACAACTGCATGCTTCAGGCCCTCGCCGCATTGGAATCACTACAGGCCTCTCTGTGTGCGGCACATGTTGGTATGGACAAGCATCACTTCGCCGCCTTGGTGGAACGTGTGGGTTTGTCAGACGCACGCCGGCTTCTTGCCCAGCTAGGCTTGCCTTCAACGGTGTTACGAGTTGACGACGTGAAATTCAATCGCGGAAGCCATCTGAGCGTCGATGAGACTGCGCTGGCTAGTGGTCCTTTGCGTCTCTGCTCCAGCATGAGCCCATCTGCAGCGTCGGTGATTGCCAGTATGAAAATGTATTCTGCGCTGGGCAAGCCCTTTGCAAAAAGCCTTATTAATTTATGTAACACTTTTGTCCAACTGGAGCAAATCCGTCTTGATGCTACAAAGGCTGAAGAGAAAACCAAGGCGCAATTCTCTTTATGTCCGTTAGCTCTAGCCCTCACGCGACAGGCCTTGTATCTTGCTGGTCTCGGTATTCAACAGCCAGGGAAGTCTAAAACTGGGCAACTTATACGCCATTCGGAATTTCTCCAGCGCAATGGGGTTCTGGGCATTTTTCGGCGCCACTTCACCGCTTCCTTTTTGCTCACTGCGCCCCCGTTTCTGCTGCGATGCGCATTATCTACCGATGAGCTCCTCAGCCTCGCTCTGGGTCTTGTGTCTGCCGGTGCACACGTTGGCGTCGATGACGTGCCATTCACTGCCGATGAACTCCAAACTGTTGCTAGAGCTGTAGGCTGCTGGTTCGAAGGTCATTACGACTCTCTGTTGGCAGCTCTTTTAAACTCCGGTGTTGGCGGGACGCAGTTTCTGCATCTGCTGATGAAGGAGCATCCACTGGTCTTTCTGCAGTGCTCCGAAACCCATCTATTCAAGGCCGTGGAACTCCTTCTCGATGTCGCTGCGCAGGCTTGTGGCAACGGCCAGAGCCTGATTCCACCTGTTCCTGCGGTTCAGGACAAAGAACCAAAGCCTTCCTTGGACATCGCGAAAGCGCTGCTGGAGCTTTTTAACACGTGTCTTGATAAAAAAAATGTTTCCAAAAAAATTTCGCCAGTCTATAAACAGCGTTGCGAAGCGCTGGTGCGCAGTCTCTTCACAGTTCCGTCTGGCAACTTTCAGTCGAATCTCACGTCGGGTTCCGCCCCTTCTGTGAATCCTCCATCAAAACCAACCACCACTACCTCCTTTCGCGATAATCTTAAGCTGAGCTTGTGTCTACGTTTCTTGTCTGAATACCCTGCGTTATGCGCCGATGCTTTCGAGACAGAACAATTGGCCATTCTTTTTGCAGCATTTAAGCTTCCCGCAGGGTACTTCTATACTTTCCTCAAGGAAGCGAACCCTTCCTTCGCATCCTTCATAAACAGGCATCATAGCAGAACGAATGTCATATTCGAGCCCAAGTCGCTCGCACTCGTGCAGGCGTGTGTAGCGCCACGCCCGGGCGAGACACGCGCCTTCTGGCTCTCCGAAAATTTGCAAGAGGTGGCAGAGATTTGTGTGGCACTGGCGGCCCATATGCGGAGTGTGGCGCCATTGGTACATGTGGCCAATGAGTTCGTGGACCCCTCGTCCGACTTGTGGCAAGTGCACGGAGCGGTGTGCAAGAACCACCCCATGCTGCTCGAAGAGCTCGCTAAGAAATGTTTGCACCTTTTTATTCCTACCGGCTCGAAGGGGT
>Ga0007756_10016841_pt1 | contig 12194 bp, 18 predicted proteins | sample LauGreSu1BDMLBDD_FD_61639 | JGI IMG/M metagenome (GOLD analysis project Ga0007756, IMG submission 61639) | Metatranscriptome of freshwater lake microbial communities from Lake Michigan, USA - Su13.BD.MLB.DD (Metagenome Metatranscriptome) | ecosystem: Environmental > Aquatic > Freshwater > Lake... | reverse complement strand
AATGAATTTAGAGACAAGGGTATCAAAACAAAATGGGCGAGTTACTGCTATGCTAGTTTGATTGGATGGTATCAGGTAGGAAACAAATATGGTTGTTTTTACTCAGTCGTTTAGCGCACAAAGCATCGCTGCGGCACGCCTTGTCCACACGGATGGCTGAACTAAAGTCGGCAGGTCTACGTGTAGGATGAAGTTGGTCGACTGCCCGGTAGTGGACAGTAAACCAGCGCGTTTGCCGGTCTTGTAACACGGACACGAGTATTCTTCAGGGCTAGGTTTGTAGTTCTCCATCGGTTTGAACCAAATAATCGGCATCTTGCTGTAAAGTTCCGCTGGTAATTGATCATCTATCACCTGTTCTTCACGGTTGTAACGTGCTCCGTCCATGAAGAAACCATGGATGTACACTCCATCTTCTGGTGGCTCGTCTAGCTCTTCTGGCTCTTCTGCTTCCTGTACCTAGAATGAAAATGCAAGTCGGTCGATAGCAATCTTGTAATTGCGCGCGTGGGTCTGCAAGCACCCTGTCATGAATCCTTGAGGGAAGAAAAGACCAGAGATCCAGTAGCTGATTGGCTAGCCATTAACTAACCAAGAATTTATGAAAGCACATCTTTAAATCAGGTCTTAGAACCATGAGGCTAGTGGTTTCAAACTTGGATAGGCTTTCTTAGACCAGTTGGCGGGTACCACTCCATTCTAAAGTGAAAGATACATTCCATCCAGCTCATCACTCATGACTATAAATCCATGAATGGCCTTTTCAAGATCACTCAAACTTTGTCTCATAACTTTTAAAAGCCTGTTGAATTTCTCCATTTCTTGTAACAACACGGTCGTTAGTGATGGTAGAAGGCCGTTATTAGTTTTGAATTACTCTTTTTTGCCTTCAGCACGGTCAAGATCAGGAGGGACTTCTTCAACGAACTACTTAACGCGTGTAAGCACAACTTGGTCAGGACTCATGCCACCAGCACTGCTTGAGACTCTTGGCTGGATGCTAAGAATGGTCTCAATACATTCAAGAGAATCGTTCTTCTAGTAACTGATATTAGCATTTTCATGAAGACCGAAAACTTCAGGTTGATCTTGGAGCGGGAAGGTTTCGATGTAATCTCTGTAAACTTCAACTTTTCCATGAACTGGCGCATAATAAAGTCCTGAATCAGAGAAAAGGTATCCATCCTCTAATTCTTCTTTACAATAGTACTTCTCAAGAGTTGTTAGAAGGCATCTACGATCGTTGTCATCAGTGACACGTCCACCATAGTTGATATGGCCAGTTACATATACTAAGGCGTCCCAAGGAAGTTCTTCTTATTCGTCAAGGAAAATCTTAAGCATCGTAATGCTAGTGTCTAAGTCTGAATCGTTAAATTCGTAAGCTGTGTTCCAGCCAAGTGGTCCAAACTTTCTTCGCTCTTGTATAATAGCATGGAAGAAAGCAAGACCGAAAATCAGCTTGCACCAGGTTTCTTGTTTCCTGCAGTCGTCTAATTATTTCTGAGAAATATTAGCATAGCTACGCCTTAGATTAGCTTTAAGACCCTTTGGTGGCTCGGTTGTCATTTTCACTCCGTTTTGTAGTGTTGAGACAGGGAAAAGAGGAGTTGGCATAGAAGTAAGGAACAAACGGAAGTCTGCGTTGATGTCTAATTTCTCTTATAATTCTAAAGTGCGTTTTTCAAGATCCTCCATATAAGTCTTCGCTAAATGGCAGTTTTAAAGCATTACCCAATCTCCAGTTTTCACCGCATTCTCAATCAAAGCATTCGCTTTTTCACCCTGGCCCTGTCCAAGTGAAATGATCGTAAGTCTTGACCCGTATTCCATTTCAGATGCGAATTTGAGAAGTTACTGGGTAGGATCAGCACCTGTGGAAAGAATGAAGATTAAAGGTGTCTTGTAGTCAGTGTCTTGATAAATGCCTTCCATAGTAACTGTTTAGCCTTCAACGAAGTACTTGCCCATTCTTTGCAAAACGTAGTTCTAAAAAGCGATTTGAATTTTCTCAGGTCTGAATGCTTTTATAATGATAAGCTAATCGAAAATTGAAATCTTTTCAGACCACTCACCAGGTAGTGGTTCAGATTAAGGATTTTCGCATTTAGCCCAGTTCTACCAAGAAGCATTATTGATAACTAAGTCTTCCATGAAACCATCAAAAGATTCTTTAACATTAATCTCTGTGCTATAAAGTAATTACAGCTATAAATCACTAAGCATAGACTTAGGGAAAGGATTGGGTATCATCTTTGCTAGTTGTGCTTCAGTCAAAGGCATAGCACCTCTTAGTAGCAAATTCCAAGGAATAGATTAGATGAATTCACTGTTTCTGTCAATACTTGTGCAAATCAGGAATGAGAAAATAAGCTTGTCTTTTTCGAAAAGACCTCTCGATACATTTGTAAAAATGTTCCTAGTAATGTTTTCGATCAAACTCTAGATTCTGGTTTCTACAACATTTGATTTTGCTGCAGTGTCAATTGCCTTATTGAACAAAACTTTGATGTACTCAAGAGAATTCTAATACATATCATTGATACGTGCCATGTCTGCTATGACGAAGTACACGATACTGCCTCTTACTGCAACTGATTTATATCCGAGACGAGTTTGATTGATCTCTTCTTCTACTACTGTTGCCTGAGCAATACGAGAGTTGATTTCGGTCGAAGTAATCTTTGATGAGTCAAGAACATTGATAAGAGTGTCTTCATCAAGAATTTATTCTTCAGTCGATTCACTTAGCATTTTAAGAATAGTGTTTTCGATGTTCTTCAAAGTCTTCTTGTCGTTAGCCATTTATACAACGATTTGATCACGCTTTGCTTCGACCTCTGGTTTTTCTTTGACAACGACATCACCTAAAAGTTACTCTTCAAGACCTTCAAAAGTCACAGTAAAGTTGATAAGTGTAACTTTGATGCAATCTTCAGGTTTGTAATGAGGGTTAGGAAGCTTGGTAGTCATGTAGAGACGGAAGTTCATGTCGTAATCAGCTAGTGCTTCTCCAAGTCTGATCTACATGATACCACCTTCGCCCTTAAATTCAGAATGTAGTAAAATTGGATCAAGGCCAGCATCTATTTTCTCTTAGACATCCTGCACAAGAACTGGATTACCATTTCTTACTGCATTTCCAACATCTCTAAGGAAAGTTGGTTTGCCAAACTTAATCATCAACAAGTTGTCTTTTTTGTGCATATTCTTTATCCATTTAAATGCCTACTGCTATGGATCAATACAAAGGCCCCAACGTTCAGCTACAGTAGTCAAAATACCATTTTCAGCAGAAGTTTAGTCTGTTGGAAGAGAATCGATACACCATCCACGAATTGTAACTGGATCACCCATAACTTTTACTAAAGAAAAAACGTCAGAACAAGGAATCTACATCTCAATACATGTCTGAACCCAAGAGTCCGTCAATATCTTTCTGTAAGTGCCAGTAAATGCTCCGAAATAACTGATGCAGGCTGCAGACAAAAACACATTGCCGACCAACTGAGTTAGTTCATTATTCAAAATACCAACAGTTTCTTCCCATCTAACACCTTCATCGGCTAGTAAAACAACCAATTTTTCTGCTCTGCCCATTCTTGCTGTATCGCGAGCCATTTATTTCTCTAAACGATCTTTCTCATCCACTAACTGCTTGCATTAGGCTTCCAAAGCTGCGACTTTGTCTTTAATCTCCTTAACAGCTGCCAGTGTTTTATTGAGTACTTCCATATCTGCTCTTAAATTTTTGTCCATTTCTTCAGCTTTTTCTTTTTTAGGGATGATATCTTTATTGATTAGCTAATACTTAGAAAGCGCGAGAGCCCATTCGCAGAGCTTACCAGCTGCAACTGATTTGCTAGCGATAAGATCTGGTTTGAAATCAGGTAATTTGAAATACTTTTCACGTACATTTTTCCAAGTTCTTTCAGGAATTTAAGTGACATCAAGAGCTTTGACTGTTCCCAAGAATTTACCTGGATCCATAATAGTTTTCTTAATTGCATCCCAACTGATATCTTTTTGACCAAGCATTATAACAACAGCTTCCATAGTAGTGATAACAAGTTAAGGTGGATTAGCATAACCCTTGATCTCTCCTACAGAGGCTTTATCTAAATTGTCAACAATTCTTTTGGCATTTTCCAAAATAGGCATAGCTTGTTATAAATCGAAGTCAGCATCATCTTTGATCAACTTAGTTTCAGCTGCTCTTTTCTCTACAACTTCTTTTTCCTTCATCGCATCTGCCTCTTTAGCATCTGCGACTGCTTTATCTTAACTCACTTTTTCAAGAGTGATCTTGAGTTGCTTGTTAGACTCCACCAATTTAGGTTGCATTTCGGCAAGAGTAACTTTTAGAACTGCAATATTGGAATTAGTGTCATTCAATTTCTTAAGGCCGTTAGCGAGTCTGTTTTTGTTTGTAGCCATTTCTTTTCTCTTAATCTCGAGCTTGTTTATATATAAGCTGATGAGATCTAGGTAAGATTTTGGAGTTGTGTATACTTTTCTACGCAATTCATTCCAGAATCTTTCTGAAACAGCTTCTACTGATGTATGGACAATAGTGCACATCTTTGCTAATGATTCTCTAATTTCTTCATTAGGTAATTCAATTTGTTTTAAGAAAGCTGTTGACACATAAAGTAGTGCCTCTGCTGGCCAGCTACTAAACCAATCAAGTGTGCAGCAGTTAACTAGAGATGGGAACTTACGACATCTGACACGTAAAGTTTCTCCTACAGGAGACATACACAAACAAATGTGTAAGTATTCTCTAACTCTTGAAACAAAAAGTGCATTCACAACATCACTAGTACCTACCAATTTCTTTTCCTCAGCAATCGGACGCACATCGTTTAAAATACGATCTTTATCTTCTGGAAGCATTAAGTTTGGAATTTCACCAGTGTTTAATACGTTATTGATATCCTCTAAAAATGTTTCACTGATTTGGAAGTGACTGTCTGTCATAGTGCATGCTGTACCTCTGCAATCTACATTTATACCAGTGTCAAACATGAGATTTTTTACGAAGTCTCTGAAATGAGATTCACCGAAACCTTTTACGATTTCAATCTGCTTAAAAGCCATTCCATAAATGTGACTACTTAATTTTATCAGGGATTGTTTACCTGAGCCACCAACTCCAATTAGCATGATATTGCCGCGTGGTTACCTCAGTGTACGAAGGATTTTCAACAAATGGAGGACTGCATCCTCGAAGAAAACAAGATTCATTTTGATTGTTGTATAAGAGTTGTAATCCTCCAAGAAATCTGTTAGAGTCTTTTTTATTTTAACTGGGTCTCTTAGCTCTTCGTAAAGCCTTTAAGTAGCTTCAATCTTAAGTAAGTCCGAGAACATGACTTTCCTTTCTCCAAACAAATCATTAAATTCTAAAGGAGATCTGAAATTTTTGTTTAAAAGGTCCATAACAAGAGTTGTGAACCATTTAGTGTCATCTGCATTGATTAATCTGTCAGCAAATACACGCGATACCTCATTGACCCAAAGTCTGTGCATGCTGTCAGCACTTTGAATTGATTTTGGATGGCTCATCAAAATACCTTATATAACTTTAGAAACATCTCTGAGATTGAACATATAATGGAATTTGGCTGGTGTAGCTCTAAGTTCTTCTTGTATTTTGTTGTAAATTTCGACAGTGCTCTCGATAATACCAAAGCAGCAGCTCTAAACAGGTTCCTAGAATCCAGTCTTTAGGAAACTCTCAAGAATTGATGTAAAAATCTTAGACAAAATTTGAGCTGATGCGACTGGCATGCAGAACATATTAAAATGGGTTGTGAAACGCGGAGTTAAAACTGCACGACCACCACCAGGAGGAGCAGCGCAACCAATTAAGGTAGAGTCCTAAATACCTTTCCATTACCACTCAACACGGTCGTAGAATCCCCACTTATCAACAATTAAGCGAAGTAATTCGATTGGTGGTGAAGCTCCATAGAATTCAAGAGCTGGCATGTTGATGTCGTCAACAAAAATAGCTACCTTCTTACCAGGCGCAGCACCGTAAGTCATACGAGTTTTCTTTTCAAGTTTTTCTTCGAGATTTTGTTGTACTCTAAGCGAAGCTGTCTAGGCTGAGAAGTTGAGATAAACAGGAGTCAAATCTTATTGACTGAGTTCAGTCATAGTGCTCGCAATCGTTACGGTCTTTCCTACTCCTGTTAATCCAGTGAAAAACACATTTTTTCTTACTGAGAGTAATGTCTTAAGACAGTATGCATGCTTGAAAGTGTCTGCGGTAGGAACCATAAGGTCAAAGTAACTTGCCTCTCTGTCATACTCAAATTTAGGCACTGCACCTTCCCAAGGTTTGAATATGTGATCTTTACCTTTCATGTCGAAGTAGTAATCGAATACGGTAAAAGAGGTAGGGAAGTTAGCAGTCTTAAAGCAATCTTTGACAAGATTATCGAAGAAAGATTTGCTATAATCATCTAAGCCCGCACCAAGACCCCAGGCGAAACTCCAAGCAAAAATTGAATCTAAGTCTTTTCTCTTTTGTTTATCTTCACCTTTAAACCCTTGTTCTACTTTTAAGAATGCTTCCAAGAAATTGCAAACTGATTTTACCAACTAGAGATTATCTGTCTTTAGAGGTTCCTTAAGAGTTCCATTTCTTATTTTCTCAATACCGATGTTGATAGTGGTCAGGAAAGTATCCCAAAGATATCCTTGAAGGTCTTTGCTAAGGATAGTTTCATCAGGGAATCTAGCTTCCATCCAAGATTTAACAAATGGTTCCCATCCAAGCTCTTCAGCTGTTAAATAGACCATACCACAACGAGAAACTGTAGCTGGAGATGCTACAGCTAAGTCCATAACTTCGAAAAGCATTCTCATCTGAGGTCTTAGCTTAATACGCTAGCCGTTTGATAAACACAAAGTCATGTTGTCATCGAGCACAGTATTCATGTTTTCGATCCAAATGGCGTCTACAGGGCCATCAAAAATTGTCCACGATTTGTCTTCAGTAAGATCTTAAGCTGATGCTCTCATCATTTTCGAGGCCAAACCATCAGACCACTCTTGACTTGTGAGGTTGACTTCTCCATACAGCTCTCCCATAGAAATAGCTTTTGGATTAAGAAGTTGCTTGTGGACTTTTTAGAAACTTCTGTCAGCAGCATCTTTCATTTCTTCTCTGATTGTAGTCATGACATCTGCCAACACTTCGTAGCATTAGGTCTTGCCACCACCTGTAGGGCCAACAAGCATAACACCGAATCTGACGTTGAAAGTCTCATAAAGGTAAATAACCTTCTTCATAAACTCTGGCTTGGATTGCAGTCTACGTCTGTGGCAGGATTCACTAATCTGTTTTTCTAAGAATGTATAATCCGGGTCAAGAATCTCGACAGTTGGGAACAGATCCTGAATAATGGCTGCAAACAAGGGTAAGTCATCTTTGAGGAATTTAGGTACGTTTGCATCACGCATAGCTCTGATCAGCACTGCATCTTCAGGTTGGTTCGCATTAGCACGCTTTAAAGAACCTGCCATGACTAGAACGGATTTCACTGCTCTCATACCGAAGTCATAATGGTCTTACTGACTTAATTATTCAGAACTGAGCTTGTAAAGCTAAACCATTTTTTAGGATAGAATTTTGGCTTCTCCGAAACCTTCAGCGAAAAGCATGATTTCAGCAATCAGACGATAATCAGGGATCATCATCGCTACTGGTCTGAACATGACTTTTAAATTATCTGGTAGCTCAGTACGGCCAGCATAACCTGGATTCATCGTTACGTGAGCTCCAAACTCAGGTTTGAGAGGAATGTCATACCCGAAGAATTGAAGAGTGTCTTGTCCAGCGAGTAGACCATTACGAATAAGCAACAGCTGCTAAGCGATAACAGACAGCACTTCAACATCAATACGATTGAATTCGTCTAGACAAGTCCAGGCACCTTGCTGGCACAATCCAGAGAACAAACCTTGCATCATCTTGTAGTCTACTTGATCTGAACAGTTGAATACAATACAAAGTGTTGCGATAGCTTTGGCAAGATCCTTAGTTGATTCAGTCTTACCAGTACCGGCTGGACCAGCTGGGTTGGCACCGAGTTTGATATGCAAGGCTCCACTGATAGTGATCCAACATCTGTCAGTAAGAGGAGTGATAACCAGTCTTGAAGTGGCACCCATGTACTCTAGACCATACTTCAAAACAGCTTGAATTTGTTTGATAACAACCTCACCATCAGCATCATTTGCTTCGTAGTAATATCTTAGCTGCTTTTACCAATTAAAATCGTAAGGTGATTGTACATTGAGAACTTTAAGATCCTCCACAATATCACGGGCGTGCACATCTGTGGTAATCAAAGCGACAATAATGCATCGCTGTAAGTCAGTCAAATTAGATCTAACATGAATTGTAAGTGCTGCAAGTTAAGTCTCTTAATTTTCATAATGAGTTTACAATGCAAGCGGGTCGTTTTACATTTCATTTATTGCGTCTTCAGTAGTGCTGCACCAGAAAATTTGTGCTATAGTTGCAATTATTTATCCAGGGTGCTCTAGAACCCAATCCTTGCGAGGTCTGTCATTGTATGCTTAGAAACCTTTTTTCATTAATCTGCCAATGGTACTTTTCATTTCTTCTTGCACATTCAACAACCACGTTTCGACTGGGTTGCGCATCTTTTACACTTTTTGGAACTCTACACATTCTTTTTCTCTAGAGTACATTCTAGTAATCTCACCACTGAAGTCAGCGATGTCAAGTTTGACTAGATTGTCAAAAAGTGTTTTCAAGTGGAGCATGATCACATCCTTGTTGTCAGAGTTAGCAAGAATTTCTAGTAATTCGTCATCGGAAAGGAAATAGAAACGAGGGAATGCAGCTCTCTTAGTTTCCATGTATCTGTAAAGAGCTTTTGTGATTTCATCTAGAATATCATTCCAATTTTTGAGTTTATCGACGAATTAGGCATCCTGTTAGACAACTTTAAGACAAGTTTGGGTCTTGTTTGTCCTTTGCATAAGAGTCCTGAATTGTTTATCGATTGATTCGAACTTAGTTGCTTCGGCGCCTAAGGCTTTCTTGATTTCAGGGGAAGAGAAAATGTTTTCAAGATACATCCATTACTTCTGGACTTTGACCCACTCGTCTAATGCATTAGACAAGGTGATAAGATTTTTCTTCATTGTCTCAGCTTCGGTTCTTATAACCTTGACATAACGGTTCCCTAAGATCATATTGATGGTAGCTTGACCTTCATCTAATGCTGTGTACACATCATCGATACCAATCAACTAGAAAATACCATCTTTTTCTTTATAAGTTTTAGTCTCAAATTTTACATTTTTCCAGATGTCCTTCAAACCTTCCAATTACTCTTTGAGTTTGTGCTCTCCTGTGGCCTGAACACTAATAGATGTGATTTCGTCTTTGAACTTAACAACATCCATGTCAATCAGAGACTACAAAGTAAATCCCTCCGCCTTGATGTCTAAGTTTTGGCCAATTTAGCTACGGATCTCATCCCAATGATCATCGTTCAAAACTGGATTTCTTAATGCAGTCACAATAGGCATGGCATCATTAAATGTCTTGACACTTTCATCAAGTTTCATCTAGATGTAGTTTTGTGGAAGTGCTTTGCCAACTCTTGTACAGATTTTAGAGTACTTCTCTGCCTGCTTTTGAATTTCAACCGCATCAACTGATGCAAAAAGAGTTTAAGTCCATATTTTAAGTAAACCGTCCCATTCTTCGTATGAGTGCCACAATTAATGTCTGTTGAACAACTCTGACTTAAGTTCATCGAGGTTATTGAAGATTGTAGGCGGTACGTTTAAAGTTTCTTGCCAAGAGTTATATTTAGTAGAGGTTTCCTCCAATCCCTTGAAGTAAGCCCACTTTTTATCAAGATCGACAATCATTTCTTTCATGTTTGACAAATTTTTCTCGTCCAAGTATTTATCAGTTTTAATATCATCGAGCAAATCATTTACTTAGTTGTTAAGAGTTGGTATATTCTCGTCTGCTAACTTTTTTCTGTACTTTTCTTTTTCTTAGTCTTGAGACTGATCTACTTAATTTACAACTTGAGTCAAATCAAGTATTATTTTCTTGGTCTCTTTCAGATTTTACTCGTCTGCCTTGCTGATTTTGGTGTTACCATTAGCTTCTACAACCATGTAAACTGATGAGTACAAGTCTACTCTATCTCTGTAGCCTTGGAATTTTTCTTAAATTTGAGTTAACAACTTGTTTTATATTACGAATTCTGAAACGTCTGTGGCTGGTCGGTTGAGTTCTTTGTAAGAATTGCTCAGCCATTTTCTAGCTATTTCAATGCGGTCTCTGTTTATTGATGGAAGTAATTTCTCAATAGAATCATTCAGTGCTTTGGGAGAGGGCTGTAGTTTTTCTTTTATTTTCTTTGACTCAATTTAAAGCAAACCAATATCAGTGCAGGCAGGCAGATTGCTCTGGAAATGTTACTAGTGATACTTGAACAATTTCATAACGTTGTTGATGGTATCAACTGCATTTTTCAAGTTCTCTTTAGCCAGGACTGTTGTATCAAAACTTAAATTTCTCCAGTAAATTTCTAAAATTGGTTGAACTCTGGCTCTGAAGTGAATTGCTTTTTCGTAAGCTGACAAAGTGAGATTTTTTATTTTTTCCTTTCTTGTTTAAAAGATTTCTGTATCGTTGATCCAAGGAGTACAGTCAAGAGTGTCATCATTATCGTCAGGTGTGTCCCAACCATCACCCACATTGTCGTCCCATTCTTCTAATTAATCGGCGTATTTTTTCATGTCCTGATGTTTAGACCAGCGTTTGAAACACTTATTAATTTCTTCAAGACCTGCCTCAAAATCGTTTGTAATTTATGAAAAGATTTCTACTTAGGTAGGTGAGAATTTTGTACATTTCTCATGAATGGTAGGACAAGTTTTTTTGTATTTTTAAACAATCACTGGTGCCTCAGGTTCTTCACCCTCTTCTAATTATTCTGATTCAATAACCTCTTCTTCCTCTTCTATGTGCACAAATAAGTCAAATTCTTCGAGTACTGAATTACCTCTTGGAGGCAGAACGAAATCATCGATAGGCACCATTTTAAGCTCGTGTTCCTGGATGTCTAGTTTCTCTTCCATATCGAGATTGATGAAAAACATAGGCTCATAACCTCTTTGAGCCTGACCGGCTCCATTTGCGTCATCAAAGTCCATAGTCATAATTTTTTGCAAATTATCAGAGCCATGATCATTCAACTCCTCAAGCCTAGTTATCATTTCAGTAATAGAATTCTAATAAACTTTTTAAAGAGATTCAAGGGAAATAAAATCGACCAGGTAAGCGAATCGGAGGAATTTTGAGCAAACTTTACGCAACTGACTTCTATGACCGTAAGTCATACCTTTAGGGAAATCAAGTTTGGTCGCTTTTTCATTAACATCATTTTTCTTCAAAGCACCTGCTCCTGCGCTTGATTAGATGGGATTGGTTCGTTTGCGCTCCTCATCAAGAGTGATTTCAGAGATGATTCGAGCTCTTAGAACTTACAAAACAGAATCAATACACTGGTTAATGTTATCGCGGGATTAGCCTGATTTCTTTGTGATGAAATCCTTGGCCTTTTTTCTTTAAGCTTCTTATGCGCTTTTGAATTGAGCAAGTTCTTTGCTTTCGCCACGGCAAATGTCCATAAACTTCTGACCACTCATATCAATCATGAGTTTTCTGTGCTTTAATAGATGGTCAGAGAAATGGTCCTGAAGAATGAAGAGTTTTTCTTCTAAAGAATTTCTAGCAGCAATTCTACTTTGCTGCTTGATAGTTTTCTTCCAATTACGCATGTACTTCCATTTCTTGAATTGTTTGAAAAAATTGAAGTCTTTTATACTTGTGTAACTATCACGTTCAATCAGCCACTAACCTAGAGAAACGAATTCTATAGGTTAGTCATGCTCATACAGAGTCAATCCTTGTCCCGAAAGAGTGTAGTACTTGCGATCTTTGTCTCTGTTCTAGTAACCAACGACACTTAAGTCATAAGGGTCAGATGGGTTGGCACAATTAAGGTATAAGAACACACTTTCTTCCTCCGCCTTACTGTCTAAGAGAAGCTCAATGTACTTATCAAGATCAGAAAAGTTCTTTACATCTTTAGTCTTGCTTTTTTCTTTTTCTT
>Ga0007756_10058819_pt1 | contig 12249 bp, 23 predicted proteins | sample LauGreSu1BDMLBDD_FD_61639 | JGI IMG/M metagenome (GOLD analysis project Ga0007756, IMG submission 61639) | Metatranscriptome of freshwater lake microbial communities from Lake Michigan, USA - Su13.BD.MLB.DD (Metagenome Metatranscriptome) | ecosystem: Environmental > Aquatic > Freshwater > Lake... | reverse complement strand
AGTGGTGGTGGATCTAAGCCATGGAGACAAAAAGGAACAGGTCGAGCCAGATCAGGCACAACAAGAAGTCCTGTATGGCGCACAGGCGGTGTTGCTTTCGCTGCAAGACCCAGAAATTACGAACAGAAACTTAATAAAAAAATGTTTCGGGTTGGTATTAGGTCAATTTTGTCAGAGTTGCTAAGGCAAGACAGATTGGTCGTTAGTAATGATATAATTCCTACGACAGCTAAAACAAAAGCATTCAACGAAATAATTAAAGGCATTGATGCTAAAAGAATATTAATTGTAGTTGAGGAAGTAACTGTTAATTTAGCATTAGCTTCAAGAAATATTCCATATGTAGAAGTGATTGAAGCCGTAAATTTAAATCCAGTGTTATTGGTTTCCGCAGATAAAGTAATAGCTACTCCAGAAGCGCTGAAGCAATTAGAGGGGCGCTTGGTATGAGTTATAACACGTATCAGTTGGCGGGGGTCCTTGAGGCGCCTATTATCTCTGAAAAGAGCACAAACGCTGCTGAAAAAAACAAACAATTTGTTTTTAAGGTGCTTAAAACAGCATCAAAAAAACAAGTAAAAAATGCGGTAGAAGTTATGTTCAGTGTAGAGGTTGATTCTGTTCATGTTTTGAATGTTAAAGGCAAGCAGAAACGAGCTGGTAAAACTTTGGGTCAAAGATCTGATTGGAAAAAAGCTTATGTGAAGCTTAAGCCTGGTCATGATATAGAATTCTCTGCTGCTTAATTTTAGATCAATAGGAAACGGTAGAAAGCATGGCGATTGTAAAATCAAAACCGACGTCACCGGGATCACGGTTTGTTGTTCGCATCAAAAACGATGAGTTACATAAAGGCAAACCTTTTGCACCTTTACTGGCTAAGAAAAGTAAAAGTGGCGGTCGTAATAATCAAGGGCGCATAACAACACGTCATATCGGTGGTGGTCATAAACAGCACTATCGTATTGTTGATTTTAAAAGAAATAAGTTAGATATTCCAGCAATCGTGGAGCGTTTGGAATATGATCCTAATAGAACAGCTAATATTGCATTAATATTGTTCAGGGATGGTGAGCGTAGATACATTATTGCCCCTAAAGGCTTAGTAGTGGGTCAAGAAATTATTTCATCTGAAACGGTACCTGTTAAACCAGGTAATTGTATGCCATTACGAAACATACCTATGGGAACGACAGTTCATTGTGTGGAATTGAAGCCAGGTAAAGGTGCTCAAGTTGCCAGAAGTGCAGGAACTTCTGTTCAATTAGTAGCTAGAGATGGTGCTCATGCAACGTTAAGGATGCGTTCTGGCGAGATGCGTAAAGTTATGGCAGATTGTAGGGCTGTAATTGGTGAGGTATCTAATTCAGAGCATAATTTAAGATCACTTGGAAAGGCTGGTGCTACTAGATGGAAAGGTGTTCGTCCCACGGTTCGTGGTGTTGTTATGAACCCGGTTGATCACCCACATGGTGGAGGTGAGGGTCGTACTTCGGGTGGTAGACATCCTGTATCGCCTTGGGGTATGCCGACTAAGGGATACAAAACAAGAAAAAATAAACGTACTGATAATATGATTATCAGACGTCGTAAGCAGAAATAGAGAGGAATTAACGTGCCCCGTTCAATTAAAAAAGGTCCTTTTATTGATCATCATCTCTTAAAGAAAATTGGAGATGCTCTAAATAGCAATAATAGGAAACCGATTAAAACATGGTCTAGAAGATCAATGATAATTCCAGATATGCTGGGTTTAACTATTGCAATCCATAATGGACGGTTGCATATTCCAGTTCTCATTTCTGAGAATATGGTAGGGCATAAATTAGGTGAATTTGCTCCCACGCGAACATATAAAGGCCATGTGGCTGATAAGAAGTCAAGGTAGGTTAGGTGATGGAAGTTTCAGCAAAATTAAATAATGCTCCTTTATCAGCACAAAAAGCGCGTTTAGTCGGTGACCAAATTCGTGGAATGCGAGTTGAAAAAGCACTTAATACTTTAAAATTTAGTTCAAAAAAAGCAGCAAATATATTTATTAAGATTTTAGAGTCTGCAATAGCAAATGCAGAACATAATGAAAGTGCGGATATTGATGAGCTAAGGGTGTCTACCGTTTATGTTAATGAAGGGGCGACCATGAAAAGATTCAAGGCAAGAGCTAAAGGGAATGCAAATCATATCCTTAAAAGAACCTGCCATATAACACTTAAAGTTGCAGAATTCGAGTAGGGGCATAAAATGGGTCAGAAAGTACATCCAACAGGTATAAGGCTTGGGATTGTTAAAGATTGGAATTCAAGATGGTACGCAAATAGTCAAGACTACTCTGTATTTCTCCATCAAGATATAAAAATTAGAGAATTAATAAAGAAAAAATTGGCTAATGCATCTGTCAGTCGCATTCAAATAAATAGGCCAGCTAATAACGCACATATTACTATTCATTCTGCTCGTCCTGGAATCGTCATAGGAAAGAAAGGCGAGGATATTGATGCATTGCGTCAAGAAATCTCTAAAATGATTGGAATTCCAGTTCAATTGAATGTTGAAGAGATTAGAAAACCTGAATTAGATGCTCAATTAGTGGCTGAGGGTGTTGCTCAACAACTTGAAAAAAGAATTATGTATCGGCGCGCAATGAAAAGAGCAGTTACGAACACTATGCGTTTAGGTGCTGAAGGTATCAAAATAAATGTTGGTGGTCGTTTGAACGGTGCTGAAATTGCTAGAAGCGAATGGTATAGAGAAGGTCGAGTTCCTTTGCATACATTAAGGGCAGACATTGATTATGCAACAGCTGAAGCTCATACTACCTATGGAATTATTGGCATTAAGGTGTGGATATTCAAAGGTGAAGTATTCGATATGGATGCGCATCTTGCATCTATTAACTCTGAACCCAAGAAATAGTTGAAGGAAAAAAATCATGCTTCAACCTAAAAGAACTAAATATCGTAAGCAACACAAAGGCAGAAATAACGGAACTGCTGTACGCGGGTCATCAGTTAGTTTTGGTGAGTTCGGTTTAAAATCTATTAGCCGAGGTAGGTTAACGGCGAGACAAATAGAATCGGCCAGAAGAACAATCACACGTCACGTTAAACGGGGTGGAAAATTGTGGATCAGAGTGTTCCCAGATAAGCCAATTACAAAAAAACCATTAGAAGTTCGTATGGGAAAAGGAAAAGGTAGTGTAGAATATTGGGTTGCTCAAGTGAGACCGGGAACTATGCTTTATGAAATACAAGGTGTTTCCGAAGAACTAGCACGTGAAGCTTTTGCGTTAGCAGCTGCTAAGCTGCCTTTAAAAACACTGTTTACCGCTCGGACTATAATGTAATGAAAGCAAGTGAATTACGTCAGAAATCAAAAATTGAATTAGGAACTTTATTGCTCGATCTTTCACGTGAGCGATTTAATCTAAAAATGCAAAAAGGTACAGGCCAACTGTCAAAGCCCGATCAAGTGAAAAAAGTTAGACGTGATGTGGCACGTATCCACACCATACTAAATGAAATGGCGAGTGAATAAATATGAGTGAAAATGTAACTAAGTTGCGGACAATCACTGGTCGTGTAGTTAGCAATAAAATGGATAAAACGATTACTGTATTAGTTGAACGAGTTGTAAAGCATCCTGTTTATGGTAAATACATTAAGCGTTCATCAAAAATGATGGCTCATGATGAGTTAAATGTTTGCAACGAAGGTGATGTTGTTGCTATTTCATCGTGCAGACCTTTATCTAAGAATAAAACATTTAAATTGGTCCAAGTCTTAGAGAGTGCTAATAAATAGCATTATCTATTTATATACAGAATGTAGGAAATAATCATGATTCAGATGCAAACTAACCTTGACGTCGCCGATAATAGCGGTGCAAAAAGGGTCATGTGTATCAAAGTATTGGGCGGTTCACACCGTCGGTATGCTGCAATTGGTGATATCATCAAAGTAAGTATTAAAGACGCTATACCTCGCGGTCGAGTAAAAAAAGGTGAAGTATACAACGCTTTAGTAGTTAGAACTCGTAAAGGTGTTCGTAGACCCGATGGTTCGGTTATTCGTTTTGATGGTAATGCTGCAGTAATTCTTAATAATAATTTGCAACCACTTGGTACCCGTATTTTTGGCCCTGTAACGCGTGAGTTAAGAGGAGAGAAGTTCATGAAAATCATCTCCCTTGCTCCTGAAGTATTATAAGGAATAGATGAGATGGCTAAAATTAAAAAAGGTGATCAAGTAATTGTTCGCACAGGTAAAGATAAAGGCAAAACTGGTAAGGTTTCTTCTGTATTAAAGGGCGATAAAGTTCTCATAGAAGGAATTAATCAAGTTAAGAAAAATCAAAAACCTAATCCAAATGCTGGTGTTTCTGGTGGGATTATTGTTAAGGAAATGCCAATCAATATTTCAAATATTGGCTTGTATAATCCTGAAACTAAAAAAGCAGATAGAGTTGGCTTTAAGTTACTGGAAGATGGAAAGAAAGTCAGATATTTTAAGTCAACAAATGAAGTTGTTGACGTGTAAGGTGCAGATGAATCATGTCTAGATTAGAAACCGTTTATAAAGAACAAGTTTTACCAGCATTAGTTGAGCAATTTGCTTACAAGTCTATTATGCAGGCCCCACGTATAACTAAAATAACTCTTAATATGGGTGTTGGTGGAGCAGTAGCTGATAAAAAAGTTTTACAATCAGCTTTATCTGATATGGAAAAAATTTCCGGTCAGAAGCCTGTGGTAACTTTAGCAAGAAAATCTATAGCTGGCTTTAAGATACGTGACGATATGCCTATTGGATGTAAAGTTACTTTGCGTAGTGATCGTATGTTTGAATTTTTGGATCGTTTAATTAGTATATCTATTCCCAGAATAAGAGACTTTCGTGGGTTGAGTCCAAAAAGTTTCGACGGGCGTGGTAATTATTCTATGGGTGTTAAAGAGCAAATCATATTCCCTGAAATTGATTATGATAAAATTGATACTATTCGCGGTATGGACATTACTATTACAACAACAGCTCAGACTAATGAAGAAGGCTTAGCTTTGTTAAAGTTGTTTAATTTCCCATTTAAGAGCTAAGAGGCAATTTTAACATGGCAAAAAAGTCAATGATTGCGCGTGAAGATAAGCGTAAAAAATTAGTAAAAAAATTCGATTTAAAGCGTAAGGCTCTTAAGGAAATAATAAGAGATCCAAATGCTTCATATGATGATAAAGAGACAGCTCATTTACAGCTCCAAAAATTACCAAGGGATTCTAGTATCACTAGAATACGTAATCGTTGTAATTTAACTGGTCGTCCTCACGGGTATTATCGTAAGTTTGGTCTTAGTAGAAATAAACTAAGAGAGGCTACAATGCGCGGTGATGTTCCTGGTGTTGTTAAAGCCAGTTGGTAAGATCTGCTAGATCAAGTTTGGAGATAATAAAATGAGTATGACAGACCCAGTTGCAGATATGCTGACTCGCATTAGAAACGGTCAATCTGCTAGAAAAAAGAGTATTAAACAACCTTCTTCTAAATTAAAAGTATCAATTGCAAAAGTGCTAAAAGAAGAAGGTTATATTATTGGCTATAGCACTGAAACTATTGGTAGTCATACAGAAATGACTATTGATTTGAAATATTATAAAGGTGCGCCAGTAATTGAAACCATTAAAAGAATTAGTAGACCTGGTTTACGTATTTATAAGTCTAAAGACGAATTGCCAAAAGTTCTTGGCGGCTTAGGGATTGCTATTGTGTCAACATCAAACGGTGTTATGACTGATAGAGCAGCGCGTGCGATAGGTCATGGCGGCGAAGTTATTTGTACTGTTTGTTAAAGTAGGTGTGTTATGTCAAGAATAGCTAAAGCCCCGGTTATTATTCCAAAGGGAGTGGAACTTAATTTAGTCGGGTTTGATCTGACTGTTAAAGGACCTAAAGGTAAATTGTCTTATGCTTTAAATGAAGCAGTGAATCTTAATATATCAAATGATATAGTTCTTGTTGAATGGAATCAAAATGATAAAAAAGCCACTGCTCAGGCTGGTACTGCAAGAGCAAATTTGAGTAATATGGTAAAAGGTGTTTCTGAAGGCTTCGAAAAGAAATTAACTCTAATCGGGGTCGGTTATAGAGCTCAAGCAAAAGATAACATATTAAGTTTATCATTGGGTTTTTCTCATCCTGTAGATTTTGAAGTGCCAGTTGGTATTACAGTTGAAACTCCGACGCAAACAGAAATTATAGTTCGTGGAAATGATAAACAATTAGTTGGCGAAGTCTCTGCAAAGATTAGAGCTTATCGTCCTCCAGAGCCTTACAAGGGAAAGGGAGTCAGATATTCTGACGAGCATGTTGTAAGAAAAGAAGCCAAGAAGAAGTAAGGTAGCATGATGGAAAAGAAACAATCTAGAATGAAACGCGCTTTGAAATTACGTTCGAAAATAAAAACTTTAAGCGCTACACGATTATCAATTCATAAGACACCACAGCATATGTATGCTCAGGTAATTAGTAATGATGGTGCCACAACACTAGTAAGCGCAGCAACTACTCAAATAGAAATAAAAGCTACATTGAAAAATACAGGGAATATTGAGGCAGCAGCTCTTGTGGGTAAATTTATTGCTGAAAAAGCTCTTGCGGCAGGAGTAACTGAAGTTGCTTTTGATCGCTCTGGATTTAAATACCATGGTCGCGTAAAGGCATTGGCTGATGCTGCGCGTGAAGCCGGCTTAAAATTTTAGGAGAATAAAATGGCTACAGCACCTGCTCAAGGTAGCGCTGACGGTTTACAAGAGAAGTTGGTAAATGTAAGGCGTGTTGCAAAAGTTGTAAAAGGCGGTAGAGTATTCGGATTCACAGCATTGACTGTTGTTGGTGATGGTGAAGGTCGTGTTGGATATGGTGTTAGCAAGGCTCGCGAAGTTCCAATTGCAATACAAAAGTCGCTTGAACAAGCTCGAAAAAATATGCGAAAAGTTTCTCTTAAAGGAGATACTCTTCAATATGCAATCATGAATACAACAGGTGCTGCTAAAGTTTATATGCAGCCGGCCTCAGAAGGAACCGGTATTATTGCGGGTGGTGCTATGAGAGCGGTATTTGAAGTTGTAGGTGTGCATAACGTATTAGCAAAGTGCATTGGAACTAACAATCCTATTAATGTTGTAAGAGCAACTATTAATGGATTGACCGGCATGCACAATGTTAACCAGATAGCTGCTAAACGTGGCTTATCAGTTGATCAGATTATTGGATAGTTGCAATGGCTGGAACAAAATTAAGTGTAACAATGATTAAAAGTAAATTTGGCCGTTTACCACGCCATAAAGCTTGTTTGGTAGGTATGGGTTTACGCAAAATCAACCAAACAGTTGTGCTGCTAAACACGCCTGAAAATAGAGGTATGATAAATAAAGTTTCATACATGTTGAAAGTCGAGGAACTGTAATGTATTTAAATACTATTCAGCCAAGCTTAGGATCTCGTAAAAAATCTAAACGAGTTGGTCGTGGAATTGGTTGTACTTTAGGTAAGACTTGTGGAAGAGGGCATAAAGGCCAAAAAGCACGAAGTGGTGGTTTTCACAAAGTAGGTTTTGAAGGTGGTCAAATGCCTTTGCAACGTCGATTGCCGAAAGTTGGTTTCAAATCACAAATTAGTAAATATACGGCTGAGGTGCGTTTAAGTGAATTGAATTCATTAGCTGTAGATATTATTGATCTTAAGGCATTAATTGCGGCAAATATTGTCCCGATATTTACTAAAACTGCAAAAGTAATACAATCAGGATTGGTTAACAAGGCAATCAATTTAAAAGGTATCAAAGTAACAATTGGTGCTAGAAAATCTATTGAAGCAGCTGGCGGAAAAGTAGAGGCATAAGTGAATATTCCACGTGATCAGATGGCTAATAAATCTAGTGGTTTTTCCGAACTTAAAGCACGTTTGCTTTTTGTTTTTGGCGCCTTGATTGTATATAGAATTGGTTCACATATCCCAGTTCCAGGCATTGATCCTAAAGCATTGCAAGTTATGTTTGAACAACAAAGCGGCTCAATATTAGACATGTTTAACATGTTCTCTGGGGGTGCATTGATGAGGCTTAGCTTATTCGCATTGGGAATAATGCCATATATATCAGCATCTATCATTATGCAATTAATGACAGTTGTTATTCCGTCAATGGAACAAATGAAAAAAGAAGGGGAGTCTGGTAGGCGAAGGATCTCGCAGTTCACACGATACGGGACTGTTGTGCTTGCAACCTTTCAGGCAATTGGTATTTCTCTGGCTTTGCAAAACCAAACAGCTGGAGGGTTATCGGTAGTATTGAATCCAGGCTTTGGTTTTATCGCCATTACAACTATTACACTAGTAACAGGCACTGTGTTCTTAATGTGGCTGGGCGAGCAAGTTACCGAGCGTGGTATCGGTAATGGAATTTCTATGATCATATTTGCTGGAATTGTATCTGGTTTACCCAAAGCAATAGGTGGAACATTAGAGCTTGCTAGAACTGGTGAAATGAATGGTGCCTTCATAATCTTGTTATTTCTGTTGTCATTATCTGTTACTGCGTTGGTGGTTTTTGTTGAGCGCGGGCAAAGAAGAATATTGATAAATTATCCTAAGAGGCAACAAGGTAGGAAGTTGTTTGCTGGGCAGAGTAGTTTTTTACCATTAAAGCTCAATATGGCAGGTGTTATTCCCCCAATATTTGCATCAAGCATAATACTTTTTCCAGCAACTATAGCTGGTTGGTTTGGAAATGCTGAAGGTTTTACTTGGTTACAAGACGTAGCGACTATGTTATCACCAGGCCAGCCTGTATACGTTTTGTTCTATGCTGCAGCAATTATTTTCTTTTGCTTTTTTTACACTGCTTTGGTTTTTAATTCAAAAGAAACTGCAGAAAATTTGAAAAAATCAGGTGCCTTTTTACCAGGGATTAGACCAGGTGTTCAGTCATCAATTTATATCGATAAAGTGATGACTAGGTTGACTCTTATTGGAGCCTTTTACATTACTTTAGTTTGTTTATTGCCTGAATTTCTAATTGTCTATTGGAATGTCCCTTTTTACTTTGGCGGCACCTCATTATTGATTATTGTTGTTGTGGTTATGGATTTTATGTCTCAAATGCAAACTCATGTAATGTCTCAACAATATGATGGCTTAATGAAAAAAGCTAATCTTAAAAAATAATTATCACAAAAGATCATCTTGGAGTTGTCCGTGAAAGTTCGTGCTTCTGTTAAAGCAATTTGTAGAAATTGCAAAATTGTAAAAAGAAATGGTGTTGTTAGGGTTATTTGTGTTGATGGAAGGCATAAACAAAGACAAGGCTAAAATTTGTTGCGCCACAATTACTGCAATGCTATAATTCGGCGCTTAACTTTAGAGTATTACTCAGGGGAGTATCTAGATGGCACGTATTGCCGGGATAAATATACCAGATCATAAGCATGCAGTAATAGCATTAACTGCAATCTATGGTGTAGGTCGTCAAACAGCAAGTGAAATTTGCGTTAAGGTTGGTATTGTGCCTTCCGTTAAAATAAAAGAACTAACAGAAGAGCAATTAGAAGCTATTCGAAATGTAGTTTCAAAGATGACAGTCGAGGGTGACTTGCGTCGTGAAGTTTCTATGAATATCAAGCGGTTGATGGATCTGGGTTGTTATCGCGGAATAAGACATCGTCGTGGCTTACCTTTAAGAGGACAGAGGACGAGAACTAATGCTCGTACTCGTAAAGGTCCACGTAAACCTATTAGAAAATAAGATATTCCTTAAGAGGTCGAAGAAATGGCTAGTCCAAATCGTTCTAGAAAACGAATAAAAAAAGAAGTTGCTGATGGCATTGTGCATGTACATGCTTCTTTTAATAATACAATCATAACTATTACCGATAGAAAAGGTAATGCACTTTCTTGGGCGACATCTGGAGGATCAGGTTTTCGTGGTTCAAGAAAAAGCACACCATTTGCTGCACAAGTTGCTGCTGAAAAAGCCGGTATTGTTGCTCAAGAATTTGGTATGAAAAATCTTGATGTTATGATTAAAGGTCCTGGTCCTGGTCGTGAATCCGCAGTGCGATCGTTAAATAATTTAGGATTTAAAATTAATAACATTGTTGATGTGACGCCCATTCCTCATAATGGTTGCCGTCCACCAAAGAAACGCCGCGTATAAAATATTTGGAGTAGTAACATGGCAAGATATCTTGGACCTACCTGTAAACTAAGTCGAAGAGAAGGAACTGATCTGTTTTTAAAAAGCAGAGGAAAGTCCCTAGAGAATAAATGTAAATTAGATCAAAGGCCTGGTCAGCACGGTACAAAACGTACACGTAATTCTGATTATGCATTACAATTAAGAGCAAAACAGCGGTTGCGCAGAATTTATGGCATATTAGAAAAGCAGTTTAGAAATTATTACAAATCTGCTGATATGAAGAAAGGAGCTACAGGTGAGAACTTGCTAAATCTCCTTGAGTCAAGGCTAGACAACGTTGTTTATCGCATGGGTTTTGCATGTACACGTGCAGAAGCTCGTCAGCTTGTTTCTCACAAATCAATTCTAATAAACGGTTCTTTGATAAATGTTCCTTCTTATCAAGTTTCACCTGGTGATGTCTTGATGGTAAGAGAGAAAGCAAAAACACAACAAAGAATTGTAGATGCCTTGTCAGTAACTGAGCAATATGGTTTTCCTGCTTGGGTCGAAGTTAATTCAAAGGCTATGTCTGGGGTTTTTAGCTCATTACCTGATCGTGCAGATTTAGGTAGTGATATCAATGAGCAGCTAGTAGTTGAGCTTTACTCTAAATAATTGTAGTTCTGAGGGATATAAATGCAGAATCTTACTTCAGGTTTATTAAAACCTAGATTAGTAGAGGTTGTTAGTAAAACGCCTAATCATTCAAGAATCGTTATAGAGCCTCTTGAGCGTGGTTTTGGTCATTCACTTGGTAATGCATTAAGAAGAGTGCTCCTATCCACAATTCCTGGTTGTGCTGTAACAGATGTAGAGATTGAGGGTGTTCTTCATGAATATACTACTATTGAGGGTGTTCAAGAAGATGTTATTGACATTCTATTGAATTTAAAAAAACTTGCCGTCGTACTTCACTCAAAAGATGAAGTGGAGCTTGTTTTATCTAAAAATGGAGCAGGTTGTGTTACTGCAGGTGATATTGTGCTTCCACACGATGTTGAAATTATCAATCCAGACTTGGTTATTGCTAATTTAACACAAGCTGGTGTACTTAATATGAAAATAAGAGTACGTCGTGGTAGAGGATATGAGCCTGTCAGTGTGCGAAAACTTAATTCTGAGCATAGTTCAATTATTGGCGCTCTTCAATTAGACGCTTCTTTTTGCCCAATTGTAAAGGTTGCTTATCAAGTTGAAAGTACGCGTGTTGAACAAAGAACTAATTTGGATAAATTGGTAATTGAATTAGAAACAAATGGAACTGTTGATCCAGAAGCAACTATTAAGATGGCAGCGACTATTCTTCATGATCAGTTATCTGTTTTCGTTGACTTCGAAAAAGTTAATGATCAAGTTGCAGAAGATGAGGTTGTAGTAGAAGAAGTTTTTGATCCTGTTCTACTTAGACCAGTCGATGATCTTGAGCTTACAGTGCGTTCTGCTAATTGCTTAAAGGCTGAGAATATATTTTATATTGGTGATCTAATTCAGCGTACTGAAGTTGAGCTTTTAAAAACACCTAATCTTGGAAAGAAATCATTAACAGAAATAAAAGATATTCTTGCTTTGAAAGGATTGTCTTTAGGAATGCGTTTAGAAAATTGGCCGCCTGATAATCTTGCCGATCATTCACATGCAGTATTAACACATTAACATTAGGTCTTCTTATAATGAGACATCGTAAATCTGGTAGAAAATTTAATATTAATAGCAGTCATCGTAAGGCGCTATTTAGTAATATGGCTAATTCTTTATTCAAACATGAATTGATTAAAACAACCTTGCCTAAAGCAAAAGAACTTAGAAGTTTCGCCGAGCCACTGATAACTTTATCCAAAGAAGATAATGTTGCTAAGAGACGTCTCGCTTTCGCTAGGTTACGTGATCGAGATATGGTTACAAAACTTTTTAATGAACTCGGTCCAAGATACAAAAATAGAGCCGGCGGTTATTTACGCATAATGAAATGTGGCTTTAGATCAGGAGATGATGCTCCCATGGCTTACGTAGAGTTAGTCGATAGGCCTG
>Ga0007756_11649735_pt1 | contig 12255 bp, 9 predicted proteins | sample LauGreSu1BDMLBDD_FD_61639 | JGI IMG/M metagenome (GOLD analysis project Ga0007756, IMG submission 61639) | Metatranscriptome of freshwater lake microbial communities from Lake Michigan, USA - Su13.BD.MLB.DD (Metagenome Metatranscriptome) | ecosystem: Environmental > Aquatic > Freshwater > Lake... | reverse complement strand
CCTCCCACCCGATTCCGGGCCCAGCTATCACCGCTTCGCGCTCGGATCGCCGGTCGGCGGCGGCGCGGTGTCGGTCTTGGCCGGCGGACCGAGCAATTCCGTGAGGACCGGCTTCAGCGCCTCGGCCCAGACTTCGTAGCCCTTCAGGCTGAGGTGCAGCTGGTCGACCGTCAGGCCGTCGAACAGCTGGCCGTTCGATCGGCCAGGCGGTCGTTGGTGTTCAGGTAACGGACGGCCTTCGCATCGGCGAGCTTCGCCAGGTTGGCGTTGATGTGATCGATGGTGGGCATGCTTAAGTGCCCGACTGCGATTTCACCACCGCCTGCTCCGGTTCGATCCCGATTAGCCATGACCAGTCCTCACCCGGGGCAAGTTGCATCAGCCCTTCTCCGCGATTGAGCGAATTTTGCAGTCCTAGCCAGGGCTCGGGACAGAAATAACCCTCGGCGGGCACGCCCCAAAGGTTGAACTGCACGAGGAGGCCGGACGGGTTTGATTGTGCGCGATGGAAGAGTCGCAGCGAGAGACCACTTGGGTCGCTCAACCGCACCCACGGGTCCCCTGCATATCCGCCCAACGAGATCGCCGGAACCATTTTCAATCCGGCGATTGGCGTGGGGCGGGAAAAGTCCCGCAAACGGGTTTCCCCCGTGGGTATCGAGTTCGCGTCCCGCAGGATCTCGATCCGGGATGGAGTCTCGAGGGTGAAGCCGGCCAAAGCGGAACCCGCGACAAACGGCACTTGGAAGCCGATATGATTGCCAATGGAGAATGGCATCGGCCCTCGATTTGTCGCGGCCGCCCTTACCTTGTGCCTGATTTCCAAACGTCCGGCGCTGAGGCAATAGACAACGCGCAATTCAAAACCGAACGGATAGTGGGTGCGAGTTGTAGCGTCATCGACCAAGCCCACCTCGACGACCGCCTGGGACTCATCCGCACGAAATGCCAGCACTTGCCAAGCCTTGATCCGGGCGAAGCCGTGAATAGGCATCTCATACCGCCGGCCCTCATAATCATATGAATCGTTAACCGCATTTCTGTCCGCTGGGTCATCGCGCGTGGCGTGGCGGCCTACGGCGGGCCAAAGGATCGGCGCCCGGTCACCCCATTTGCTACCGGCCGAGTATTGGCGGGCGTGCCGGAGCAACTCGATCCATTCGCCCCGAAAGCGCACCCGCAGCCCCGCCAGTTCTCCGCCGTGACTCGGCGCGACCGCCGCTTCGACTCCACTAACGTTGTCGCGCAGCACGATTAATGAGGTGGCGTCCGCCAGCTCAGCTTTCTCGACTATATACCTGCTCTCCGCAGCGGCAGAGGCGGTCACCAGACAGATCGCGACCGCCAAACCGGTGGTCGGACGGAACCAGGAGATTTCCCAGTCCAAAGTTTTCATGGGCCCATTTTCGGCGTCGCAGTCACCGCGTGAAAAGCCGGCGTGGGCTGCCCCGCCCGATCAAACAAAAGCGGATAAGATGTCCGCCCCTCAACTGGCCAGTGGTTCAGCCACGAGTCGCCATCGGTTACGCCCCAGAAGGTGACGCGGGTGAGCGTGCCGCGATGTTTGCGATACACGGCAAACAGCTCCCCATAGCGGCGCGCCAGCTTCTGCTGCATGATTTCCGGGAGGCCGTCCGGATAGGGGTTTAGCGCGGGGTCGGCAGCAACGCGTTGGCCCACGTCGGCCCCGGTCTCGCGGTTCGCCCGGGGTAGCACATCCACATCGAGTTCTGTCACCATGACCTTGACCCCGAGCTGGGCGAACCGGGTGAGTGTATCGTCCACCTGCGCCACGGTGGGCCAGTCGAGCTTCAGATGCTGCTGGGTGCCAATCCCGGTTATACGCACGCCGGCGGCCTGCAATTTTTGGACGAGCGCCGCCGCCCCCTCCCGCTTGGGGGCGTTCTCCAGCGAATAGTCGTTGTAATAAAGCTCCGCGGCCGGATCGGCGGCGTGGGCAAACAAAAATGCCTGCTGGATGTAGTCGTCGCCGATAATTTTCTTCCACGGTGAGTCGCGCAGTGAACCGTCTTCATTCAGCGCTTCGTTCACCACGTCCCAACCCCCGATTCGCCCCTTGTAGCGCCCCACGACCTTCTGGATGTGTTCGCGCATGCGGTTCAGTAACCCAACGCGATCCAGGGGTCGACCCTGGTCATCCTGAAAGATCCAGTCCGGTGACTGACTATGCCAGATCAGGGTGTGACCGACGATGAACATCCTGTGCTTTTCGCCAAACGCCACATAACGGTCACTGGCGGCGAAATCATACTGTCCGGGGCGAGGGTGGACGCTTTCCCATTTCAGCACGTTTTCGGACGTGATCGTGTTGAAGTGCTTGGTGATGATCCGCACCCGCGCTGGATCCTGCGCGGTGAACTGCGCCTCATTCAGCGCCGCACCCACCAGAAATTCTCCTCGGAATACATCCTGCAAAGCGGGTTCAGAGGCCGCACTGCCCATATTCGCCAGACCGGGCAAGACGGCCAGGCACAGCCGCCTTCCCGTGCGGACGGGCAAAGCCAGATTAGTTCTGATTCTGTGGAAACGAGACCTGAGCCCAGCCTTCAGGAGCTCCTGAGCTAGGCCCATGGACTCCGCACACAACGCTGCAAGAAGGGAGGCCAATGGCATGATGAAACTGCAGATAGCGGAAGGCGGTGTCGTCAATTGAGCTGAGGCTCACCGCGAATCAGGCCGGCTTCGTGTTGTTTCACGACGGCCCGGATGGCCTGGATCACTGCGGGGTTCTGGGCCGCCACATCGTATTGCTCGGACGGATCGCGCCCGAGGTGGTAAAGCAGCGGTGGTTCGTGCTGCGCCGGCTGGGCTGAGCCGCCGACGCCGGACTTGCTGGCAAAGTGCGCCTTCCACTCCCCGAGGCGGCAGGCAAATATCTTGTCGTCGCGGTAAAAGAAAAACGGCCGGGTCGCCACCGGGCGGCCATTCAACAGCAGGGCCGACAGATCAACGCCGTCAATGGCGCGGTCCGCCGGGATGGCGGCTCCGGCAAGAGAAAGAACGGTGGTGAAAAGATCCATGCCGCTGGCCACTTGGTTTGTGATTCCCGGCTGGATTTGCCCGGGCCACCAGGCGATGGCAGGCACCCGCTGCCCTCCTTCCCAAGTGCTGCCCTTGCCGTCGCGGAGCAGCCCGCTGCTCCCACCCTGCTCGCCCATAATCAGCCAAGGGCCGTTGTCGCTGGTGAAAATCACGAGGGTGTTTTCCGCGATACCGGCTTGCTGTAGCGCATCGAGCACCTGTCCCGTGCTCCAATCCAGTTCCTCTACGGCATCGCCATAAATTCCCCGGCGGCTTTTGCCTTTGAACTGGGCCGAAGCGAACATGGGCACATGCGGAAAGGTATGGGCCAGATACAGGAAGAAGGGGCGCTGCTTGTTTTCGCTGATGAAACGCACGGCTTCTTCCGTGTAACGCCGCGTGAGCGTGCTCTGATCCGCCGGCCGCTCCTGCACTTGGCCATCTCGGACCAAGGGCACATTCCATCCTGTGGCCGGGGGTTCCGCCCAGCCTTCGCTGCCTTTCACCGTTTCCGGCTGCCGGTCCATATCGTTGGAATAGGGCAGACCAAGAGAGTGATCAAACCCATGGTCTTGCGGCTGACCGCCGGGGTGGATCCCAAGGTGCCATTTGCCAACGTGCAGCGTGGCGTAGCCGCGGGCCTTCAGTCCCTTGGCGAGAGTGATTTCGGATTGGGGTAGACCTCCCTTGGAGTCGGGAAACAACACGCCTCGCGAATTACCCATATTGCACATGCCGCTGCGCACGGCGTAGCGGCCGGTCAGCAACGCGGCCCGGCTCGGGGTGCAAATGGATGAGGGGGAGTAGAAATCTGTGAACCTGAGCCCTTCGGCGGCCATGCGATCAAGCCGGGGCGTCCGGATGGAGGGATGTCCGTAAGCGCCCAGGTCACCGTAGCCCAGATCGTCGCAGAGAATGATGATGACATTGGGTGGCCGCGTGGCCGCTGCGTGCGCGACCAGCCAGCCAAGGCCACCCACCAGGAGGAAAATGCGAGCGAGGGATTTCATATTAGGATTTCTCCTTGCGGGGCTTGGCGGTGGAACGTTTTCCCGCTTGGTGATCGGTCGCGGCTCGCTCGGTGGCGTCGCCTTCATCGCCTTGCTGCTTCATCCAAGCGTCGAGCTGGGCGCGAAGTCGTTTTACGATCGCATCGTTGGCAGTTTGGTCGGCGACATTGGTGAGTTCCCACGGGTCGGTGCGGAGATCGTAGAGTTCTAGTGACGGCCGATGGGTATAACGGGCGGCTTGTTGGGCGGCAAAGGCGTCGCCCTGCTCGCCGGCCCTGCGCCAGGATTTCAAAATCGGGTCATTGACGATGATGTTGCTGAAGGTCTGGTCAGCGTGCAGGTTCACAATCAGCTTCCACCGGCCGTCACTTACTGCCCGCGAGGCATAGGCCTCGGAGCCTTGCTTGATCCCGCGCGTGGTGTGCTGGGCGAAGACGACATCGCGCAACTGGTCGGTTTGCCCAAGCAGGACGCCCAGGAAGCTGCGGCCGTCGAAGCCGGTATAACCCAGGGTGTCGGGGCAGCCGGTGTCGGCTTGAGTCGGGTCACCGCCCGCGGCGGCGATGAGCGTGGGGAGGACATCCACATATTGCATCAGCGCCCCGCTCGCCGTGCCCGCGGTGATTTTACCCGGCCAGCGGGCGATGGCGGCGACGCGAATGCCGGGATCGTAGAGGGTCCACTTGCTATGCGGCACGCCACTGCCTTGCTCGCTCACAAAGAGAAAGAGGGTGTTGGCGGCGTTACCCGTTTTCTCCAACACCTGCATCACTGAACCCACCTGCTGGTCAACCAGCGCGACTTCGGCGTAGTAGGCGACGAGTGCTTTGCGAGTCTCAGGTGTATCAGCCAGATACGGTGGGAGCTTGATTTTGGCCGGATCGAAGGCGCTGGGATCGCCCTTGTTCCAAGGACCGTGGGGTTCATGGGTTGCCAGGTAGGCGCAAAACGGGCGTCCGGGGTCCGCTTTGATGAATCGCTCCAACACCGCCACGTCGAAATCTCCCTCGTCGTCTGTGCTGGCCTCTTCCTGCGGGGACTGCATGAGATTCAGCACATCAAACGGGTAGGCGTCCAACGGGTCGTAGTGGCGCTTGCCGAGGCTGGCAGTGCGATAGCCCAGCGGCTTGAGGTAATGCGGCAGCGTGCGCACGCCGTCGTTTAACCTCGCATGGTTGGGATAGGCGCCGCTGCGAACGGGATACAAACCCGTGAGCAGTGCCTGGCGCGACGGCGAACAGACGGAAGCAGGCGAATAGAAGCCCGTGAACTTAATGCCTTCGCGGGCGAGTCGATCGAGATGGGGGGTTTTAACATTAGTCGGACCCCCAAGGGCCGCCACATCATGCCACGTGAGATCATCCGCGATGAAGATGACAATGTTGGGCTTGGCGGAACCGCCAGCCGACACGGAAATACCGCCCGACCCAAAAAGAACACAACCGACCAGCAACGCCGGCCTGTTTACCAAGGAGAAAAACCATCCGGAATTAATTGCAGAAAAGTTCATGGATATTTTGGGCACGAGGACACGGTTGCTGAGAGAATCATGTGAGCGGAAGGCCATCCCGGGCGCTAAGGCGCCCCCGTCTTGGCGGCCCCATTGAGCAGGTATTCGGCCGCCCTGGCGACGTAGTTTTCCCCGGCGCGGCCCATGCCGTTGCCCGGGGCGGCGATGATGGCAACAAGGGATGCCGGCCATCGGCCCAGGTGGGTGATCACGTTGAGAGCCGCCAGCCGGAGCTCGCCGGGATTATCCGGAGCCAGGCAGTCGGCGATGATTTTCCAGGCCGGCGCGGAATCTCCCTGCCGCAGGAGTGCCTGAGCGGCCGCGAGACGGACCATAGGTTCCGGGTCAACCAGGCGACCTTCCAGTTCGGCCAGAAGCGGCGGGTCAACCGGTGCCCACAAGGCTCCCATTGCGCCCCAATAGCGCACGACGGCTAGGGGATCGGCGAGCGCGGCGCGCAGGGACTCCGGATCTGCGGGCGGAGTTAGCTGCCCCCGATCGATCAGGGCCAGCAGTCTTTCGAGAGGATAGACCGACTGATCTTGGGCAACGACCCGGCGTGAGCGATCACCGGCCAGGGCCATCAGCATGACCTCGGGCATAAAGCCGGCGTCACGGATTTTCAGCAAATGCTCGCGGTTGGCCGCGCGCAGTCGTTCGAGCGTCGGGCGATAGGCGGAATCGCCAGCCAGGTTCCGCACGTTGTCGGGGTCGGCCGCGAGATCGAACAATTCTTCGGCCGGGCGCTCACGGAAAAACGTCGACTGGACCTCGTTGAGTTTGCCGGCGCGGAAAAGTTCGGCCCATTTGGCCATCGAGGCTTGCCGCCAGAGATAAGAGACATGCTGCCCGGCCGGCAGGTGCGGGAGGTAGTTGCGGATGTAGCGGTAGTGTCCATCGGTCACTGCCCGGCTCAGGTCGTAGCGCTCGTCCATCCGGTCACGCAGCTGATAAGCATAATTGGGTGCGGGGGAAATCGCCGGCCCCGCGAAAGCCCGCCCCTGCATGCCCGGCTGCACGGGCAGGCCGACGAGACTCATCACGGTGGGGGCGAAATCCACAAAACTCACCAATTCGTCCGTCTGCGTGCCGGCCGGGTGCGGGGCGAGGTGCTGGTATTTAACAGGAATCTGGATGATCAGCGGGACATGCACGCCGTTCTCATAAAGGAAGCGCTTGCTCCGCGGCGACACCCCGCCGTTGTCGCCATAGTAGAAAACGATGGTGTCCTCGGCCAGACCGGCTGCGGCGAGTTCGCGCAATTTTTCCCCGATCTGCTCATCCATTTGGGCGATCGCATCATGATACTGGGCCAGGTCGGCGCGGGTCTCGACGTTGTCGGGCAGATAGGCCGGCACGACCACCTTCGCCGGATCGGTGAGGAGAGGTCGGCGTTGATGCAACGTGCTCTCATGGGTGGTCATGAGATTGAATACGGCGAAGAACGGCTGGCCCGGAGCGCGGTTGCGGTAGTGGGCCGTGGCGCTGCTCTCGTCCCACGCCGAACTGAAGTCGGTGGACGTATTGTAGTCTGTCTTCGCGTTGTTGGAACAGTAGTAACCGGCGGCCCGCAAATACTCGGGGAAAAACCTCAGGCCCTCGGGCAGTGGACCATAGCTCCGCATGTGCTGGCTACCGAGTGCCGACGGGTAGGCACCGGTGATGATCGCGGCGCGGGAGGGAGCGCAAACGGGAGCAACGGTGTAGGCTTTCCGATACAGAATTCCTCCCTGCGCCAGCCGATCCAAATTCGGGGTGCGAGCAAGCGGTTCGCCATAGCAGCCCAGAATCGGATTATTATCCTCGCTGACGAGCCACAGGATATTCGGCCGCTTCTGCTCCTTGGCGGCCACGAGACAGGCACTCACGCCGACCGACAGGACAAGCCTCAGGGATTTCACGGGGAGGTGGGAAGGAATCGCACCCGCTGACTCCGTCAGGAGAACCTGGATGTCGATTTCATGCTAGTGAAGCAGTGGGAACGGACGCGAACGTCAATCAGTTCACGCGCGGTTTGCCCGGGAGCAGCCCCCCGGCAGTGCGACCATCGAGTTGTTCCTTGAACCAGGCGACGATCGGCGCAGACGTCGGCAGGTCGACAATGTTAACCGTTTCTTCCGGGTCCTTTTCGTAATCGTAGAGCTCTTGGGCCACCACGGGGCCTTCGGTTTCACCCGCTTTGTAGTCTTTCTCTATCCACTGCACATAACGGTAGCGGTCGGAGCGATAGGCATAGCCCATCAGGGATTTCGACTTTTGGGGGTCGCGCGGATACTGGCTGATCGCGATGGACTTGAGGGCGGCACGCTCACCTACCACCAACGGAAGAAGGCTCTGACCATGCAGATGGGGGGGCACCGGCAATTCGGCCGCAGCGCACAGCGTGGGGAAGATATCAACGAACTCAGTCGGTGATTGGACAGCCAGAACCTTGGTTTTGCCCGGCACCGACAGGATGAGAGGGGAGCGGGTGGCCTGCTCGTAATTGGTATGCTTGCAGAACATCCCGTGGTCCCCGAGATGATAGCCGTGATCGCCCCACAGAACGATGATGGTGTTCTTCTCCAGGCCGAGAGCCTTGACGGCGTCCAGCAGCCGACCAACCTGCTCATCAACGAATGATACGGAGGCATGGTAGCCATGAATCAACTCCAGCTGCTTATCATCCGGGATCGGGCCTGTCTTGGGCACATCGGTGTATTGATTGCGCAGTTCCGATGAGTCCTGAAAGGCGATGGGCGGTGCGCCCGCCGGCAGGTGACGGATGGTCGGGAGCGTGAATTGCTCGCGTTTATACAAGTCCCAAAACCGCTTAGGGGCTGAAAAGGGCAGATGCGGGCGATCGAAGCCGACGGCCAGAAAGAAGGGCTTACCGGCGGCCGCCAGATTCTGCAATTCTTCCACCGCCCGATTGGCAGTGACCACGTCCCGATACCAGTTGTCGGGGGCGTCTCCGGCCTCGGAACTGGGATGGGGTAGGTCCGGTTTACCATCCTTATCCCATTTGATCTCTTCAGGTCTGGCCGCATTTTTTATGTCGGCATACGCTTTGCCGCCGGTGTCGACATACGGAATGCTCCAGGAAGGCTTGTCTTGGGATTTCCAGCCATCGCTGGCGCGGCCATCATAAATCTTGCCCATGCCGACCGTGAAATAGCCCTGCTGCTTGAAATACTGGGGAATAGTCAGGATGTCAGGATTCTGTTCCCGCATGCGGGTAGTAGGCCAGCCCCACACGCGGGTGAGGTCGGGCCGCAATCCCGTCATGAGGCTCGCCCTGCTCGCGGTACAGATGGGGTATTGGCAATGGTTGTTGGTGAAGATCGTCCCCCTCGCCGCGAGGCGATCCATGTGGGGTGTCTGGATGACCTTGTCGCCGTAAGCGCCGAGCATCGGCTTCAAGTCGTCGATGGCGATGAACAGCACGTTGGGACGATCCGGCGGGACGTCCTTGGCGAAAGCGAAGACCGCAATACTCAAATTGATGACGGCTTGGGTGATGATGCGTTTCATAAATCGGCGTCAGGGATTGCTGGGCGGAAGGAGCGGCCATTGCCGGAATCCTGACTGAAAAGGACGCCCGGCGGCGCGGTTGCCCCGGTCCCGCGGCCCCGCTCCCGTGAAAAGGGGACGCGGACAGCGAGACCGACGGGGCAATATTTCATGATCCACCTTCGCAGCACATCAGAACTTCAGTGCAGTCGTCAGCGACCAAGTCCGGGGCGTGATCGGGCGGACACCGTTGATGACGCCCGTCCTGCCGTCGGCGGAAATGGGTTCGAATCCGTCAACCCCGAGAACATTGCTGACGCTAAAGCGGACGTCGAAATTGATTTTCTTGGTCAACTTGCGGTTGTAACCGAGGTTTAGGCCGACGTAGGTGCGCGCGGGCCCCATCACGTAATTTCCCGTGAACGCCCCGGTGACCGGATCCAGCAGGGCGCTGACATGGGGCTCGCTGTTCCACCGTAGATTGGCACTGACAGAGAAACCCTTCAGTCTGCCTTGGCGAAAGCTATAGTTGGTCACGGCGCTGACCCCATACAGGCTGAGGCGTTGGGAAATCGTGCCTTCGCGCGAATATTTGATCGAATTAAACTGCTGCTCGAACTCATCAAACGACCGGGCGACGGTCCAGCTGTTGGGGCCGGGCACGACGACGGTTGCCGGCAGACCGGCTTCCAGCGGGAAAATCAGCTGATTGAAATAATCCAGCGTGCGGTTCTGAACATTGGTGTTCTCATTGAGGGTCCTGGAGACCTTCAGGGAAATGCGCCAAGCCGGGGTTGGATTATAGATCATCTCGGCATCAATGCCATCGGCCTTGTTGTCCAGGGTGTCGATTGCGTTGGTGCTCCCAGCCACCTTGAGGGCCAGGTAGTCCCTGTTCGGGACACCGGAACCAGGGACGGATTTCAAGGTGTTCAAACCGTCCAACAGATTTTCCAGCTGGGTGATGATGGTCTGGGCCTGGAAATCAGGCACGCTAGACTGCTCCGCTTTGTAATAGGATATGGAACCGGAGAATCGGCCGCTGGGGGTCGACCAGCGAAGACCCACATCACTGCCTTTGCCCACTGGGAAGGGCAGGACGCGGTTGAAGACATCGGGACGGCTGTTGCCGGTGGAAAGCACCGACGATTGGTTATAAAAGATGTCGAGCCAGGGCTTCGGCCGGGCAATGACACCGAAAGTGTAGGTGCTGTCGTCCAATTTGGCGTCAGCATTGTCGATTACCGGAACGGTTTGCCAATCCGGCAACACGCCGTTGACCGTGCGGGCGGCGACGTAAGCCGGATCCAGGAATTTCGCCGTCAGCTTGTCGTTGCGGACACCGGCAAACACCAGGAAGCGATCGTCGAGGAAAAAGCTCTGGAGGGACGCAACCGCGGAGCGAACATTGGAGATATCGGCCTGCACCCGGGAGTTGGCCCAGCCGCTCTGAAAGTTTGTGCCCGCCAATGCACCGCTGCCCGCAGCCACCACTCCCGCCACCGGGGTGACACCGGAATAATCGCTGCCCGCGTGCCAGACGTTGCCCTGGCCGGCAAAAAGGTAGGAACGACGCACGATGCGATTGTTGGCTTGGGTCAGGTTGCTGATATAGAGTTGCGACGCCAGGTTTACTTCGTAGCGGTCATTCAACCCCAGGAGCGAATCCGCGTCTTCGAGCATGAAGCCGAGGCGGTGACGGCCCAGCCACTTTCTGTGCTTCGTGAGATCAAGTTCCGTGCTGGCCGCAAAACGCAGGGTTTCGTATTGGGTCAGCTGGGGCTGATCACGAAAGGTACCTTGCGTATAGATCCGGCCCGCGTTGGGATTGGTCGATCCGTCGGGCAGAAGATTCATCAAATCTACCCGCAGATCAGCACCACCACCCTCGCGGATCCAGTTGCGATCGGCCTCCTGGCGGTAATAGGACAACTCAGTGTGGATCTTCTTTAAAAAGGTTTGTTCGAGATAGACGGTTTGCGTGTTGGACTTAAGGGTATAACCGCGAGACGGGCCAAAGTAATTGATTCCCGCCGGGACCGGGGTCGTCGTGCCGGGAATCAAGGCCGGGCTGACGCCGGGAACCCCCAAGCGGGCGTTGAGGGTCGTGCCGGGGATATTAGTCACGATGCTGGTGGGGCGCCGGCCGTAAATGAAGGCGGGAGCGCTGGCATTGTCGCTGCCGGTGAGCACCACGATATTGTTTTGGTTTGGGATTTGTCCCATTCCGGCGGCAAAATTGCCTACGACGGCAGCGGCGCTGTTGTAACGCGGCGATCCTGCCTCCGTCCAAGCGGTGATATAGTCCACCGGGGTCTGCCAATTGGCGACGCTGGCATAGCCATCAGTCCATTCACCCTGCAACCGTAGATTGGCCAAATAATTATCACGCTTGAGCAGTTCAATATTGGCCGCGACATAGATCCGTTCGTCATGGTTGAATGCCGGCTCACGGAAACTGTTGTCGTCCTGGGTCAGGACCGCCACGCGGACCGCCACGCGATTCTTAATCAGCTGTTGGTTGAGATCGATCGTGTAGCGGCTGCTGTTGTTTTCATCCCAACGGGCGCCAATCTCACCAAAATTCCGAAACAGCGCGTTTTTGGTAGTGGCACTGTAACCGCCAGCCGGACTGCCAATACCATAAAGGATGGAGTTGGCGCCCCGGGTGATATCAATGCGGTCGATATTGTAGGTATCGATCGTGATGTGGCTCGGGAAAAAGTTCTGCGAATTGTTGGTCATTACGAATCCGCGGATGCGCGTCGATACGGGATTGTTGTTACTGCTGTTGTAAGGCCGCGGATCCTCGTCGGTTCCCGGGGTAAACAGGATCGCCTTCTGCAGGTCGGTGGCGTCGATGTCCTTCAGGTAATCCAGCGTCAGGGGTGAGACCACGGACGCCACATCCCGCAGGCTCGTCGCCAAACGGGTTCCGCTCATGGTCTGGGTCGCGGCGTAGCCATTATCCAGGGTCGCGTTGACCACAAAGGGCGAAAGCTTCACCAGTTCTTCAGATTCCTCGGGCTTCGCGTTGGCTGGGACGGTTTGAGCGGACAAAGGCCACGCGTAGGCCACCAAGGCGAGCGCGGTCAGGAATTTTCTTAAATTATTCATGGTAGTGTGAGGAAAGGCGGCGCAGGCAGCGGGGCTTCCAGGAAGACGTGCGGAGGAAAGACTCATGGGGTTATGGGGTGAAAC
>Ga0007756_10157734_pt1 | contig 12265 bp, 19 predicted proteins | sample LauGreSu1BDMLBDD_FD_61639 | JGI IMG/M metagenome (GOLD analysis project Ga0007756, IMG submission 61639) | Metatranscriptome of freshwater lake microbial communities from Lake Michigan, USA - Su13.BD.MLB.DD (Metagenome Metatranscriptome) | ecosystem: Environmental > Aquatic > Freshwater > Lake... | reverse complement strand
TATTAACAGAATTATTAAAACAACCACAATTTAAACCATTACCTGTTGAGGAGCAAGTTTTTGTTATCTTCGGTGGGGTTCGTGGCTTTTATACAGACATCCCAGTGTCAAAGATTGGTGCTTACCAAGAGTTTGCGTTAGCAGCAATTAAAAAAAATCAGGCAGATTTATTAATTACAATTAAAGAAAAAGAGTCTTTAGATAAAGCAATGGAAGACCGTTTATCTGCTTTTTTTAAGGATAACGTTAAAGCTTTCCTTAGCTCTAACTAATTAAAATTTAAATATTATAAAATATTTTATATTATTGACGTTATTTAGAAAGCAATCTGTAAAACTAGAGTTTTTGCATAAAATTGATTATGAACGCTTTTGTAACACGATGGTTATTTTCAACAAACCATAAAGATATTGGTACGTTGTATATGATTTTTGGTTTTTTTTCTGGTATGATCGGTACAACATTATCGATCATGCTACGTATGGAGTTAGCTGCGCCAGGTACTCAAATTTTATCAGGTAACTATCAAGTTTATAACGTGATTGTAACCGCACATGCACTTATTATGATTTTCTTCTTGGTAATGCCAACGACTGTGGGCGGTTTTGGTAATTGGTTCGTGCCAATTATGATTGCTGCTCCAGATATGGCTTTCCCGCGAATGAACAATATGTCATTTTGGATGTTACCTCCGGCATTATTTTTACTATTAAGCTCTTCATTCACTGAAGGTGGTGCAGGTACAGGTTGGACAATTTACCCACCTTTAAGTAGTATTGTTGGTCACCCTGGTGCAAATGTAGATTGTGCAATTTTCAGTTTACATATCGCGGGTATTTCAAGTATTTTAGGTGCTATCAATTTTATCACTACAATTGTTAACATGCGAGCACCTGGTATGTTTTGGCATCGTTTACCACTTTTTGTGTGGTCTATTTTCATTACAGCAATTTTATTACTTTTATCATTACCTGTTCTAGCTGGTGGTATCACAATGTTACTAACAGATCGTAACTTTAATACATGTTTTTTCGAACCTGTAGGCGGTGGTGATCCTATTTTATTTCAACACTTATTTTGGTTTTTCGGCCACCCAGAGGTTTATATCTTGATTTTACCTCCTTTTGGTATTGTTAGCCATTGTATTATGACATTTTCAAATAAAGATATCTTTGGTTACCATGGTATGGTGTATGCAATGTGTTCTATTGGTATTTTAGGTTTTATCGTGTGGGCGCATCATATGTTTACTGTTGGTCTTGATGTTGATACACGAGCGTATTTTACTGCTGCAACTATGATTATTGCTGTACCAACTGGTATTAAAATTTTTTCATGGTTAGCCACAATGTGGGGTGGTACTATCTACATGAGAACGCCAATGCTTTTCACTGTTGGGTTTTTATTCTTATTTACTGTAGGTGGATTAACAGGTATTGTTTTATCTAACGCAGGTATTGATATTGCTTTACATGATACATATTATGTCGTAGCACATTTCCATTATGTACTTTCTATGGGTGCAGTATTTGGTTTATTTGCAGGGTTTTACTATTGGGTATCTAAAATGACTGGGGTTCAGTACCCAGAAATGTTAGGTCAAGTACACTTTTGGATTACTTTTGTAGGTGTTAACCTTACGTTTTTCCCTATGCACTTCTTAGGATTAGCTGGAATGCCTCGACGTATCCCTGATTATCCTGATGCGTTTGCAGGTTGGAATATGGTAGCATCTTGGGGTAGCTATGTTACTACAATTGGTATTGCTTTATTTATTTACATTGTGTACGAAACATTAGCACATGGTGAACGTGCACCTGCGAATCCATGGGATTTTGGTGCTGCTGCTCAAACAGGTCGTCGCGGTAACTTTTCTCTTGAATGGTTAATTCATTCTCCGCCACGGTTCCATACTTTTAACGAAATACCTCAGATTAGAGATGTAAAACAAGGTGTTGCTGCTGAGTTTATTAAAAAAAACCCAGGAGCTTTTGTATCTTAATTAGTTAATTAAATAATAATTGCCGTGGTGTAAATACGTTTTTCGTTATTCTAAAATTAGTTGGACTTTATTAGTGTTTAGAAAAGTTAGATGCGAATTTTAAAACGGCCTTTAATCAACACTTTATCCGGACATATAATTGATTATCCTACTCCTGTAAATATTTCGTATTTATGGGGGTTTGGTTCTACTGCAGGTATTTTTCTATCGATTCAGTTAATTACAGGTATTGCATTAGCAATGCATTATGTGCCTCATGTTGAAATGGCATTTTTAAGCGTAGAGCATATTATGCGTGATGTAAATAATGGTTGGTTATTACGTTATTTACATGCTAATGGAGCTAGTTTATTTTTCTTTGTTGTTTATGTGCATATTTTTAGAGGGTTGTACTATGGTTCTTACCAAAGTCCACGTACAATTACTTGGTGTGCAGGTGTTGTTATATTTATTCTTATGATGGCAACAGCTTTCTTAGGTTATGTATTACCTTGGGGTCAAATGTCATTTTGGGCTGCAACAGTGATTACAAATTTGTTTTCAGCTATTCCAGTTGTAGGTGAGTCTATTGTGTATTGGTTGTGGGGTGGTTTTTCTGTAGATAATGCAACTTTAAACCGGTTTTTCAGCTTACACTATTTATTGCCATTTGTTATTACTGGTGCAGTTATTGCACATATTGCACTACTTCATCAGAAGGGTTCAAATAATCCTCTAGGTGTTTACACAGCTGTTGATAAAGTTTCGTTTTATCCATATTTTTGGGTAAAGGATGTTTTTGGTTGGATGTTAGCTTTCTTTTTATATTCGTTTTTTGTGTTTAAGTATCCAAACTACTTAGGACACCCTGACAACTATATTGAAGCTAATCCTTTAGTAACACCAGCCCATATTGTACCAGAGTGGTATTTTCTACCATTTTATGCTATCCTACGTTCTATTCCAGATAAATTAACTGGAGTAATTGCTATGTTTGCAAGTTTATTAATTTGGCTTGTGATTCCATTTTTGAACTTATCGCCCATTAGAAGTTCATCGTTTCGACCATTACATCAATTCTTTTTTTGGCTATTGGTTGTTGATTTTATTTTACTAGGTTGGATTGGTGGTTGTCATCCTGAAACTCCATACATCGAGATTGGCCAGTGTGCAACTGCATATTATTTTATATATTTTGCATTTTTATTGCCAACATTAGGACATTTTGAAGCTTATTTATTGAATTACTTAAAAAGCCTTTCAAATTAATAAATGAAAGTTACCCTAGTGGTTTTTAAAAATTTATAATGGTTACACAAATGCAATTAGTAAAATCAACGCGTAAAAATCTGAGAAAGCCTTTCAAAACGCGGGCTTTGAAGATTCATCTAAATAAGTATAGTTTAAATGAAACAGCTATTTCAGCACCTCAAAAAAAAGGAGTCTGTGTTAAAGTTTTTACAACAACACCTAGAAAACCGAATTCAGCTATTCGAAAAGTTGCGCGTGTTAAATTAACAACAAAAAAAACTATAACGGCGTATATTCCAGGCATAGGTCATAATTTACAGAAGTTTTCAAATGTGTTAGTTAGGGGTGGTCGTGTAAAGGATTTACCTGGTGTTAAATACCATATATTACGTGGTAAATTAGATTGTCAGTCAGTTAGTAGTCGAAAACAGGCACGTTCAAAGTATGGTGTTCGTAGAAGCATAGCTAAGCCAAGAAGAATGCTTGTTCGATTAAAAAAGCGTTTTGCATTTCTAACTTCACAAAAAAAATGAGATTTAGTCGATTATTTGCTACGTATAAAAATTTGGCTAAGCATATTATCCAAAAGAAAGGTAAGTGTCAAACAGCGTTTAAACAAGTATCTCGTATTTCTGCTAACTTTAAATTAAAGCACAAATTTTCACCACTTCGAATATTAAGAAAAGCAACAGGTTATGTTCAGCCATTGCTGTATATTCGGTCGTTTAAACGCGGGCGTAGAGTTAATGAATTTCCAGTTTTCTTCATTGATAAGAGAGATGGCTTGAAAAAAGGGTTGCAAATGTTATTTAATGATTTTGACAAAAAAGTAACTACAAATTTTATTACGCGTTCGACTAACGAAATTTTTGATGCTTATAGAAAACGTGGGTTTGTATTTCAGCGCGTGGTAGCACATCACAAATTATGTAGTTCGTTAAAATTTAATCGTTTTGGTAAAAAAAAGAGCAAATTTAAAACTAAAATAAAAACTAAAAATGTGCGTTAGTGTAAACGATAGATTAATAAGAGGAGCTAAAAGAGGTGGTTCGCGTTTTACACTTATTAGTAAAGTCGCATTTACAAAAAGTTTTAAGCAATCGCGCAAACTTATTGTTTTTAATAAGAGTCAGTCTGGTAGAAATTCTAGTGGTCAAATAACAGTTGCTCATCAAGGCGGTGGCGCTAAAGTTGGTCATCGTGTAGTAGATCATAAACGTAATTTAATTAGTCATTTATATGTTTTACGCTTTGAAAGTGTACCTCGTAGTAATCGTACTGCATTTTTAGCATTAGTTTCTTACCCGTTTTCTGTTTTATCATATGTTATAGCGCCGCATGGGGTTAAAAAAGGTGATTGTTTATTTAATTATGGTTATATATCAAAAGTACATGCAGAATCATCTGACATACAACTTAATCTCGGATCGTCTATTTCAATTAGTGCACTTGCTCCGGGAACTGAAGTTTTTAATGTTGAATTAACTTACGGTAGAGGTGCAGTGTTTGCGAGAGCAGCAGGCACTTCATGTGTTGTTAAGTTTATTTCAAAAGACTACGCTGTATCGTTGATTATGTTGCCATCAGGTACACATGTAAAGTTATCATTTTTTTGTAGAGTTACTATTGGCCGATCTTCCAATATTAATCATAGCAATGATGTTATTGGTAAAGCAGGTCGAAACCGTAATCAAGGTATTAGGCCAACAGTTAGAGGCTCAGCTAAAAATCCAATTGATCATCCTCATGGTGGTGGTGAAGGTCGAAGTAACTCTGGTCGTCCATCAGTTACACCTTGGGGTAAAATTACTAAGGGACAGCCTACGTGTAAAAAACAGCATTTGTTAGCTAAAAAAAGACTTAAAATATTTAACGATTACATTTAAAATGCGTTCTCTAAGTAAAGGTTTATTTGTTACAAGGGCTTTAGCCCACGATATTGTAAATTTAGAAAAGAAAAAAGTATTGACTGTTTATTCACGAGCAAGTACAATTTTGCCTTGCCTAATAGGCCAAGATTGCCGTGTGTATAACGGGCATCGTTTCTTTTTTGTTACTATAACTCCACTGCATGTAGGCTATAAGTTTGGTGAATTGTCTCCAACAAGAAAAACCTTTAAGCCAAAAATAAAAGTTAAAGTTAAAAAGACAATTAAAAAAAATGTCAAAGGTAAATAGTGTTAGTTTTCGTTTAGGTGTACAGCGAGGTTGGGATTCGATTTGGCACGCTGATAAAAGTTCATTCGGTTTTTTATTACAGCAAGATTTGTTAGTTAGAGAGTATGTTAAAGGTTGCATACTTAAGTCGCGTTATAATCTTATTGTTAATGAGGTGTTAGTTAAACATACAGTTAAACTATCGTGGATACATATTTTTCTTTTACGAAGGCCTACAATTGCAAGTCGAAGGATTATACGTAAGCGTAATTTAAATAAGCGCATCTCGCATAAGCGTAGTTTACGTAAAAGTAGTCTAATAAAATTTACTACTTTCTTAAAGCCAAATATCGCGCGTATTTTACAAGCACCAAAAGAATCTGTTCGCATTTGTTTACATTTAAAAAAAAAACAAGAATTACGTTTTGATATCAAAATGATGGCGCATAGTTTACGCTTTTTAAGCATTCATCAGAAGCAAAAGCGTTTAACTGGTCGGCGTCGTAAAACGTTTTTGAATAAATTTAATTATAAAAAAAATAAAAAAGGTTGGCGTATTCGGTCTCTTAATGGGTGGTTTTACTCTTTACTACGTAATAAATTTAAAAAAATTGCTAATAGTAAAAGTTACGTTCGTGGGTTGTGTTTCCGTTGGACAGGCCGTATGTCCCGTGGAGCCCGTAGTCGTACTTTTGTAGTAAAGCGGGGTTTCATTCCTTATCAGACAATTATGCGTCCTGTTGAGTATTCTGATTCTTTTTTAATCACAAAATTTGGTTTAGCTCATATAGAAATGTGGGTTTATCGTACTAGACAAAGTGTAAATGCTAAATTTCCAACGTCATCTTATTAATTGTCGTTTCCTTTTTCTACAAGGAAGTTCTGTTTCGTCTATTGTTTGTTTTTTGCATTTACAATATTGTGACTCTGATGCTGAAAAACGAGCAATTCTTCGGAGTCAATTTCAAAAGTTAGGGGGTGATTTAAAGTTTTATTCTGCATCAAGCTTAAATGTTTTTTTAAGTGATCATGCAGTAATTGCTTTTTTTGGTAATTCCAATTTAAAGGAGAAAACAATCCTTCGTAGTTTGTTATCTAATGGGGTGTTCGTAGGTATTTTACCTGTAACAAAAGGAACTATTGATTTTATTTGTAACAAACAAGAAGGCTTTTATCCGCTTCTTTTCTTTTATTGTTCATCTTTCTTACCTGTTTCTTATATTGCTAAATTACCACAGCGATTTTCTCTAACCCATAGAACCCGTAAATCATTTAAGCAGCTTTTCTTAGAAGTGTTTTATTTTGCTTTAATCGCATTGCGCAAAAAGCGTTCAGTTTACCTAAGTTTATTACTTTTTAATAAGATAAAAAATGTTTCGTAAGCCACATTGTAGTACATTAAATTATTTAGGAGCTCAAAGAGGTATTCAATTAAATAAAGGGTCGTTGGCTTTAATTTGTGTAGAATGTTGTAAACTAACAAAACATCAAATAGAAGCAGGTCGTGTAGCTATTGGTCGAATTTTGAAAAAAAAAAGAAGTGGTTTGCAAGTATTTGTAAACGCTAAAGCTAACATCGGTATTACTGCTAAACCTTCTGAAGTACGTATGGGTAAAGGTAAAGGTGATGTTGTTGGTATGGTTTATTTAGCACAGAAAGGTTTGATTTTATATGAGTTAAAGATTCCAGAAACAATGCGTTCACGTGGGATTTTAGCATTGAAATATGCGCAAACTAAATTACCTCTCCGTACAGTAATTATTTGGCGTTCACGTCTACCTTCTCCTATTGTTAGCTTGTCAACTAATGACTCCAGTTTTAATAGTGCAGATTTTTTATGATAGTTATAGGTTCTAATATTTCAATTTGTGATAACTCTGGTATCTCACATGTAAAATGTATTAAAATAGTTAAATCAAAAAAGAATGTAGGTACAGCTTTAATGAATATTATTGGGGTTGTTCAACAATCACGTACTACATCGAAATTTAGAAAGGGTGCGATCGTCAAAGTAGTGCTATTAAGTACAGGACGTCAGTTTGCGCGTAAAAACGGTCGTTTTATTCGAACACAAGGAAGTAATGGTATTGTTTTAAATGATAAGTGGCTACCGAGCTATAATAAAGTTCGTGGTATAACTATTTCAGAAGTACGGCAATCTTCCTTTGGTAAACTGTTATTGTTAGTTCAAAAAAAATTATAATATGAATTCGCGTTTCGAATATTTATATAAGGGTATAATTTGTCCTGATTTAGCTAGGCGACAAAATATTAAAAATGTTTATAGGGTTCCTTCGATTGAGACTGTTGTTTTGCATATTCATTCTAAGCATATTTTAAAAGATTTAAAAGAAGTGCGTGCAGTGTATAATGCGTTAGCATTTGTTGTCGGTGTAGAACCTAAGTTAGTATTTGCTAAAAAATCGGTCTCACAATTTAATGTTCGAAGGGGATCTGTCGTCGGTTGTAAATTATGTTTGCATGGTCGTAAATTATTTCTTTTCCTTGATTATTTAAATTCAATTTTTTTTGATGGTTTTGATGTAGAAAAAATGTCATTGGATTTATCATATGAAAGTTCAAGAGCGCAAGGTAACGGGACGTTTTCTTTAGGTGTAAAAAATCTTGTTAAATTTTCCCATATCGAGTTACATGCTTTTTCACTAAAAGCTTTAAAAGGGCTTAATATTGCTTTTAGTTTTAAACATAGTTTAGGCTTAAGTTTAGTACCTTTTTTAAGTCGATCATCACTTTTTCCTATAAATTTAAACAATAAATGAAATATATTAGTTACAAAGATAAAATTTGCAGAGATAGTGTAAGTTCTTCTGAAATATCTAGAAGACTGTTGTTATACATTCGTTTAGTTTATGGTAATATTTTTGCTACACATCTTTTAGAGAAGTTAGCAAAAGATGGTGCATTTTTAAGTCGAATTCGTCGCCCATGTTTACGTACTGGCCGTAATAGATCAGTTTTAGGTCGTTATCGTGTATCGCGACTTGAAATACGTAGATTATTAGCAAAAGGTGTAGTACCAGGCTTACAAAAAGCATCTTGGTAATAAAAAAGATTTACATGCAATTAAAAAAATTACAGTCCATATTAAGGCATTTTTTGCAGAGCACACGCTCACGTCATATTAGAATTAATTTACTGAAATCTCAAGAAATTAAAAATTTGTTAGAGGTTTTACAGTTTTACGGTTATATTATTGGCTATTCTCTTAATTCTACAACTAATAGTCTTAGTGTTTTCCCGCGTTACCGATTGGATGGGGGTAGCTATTTGAGCGAAATAGAGTTTTATAGTGATCTTCGAGTGTATTGCACTTATGAGAAGCTATTAATTTTATCTAAACGTAGTGGTAGTGCTATTATTCTATTATATAACCCTACTGTAGGAGTTATTTCGCACGAAGTAGCTTTGATGAAAGGTTTAGGTGGTGTGTTGATTTGCAAAGTACAATAAGCTTATGATTTATATTAAAAATTTAAGTCTTCCAAAAAAAGTTATTATTAATGAGCTTGATACAAAAGCTTGTAGTGCAATTGTATTCACAGGAGCCCTAGGTTCAATCAAAATTAGTCTATATGATAATAATTTGCAGTTGCTAAAAAAGCATTCACGCTTATACCTGATATCGAGATTTAAAGAAGGTCGTAAAAAAAATGTATCCTTTAATTTCGCTTTTTGCGCAATTAAGCAGGGTTTATCCGCTGTATTTTTTCCAGCAGCTTTTTATCTAAAGTTGGTTGGTGTTGGTTTTAAAGTTATTGCTTTAAATAATCGATTTGAATTGTCATTAGGCTATAGTCATACAATAAAACTGGCTCATGATTCCGATATTGCTTTTTTCACAAAAAAAGAGGGACGTATTCCTTTATTAGGTTTATGTAGTTTTTCATTAAATAGTGTAACTAATCGTTTAGCTCAAATTTCTGCTTACCAAAAACCATCTGTTTATACAGGTAAGGGGCTTGTGCCTTTCGGTAGCGAGCCTTTACGTAAAGAAGGTAAAGGTAAATTTCAACGTTAAAAGTCATAGTATGTTTTTATTAGGCGTTAAATTAAAGAATTATAAACAGTTAGTTATAGAGCTGTCAAATATATATGGTTTAGGTAAGTCACGAAGTTCTTTTGTTTGCAGGCAATTAGGGTTCGGTAGCGATATTCGAGTAAAGACTTTATCACGAGCTCAGTTTTTTATTTTAAAGGATTTTGTGCTTTCTATTTACAGTGTAGATACAGAGCGCCGTTTAATTATTGATGAATCAATTGAAATGTTAAAACAGATTGGATCTTACCGTGGCCAAAGACATACGCTAAAATTGCCAGTTCGTGGTCAACGTACACGGTCTAATCATCGTAGCTGTAAAAAATAAGATAAAATATGTTAATTAAGTTAAGTCATAAAGATAAAAAGCGTATGTTTAATAAAAAAGTTTTGCCTAACTTATTGAAGCGCGTCTTGGTTAATCGGCTATTCTATGCTCAGTTAAATAAATTTCGTAAATTTGAGCGGAAAATTACAAGACGTAGTCGTATTATTGATTGGTACCAAATTAATGCGTTAAAGTTAGAATTAAATTTTATACAAAAAACTCAATTAGTCAAGTGTATACAAAAACTTAAGTTATCGCGTAAAATTCGATGTTCTCAAAAAGCAGCATTAAGACGTAATATTAAACGTTTACGCAATATTATACGGCCTACAAAGTATAAAAAAAAATGGATCGTTGCTGGCTCGCGACTGAGTCGCTGTGTTGGTTTTTTACCATATTTTTATAAGCTTCGACTTATGCATCGTAAATATCGCAAAATACGACAAGGATTTTTAGTTATTAACTCAAATGGATTTTTTATAAAAAGAAAGCGTAATGTTACTACGAGCATTTCAAATTTAGCTGGTTTTTTAGCTAAAACGCGAAACACTGTTTTACTAAATTCATTGTATAGACTTCGTGCGGTAAAATATAAACGCCCTAAAAATGTACTTAAAAGGAAGTATTTTTTTAAGGGGAAAGGTATGGGTTTAATGGGTCGAGATTTATTTACTCAACCGTTAATAAAGTTAGACCAAAGTTTTAATAATGATTTTAGGCGATTGTTACCTATTATTACTATAACATTTAAAGATAATAATCTTTTCTTCGTACTTTCAAATGCGGCGGGTAACCCTATAATTATTTTATCGTCAGGTCATTTTGCCAAAGAAAATAAACAAAAAATAAGTTCAGTTCCAGCTTATAATTTTCTAACTAAAGAATTCGCAAGAAGGGTGCGTCGTCTTACTCGCATTTGCGGACTACGGATTCACGGGACATCACGGCGTAAATTTCCTGTGTTAAAAAACTTACAGCGCTCTGGTATTCGTTTTGCCTATGCCCTAGAGCATCATGCAGTTATATGTAATGGTGTCCGTAAATGTCGAAAACGACGTAAATAAATCAAAATTATCATGATTACTAACGCTAATATACGAACATTATTTTTGACAGAGATCTTACGAGGTTTTTTTATTACTTTACAATATTTTTTTAGGCGCAAAGTTACTATTAATTATCCTTTTGAAAAAGGAGCTTTGAGTTCACGTTTTCGCGGTGAACATGCTTTACGTCGTTACCCTACAGGTGAGGAGCGTTGTATTGCATGTAAGCTTTGTGAGGCTATTTGCCCTGCTCAAGCGATTACTATTGAGGTAGATGCGCGTTCTGATGGTAGTAGAAGAACTTCTCGCTATGACATTGACATGACCAAGTGTATTTATTGTGGTTTTTGCCAAGAGGCTTGTCCTGTTGATGCCATTGTAGAAGGTCCTAATTTTGAGTTTGCCACTGAAACAAGAGAGGAATTATTATATAATAAGGCTAAACTTTTACAGAACGGTGATCGATGGGAGGGCGCTATTTCAAGAAATTTACTGACTGAAGCTTTATATCGTTAATGAGTGTGTTTTTAAGTTTAATTTTTTCGTTTTTAGTCACAGGTGCTAGTTTTGTAGTTCTTTGTGAGAATACTGTTTATTCTGTGTTTTATTTAGTTTTTGTATTTTGCAACGCTACTGCTATTTTATTATATTTAGGCGTAGATTTCCTTGCTATGGTCTTTTTAATTGTGTATGTGGGTGCTATTGCGGTGCTTTTTTTGTTTGTTGTGATGATGCTGTCTATACGCCAGATACCTTGGTTAAAGAAAAACGTAAATTTTGCTCCATTAGGATTATTTATTTTACTTTTTTTATTAACAATAATGTTTGTCGCAGTAGTCTTAAATGAGACAGATAGCTTTTTTAATTTTCATCAAGGTTATTTTAATGTAAATTCTCGGTTTTCTGTAGCCGGCAATGATAATATTTTTCTAATTGGCTCAGTGCTATTCACTGATTATGCTTATTGCTTTTTATTAGCTGGGTTAGGTTTACTTATTGCAATGGTTGGGGCTATTGTTCTAACTCTGCGTTACATTCCTTTAGCGTCTAAAAAACAAAATGCATTTTTACAGATTTCACGTAGTATTCAAACGTGTAACCTTGCTACGCGTTAATAAATGTCTTTTATAAATGACACATTTCTATATAATATTGCGTATAAATCAAATAAATAAATTAAAATTTTTTATTACTGCAGACGAAATAATTGGTCGTTTGCTTTTTGCGAACGTTTTGTTATTAGACAAAGGGGAAATTTCCTTAGATTTTATAAGTAAAGAGTATGTTGTAACAATCTTTGTTACAAGTCAAATTAAAACCAACGAGTTTATGCGGTTCTTTGTCTAAGGTTTTTCTTTGTTGGCTCGGCATTGCGGATCCGCTGCCCCGTAGAGGCCTGTGTCTGCAGTCGAGCCTGCCGCACCGTCAACTCATTGACGGTCCG
>Ga0007756_11593820_pt1 | contig 12289 bp, 15 predicted proteins | sample LauGreSu1BDMLBDD_FD_61639 | JGI IMG/M metagenome (GOLD analysis project Ga0007756, IMG submission 61639) | Metatranscriptome of freshwater lake microbial communities from Lake Michigan, USA - Su13.BD.MLB.DD (Metagenome Metatranscriptome) | ecosystem: Environmental > Aquatic > Freshwater > Lake... | reverse complement strand
CGCGCGCCCGCGGCGCGACGCTGTACGTCACGCTCGAACCGTGCTGCCACCAGGGCCGCACCGGTCCGTGCACCCGGCGGATTATCGACGCCGGCATCACGCGCGTGGTCGCGGCCATGACCGACCCCAACCCGCTGGTCAACGGCCAGGGCTTTGCACAGTTGCGGGCGCACGGCCTCCAGGTCGAGGTGGGCCTGCTCGCCGAGGAGGCGGCGCGGCTGAATCAAGGGTTCACCCTGGTGCAGACCCAGGGCCGTCCGCTGGTGATCGTCAAGGCGGCCACCAGCCTGGATGGAAAGATCGCGGCGGCGCCCGGCGTCCGCACCGCCATTTCATCGGCTGCCGCCAATCGCCGCACCCAGCGCTTGCGCGCGGCGGTGGACGCCGTCGGCGTGGGCTCCGGCACCGTGCTGGCGGACGATCCGCTCCTGACGGCCCGCGACTGCTTCCGCCTGCGCGCCCTGGCGCGGGTGGTATTCGACCGCCGCTTGCGTACGCCGCCCTCGGCCCGGCTGTTCTCGACGCTCGACGCGGGGCCGGTCATAATAATGACGACGGCCGACAGCATGGCACGGCAGCCGCAACGCGCCGCGGCGCTGCGGGCGGCCGGCGCCACGCTCGTGGCGGGCGCCGGCGAGCTGCCGGCCGACGTGCGCGCGCTGGCGGCCCGGGACATTACCACGCTGCTGCTCGAGGGCGGCGGGGCGTTGCATGCCGCCGCGTGGCGGGGGCGGATCGTCGACCGCGTAATCATGATCGTGGCGCCCACCGTACTGGGTGAGCAGGGCGCCAGGATGTTCGACGGACTGCCGGTACCCGCGTCGCAACTGCTGCCAGTGCGTGTTGAGACACTCGGGCCGGACGCTTGGATGGAAGCCGATGTTCACGGGAATCGTTGAGGCGATGGGCACGTTGGCGGAGGTCAAGGGGACCGGGGGCGGCTATCGCGTCCGCATCCACACCCCGCTCGCCGCGCAGGTGAAGCTCGGCGACAGCCTCGCCGTCAATGGCGTGTGCCTCACCGTTATCCTGATTGACGGCGAGCACGCGCTGGCCGATATCGGTCCTGAGACGGCGCGCGTCACCACCCTCGGCGCGCTGCAGCGGGGGCAGTCGGTCAATCTCGAGCGGCCGCTGCGGTTCGACGGCCGCGTCGACGGCCACTTCGTGCTGGGGCATGTCGACGGAGTCGGGACGGTCGAAGACGTGCGGGCCGAAGCCGAATCGCACTGGGTAACCATCGGGTTCCCTCCGGGACTGGCGGCGTATTTCATCCGCAAGGGGTCGGTGGCGGTTGACGGTGTCAGCCTCACGGTCGCCGGGCTCGGCGAGCGGCAGTTCGATATCCAGGTGATCCCGTACACGTGGCAGAACACCACGCTCAAGCTGCTGCGCGCCGGCGACAAGGTCAACCTCGAGTGCGACATGTTCGGAAAGTACGCGGTGCGGGCCATGGAACTCAGAACCCAGCAGGGAAGCCGATGACGCCGAGCCACGACCAGGGCCGCCGATGACGCGGATCAAAATGCCCAAGCCTCAAGCCCCAAGCCCCAAGCCGAGCCGCATCACCATCGCCAAGGGGGCGCGGCCGAAGTCGCCGTTTGCGACCATCGACGTCGCGCTGGCCGCCTATCGCCGCGGCGAGATGCTGATTGTCGTCGATGACGAGGATCGCGAGAACGAGGGCGACCTGACGATTGCCGCCGAGCACGTCACGCCCGAGGCCATCAACTTCATGATGACGCACGGCCGCGGCCTGATCTGCATGCCGATGACCGCGGCGCGCCTCGATGAGTTGAACATCCCGCTGCAGGTGCCGCAGCAGATGAACTCGACGCAGTTCGAGACCGCGTTCTGCGTCGGCATCGAGGCCAAGCGCGGCACCTCGACCGGCATCTCGGCGCAGGACCGCGCGTGCACGGTCCTGACCGCCATCGATCCCAAGACCAAGCCGGCGGACCTGGCACGCCCCGGCCATATCTTCCCGCTGCGCGCGCGCGACGGCGGCGTGCTGGTCCGCGCCGGCCAGACCGAGGCCGCGGTGGACCTGTCGCGCATGGCGGGCCTGATGCCGGCCGGCGTGATCTGCGAGATCGCCAAGAAGGACGGCACCATGGCGCGGGTGCCCGAACTGGCGAAGTTTGCGCGCAAGCACAAGCTGCTGATGATCACCGTGGCCGATCTCATCCGGCACCGGATGCAGCACGAGGGCCTGGTGCAGAAAGCGGCCGAAGCCGACCTGCCGACCGAACTCGGCCCGTTCCGCATTCACGCCTACAACAGCCTGCTCGACAGCATGACCCACGTGGCGCTGGTGGCCGGCGACATCAGCTCGGGCCGGGACGTGCTGGTCCGCGTGCACTCGAAGTGCCTGACCGGCGACGTGTTCCATTCCGCCCGTTGCGACTGCGGCGACCAGCTCGATGCCGCCATGCGGCGCATCTCGGCCGAGGGGCGCGGCGTGCTCCTGTATCTCAACCAGGAGGGGCGGGGCATCGGCCTCGCCAACAAGATTCGGGCGTATGCGCTGCAGGACCAGGGCTTCGACACGGTCGAGGCCAACGAGAAACTGGGCTTCAAGCCCGATCAGCGCGACTATGGCATTGGCGCCCAGATCCTGCGCGACCTGGGGGTCCAGACCATGCGGCTGCTGACCAACAATCCCCGTAAGTTCGTGGGTTTACAGGGGTACGGGCTGGCCGTGTCCTCAACCCTGCCGCTCGAGATTGCCGCCTCTGACACCACCCGCAAGTACTTGAAGGTAAAGAAGGACAAGCTTGGGCACCGCCTCAAGTCGGTTTGACCAATCTCTTGAAGTTCATGTAGGATAAGGGTTTGCGCGGCGGAGGCAGGCCTTTGCTGTGGTGATCAACAGGCGGGTCTGAAAGAGCTGCCTCTACTAAAATGTTCGACGCGTTAAGCAATCGCCTGCAGGACGTCTTCCAGTCAATCAAGGGAGAAACACGGCTCACCGAGGCGACGGTCGAGAACGTCCTCCGGGAAATCCGGCTGGCGCTGCTCGAGGCCGATGTCAACTTCAAGGTCGTCAAGGCCTTCGTCGATCGCGTGCGCGATCGGGCGATGGACCAGGCGGTCCTCAAGAGCCTGACGCCGAGCCAGCAGGTCATCAAGATTGTCCGGGATGAACTGCTCGCGTTGTTTGGCGACGCCAAGGGCGGGCTGAAGGAAACCTCGGTCCGGCCGCGCGTGATCGTGATGCTCGGCCTGCAGGGCTCGGGCAAGACGACGACGACCGGCAAGCTGGCGAAGTGGCTGGCCAAGCAGGGGCGGCACCCGATCGTGGTGTCGACCGACGTGCGGCGCCCGGCGGCCATCCAGCAGCTGGCGATCGTCGCTCAGCAGGCCGGCGTGCGGGTGCACGACCCGGTCGGCAACCTGGACCCGGTGTCGCGCACCAGGAGCGCGCTCGCCGAGGCCAAGGCGGTCGGCAACGACGTCGTCATCGTCGACACGGCGGGCCGGCTGCACATCGACGACGAGCTCATGAAGGAGCTGGTCGCGATTCGGGATGTCGCGGCGCCGACCGACTTGCTCTACGTCGCCGACGCCATGACCGGCCAGGACGCCATCAAGAGCGCCGGCGAGTTCAACGCCCAGATGGGCGTCACCGGCGTCGTGCTGACGAAGATCGACGGCGACGCCCGCGGCGGCGCGGCGCTGTCGGTGGTGTCGGTGGTTGGGGTGCCGATTGCCTTCGTCGGCAGCGGCGAGAAGCTGGAAGACCTCGAGCCGTTCCACGCGGATCGGTTCGTGTCGCGCATGCTCGGCATGGGCGACGTGCTGTCGCTGATCGAGAAGGCCGAGGAGGTCATCGACCAGGGCGACGCCGAGAAGCTGGAAGCGAAGATCCGCAAGGGCGGGTTCACGCTGGAAGACTTCCGCGATCAGCTGCGCATGCTGAAGCGGATGGGCCCGCTCGAGAAGATCATGGGCATGCTGCCCGGCATGGGCGGCATGAAGGACCTGGCCGGCCAGAAGCCGGACGAGAAGCAGCTGTCGCGGATCGAAGCGATCATCAACTCGATGACGCCCGCGGAGCGGAGGCAGGCGGACCTCCTCGATGGGAGCCGCCGCAAGCGCGTCGCGAAGGGCAGCGGCACGACGGTTGAGGACGTCAACCGGTTGTTGAAGCAGTTCGTCGAGATGCAACGGATGCTGAAGATGGTGGGCCAGATGACGGGTGAGCCCATTGCCGCGGCGCCGAAGAAGAAAAAGAAGAAGAGCCCGTTTAGCTTGATGCGTTAGTTGCGGCGCACCGACAGTGCGCCGGTCGTAACCCGAAGCGCGGCCACGCTGTGCCGCAGGTAGAGAGTTCAAGATGTTGTCGATTCGCATGCGTCGCACCGGTTCCAAGAAGCGCCCGTTCTTCCGCATCGTCGTCTCGGAAGCCCGCTCGAAGAAGGAAGGCGAGTTCATCGAAGTGCTCGGCTTCTACAACCCCCGCAACAAGCCGGCGGTGTTCGAGATCAACAAGGACCGGGTCGCCCACTGGGTGAGGGTCGGCGCGCGTCCCTCCGACTCGGTGCGCACGCTGATGGCCAAGCACATGACGCGCGACCGCGGCATCGTGGCCGAGCCGGTGACGGCCCAGCCGGCGGCCCCGACCGCTTAAGGGACGCCGTGGCGGATCTCAAGGGACTCATCGAAGCCGTCGCCCGGGCGCTGGCCGACCAGCCCGACGCCGTGAGCGTGCGGGAATCGGAGCGCCGCGGCGCGACCGTGTACGAGCTGCAAGTCGCGTCGGGCGACCTCGGCCGCGTCATCGGCCGCCAGGGCCGCACCGCCGCCGCGCTGCGCACGTTGCTGTCAAGCGCCGCCGAGGAAGACGACCAGCGCGTCAGCCTCGACATTCGCGATCAGACCGGGCGGTCTTAGCGGAAGTGAAAAGTAGAAAGTGAAAAGTGAAAAGGCTTTTCACCTTTGACCTTTCACTTTTGACTTTATGGACTGGGACGCCGCGATCCTGGTGGGCGTCGTGGCCCGCACGCACGGTAATCGCGGCGAGGTGATCGTCAACCCCGAGACCGACTTCCCGGAAGAGCGGTTTCGCAAGGGCGCCCGGTTGTGGACCCGGCGGCGGGGCGGCGAGCCGGCGACGCTGGACGTGGTCACGATGCGAATGCATCAGGGGCGTCCGGTGATCATGTTTGCGGGCATCGGCTCGATGAACGACGCGGAGTTGCTGGCCGGCCAGGAGCTGCGCACCGACGAAGCCGAGACCGGGCTGCTCGATGCCGGCGACTTCTTCCACCGCGACCTGATCGGGTGCGCGGTGGTGACCGAGGCGGGCGAGCCGGTCGGGACGGTCACCGCCGTGCTCGACGACAGCGCGCAAGCGCGGCTGGTGGTGGCGGGGAAGCGCAGCGAGTTGCTGATTCCCCTCGCCGAGGAGATTTGCACCGTGGACGTCGCGGCGAAACGCATCACGGTGCGGCCGCCCGACGGCCTGCTGGAACTGAACGGAGATTGGCGTTAGCCCGCCACGCGGAGCGAGGCCAGGAGACAGAGGGTGAAGGTCGACATCATCACGATCTTTCCGCGCATGGTGGAAGCCGGCCTCGCGGAAGGCGTGGTGGGGCGGGCGCGCGCCAGCGGGTTGATCGACATCGTGGTCCACAATCTCCGCGACTACACGACGGACAAGCATCACGTCGTGGATGACGTGCCGTTTGGCGGCGGCCCGGGCATGGTGATGAAGCCCGCGCCGTTTTTCGCGGCGCTGGCGGCGATTCGCGCGACGCGCGGGACGCCCGATGCGGTGGTGCTGCTGACGCCGGCCGGGGTGCCGTTTACCCAGGCGGGCGCGCGCCGGCTGGTGGGACTGGGGCACCTGGTCCTGCTGTGCGGGCGCTACGAAGGCATCGACGAACGGGTGCGCGAGGCGCTGGCGACCGAGGAGTTGTCGATCGGCGACTACGTGCTGTCGGGCGGCGAGATTCCGGCGCTGGCGGTGGTCGACGCGGTGGCGCGACTGGTGCCGGGCGTCGTCGGCGACGAGCAGTCGGTGGAAGGGGATTCGTTTACGCGCGGGTTGCTCGATTACCCGCACTACACGAGGCCCGCGGAGTTCGCGGGACGGGCGGTGCCGCCGGTGTTGGTATCGGGGCATCACGGCGAGATTCGCCGGTGGCGGCGCGACGCGGCGTTGGCACGGACGGCCGAACGGCGGCCCGACCTGCTGGCGGACGCGGCGCTCGACGCCGATGAACACGAGTGGTTGAGCAAAAGGAGCAAGTGATGACTGCGATGGAGATGGTAGAGAAGGCGCAACTGACCGAACGGCCCCGCATGAAGTCGGGCGACACGGTCCGCGTGCACGTGCGCGTCAAGGAAGGCGACAAGGAACGCATCCAGGTGTTCGAGGGTGTGGTCATTGGCATTCGCCGCGGCGGCAACCGTGCCACGTTCACCGTGCGCAAGGTGTCGTTCAGCCAGGGAGTCGAGCGCATTTTCCCGCTGCACTCGCCGACCATCTCCAAGGTCGAGGTGCTGCGCTCCGCCAAGGTCCGCCGCGCGAAGCTCTACTTCCTGCGCGACCTCAAGGGCAAGGCGGCTCGCATGAAGGAAGTCAAAAAGACGTCCTAGTGCGCAAGGTCTCTGCCCGCCGCACCATCGAAAACGCGCTCCGGCGCTACGGGTTCGTGTGTGTGGCGGGCGTTGATGAAGTCGGGCGGGGGTGTCTGGCCGGGCCGGTGATGGCAGGGGCAGTCATCCTCGATCCGCACCGCCGGATCGATGGCCTGGCCGACTCGAAAGCACTGACTGCCGCCGAACGCGGGCGGTTGCACGACGAAATCCTCGGCAAGGCCGTCGCCTGGGCCGTCGTCGCCGTGCCCCCCGACGAGATTGACCGCATCAATATCCACCAGGCCACCCTGCAGGCCATGCGCCGGGCGGTGCTGGCCCTGGCCCCCCTGCCAGATGCAGTTTTGGTGGATGCCTTCCGAATTCCGTCATTGCCGATGGCCCAGCGCGGGGTGATCGGCGGCGACCGCCGCTCATCGGCCATCGCCGCGGCCTCGATCGTCGCCAAAGTCACCCGGGATCGAATGATGCAAGAGCTTCACGCCGCTGACCCCCGGTACGGTTTCGACCGACATAAGGGCTATGCCACGGCCGACCACCTGGCGGCTGTTGCACGGTTTGGCTACTCGCCGCAGCATCGGCGATCGTTCCGACCGGCGACCCTGTTTGATACCATTGATTGAGGGCCGTACACAGTGCCGCCGTTCGATCGTGAGGCCGCGCTCAAGAATGCGGAGAAAGCACTCCGACAGGGACGCATTGATGCGGCCATTGTCGAGTACGTCAAGGTCGTCGAGGCCCAGCCGCGCGACTGGAACAGCGCCAACGCCCTGGGCGATCTCTACGTACGCGCGAACCAACTGGACAAGGGCCTCCAGCAGTTCACCCGCATCGCCGACCACCTCGCCGAGGAGGGGTTCTATCCCAAGGCTGCGGCGCTCTTCAAGAAGATCCTCAAGCTCAAGCCTGACGACGAATACGCGCTGCTGCAGTCGGGAGACCTGGCCGCGCGGCAGGGCACGCTGGCCGACGCCAAGCAGTACTTCCAGACCGTCGCCGATCGGCGCAAGGCCCGGGGCGACACGAAGGGCGCCGCCGAGATCGCGATTCGGCTCGGAACCCTGGATCCCGACGACCTCGAGGCGCGCATGCGGGCGGCGCATCTGGCCGCCGAAACCGGAGACACCGCCACCGCGGTCCGCGAGTTTCGCGAGGTCGCCGCGCGCTACGAGAAGCAGGACCGCGGCGTCGAAGCATTGGCCGCACTGCAGGCGGCCTTTGATCTCGACCAGACCGACCAGGGCACCCGCACCCGCCTGTTTGACGCCTACCTGTCGGGGCATGCGCCCGACCGGGCGCGCAAGGTGGCCAGCGGCTCGGCCGAACTGAAGCAGGTTGCGGCCGCGCTGGCCCAGGCCGGGCAGGGTGACCGGTCCCTGGAAGTCCTGGGCGAGGCCGCCGCGGCCGATCCGTCGGATCTCGAAGTGCGAGCCAGCCTGGCACTGGCCTACGTGGCCAGGGGCGACCTGGCGAAGGCCCGCAGCTACCTGTCGGCCGACACCGCCGGCAGCGACCCGGCGCTCTGGCTGACCCTGGCCGAGATGGAATTGACGGCCGGGCATTCAGCCGCAGGCCGCACCGCCCTCGCCCAGGTCCTGGTCCTCGATCGCAATCAGGCGCAACCGGCGGTCGTGCTTGGATGTCGGCTGGCCGAATCCAACCCCGACGCGGGTTACGAGTGCATCGAGGCGGTGGCCGATGCGGCCCTGGCCGAGGGCGACTACGCCGCGGCCGCCGTGTCGCTGCACGAGTTCACCATCCGCGTGCCCACCCACCTGGTGTCGCTCATGCGGCTGGTGGAGATCTGCGTCGATGGCGGTCTCGAGGCGACGATGTACGAGGCGCAGGCACAGCTGGCCGACGCTTATTTGAATGTTGGTCGCGGCCTCGAGGCACGCATCATCAGCGAAGACCTGGTCGCGCGCGAGCCGTGGAACCGCGCCAACCTCGATCGGTTCCGGCGGGCGCTCGTGATGCTGGGCGAGGCCAACCCCGACGCGATCATCGCCGATCGCTTGAGCGGCGACAGCCCGTTTCTCGCCACCGAGAAGCTCGACCTGAACGACGGGATTTCCTTCGACACGCCGCCGCCCGCGAAAGTGCCGGTAGCCCCGGCCGAACAGCCCCCGGCCGTGGCGCCGCCGCAGGCCCCGGTGGCGTTTGTTGCCGATTCCGGGTCCATCGAGATCGACCTGAGCGATGCGCTGGCCGAACCGCCGGCGCCGATGCCCGTGGCCGCGGCCCCGCCGCGGTCGCTCGATCAGGTGTTCCGCGGCCTGCGGGACGAGTCGAGCCGGCAGTCGGCGGAAGAGGCCGCCGAGGAACAATATCGGCTGGCGCTGACGTATCACGAGATGGGCATGGTCGAAGACGCCGTGAAGGCGCTCGAGGCCGCGACCCGCTCGCCACGGCAGCGTTTCGATGCGGCGTCGATGCTCGGGCGGCTGTATCTCGAACGCCAGGACATGACGCACGCCATCGAGTGGCTGGAACGCGCGGCTGAGGCGCCGGCGCCCACGGCCTACGCCGGCCGGTCGCTGCTGTACGACTTGGCGCAGACCCTCGAGGCGGTGGGCGAAAGCTCGCGCGCGCTCGCGGTGTTCGTCGAACTGGAATCCGAGTCCGGCGGCTACCGCGACGTGTCGGGACACATCGACCGGCTCTCCAAAGTCCAGGCCCGGGGCTGAGTTCTGTTCAGGCGCCTGCTCTTCGTTGCCCTCCTGCTCGAAACCGGCCTCCTGCTGGTGCTGATCCCGTGGTCGGCCTTCTGGGAGCGCAATTACTTCGTCGAGTGGTCGCCCGCGGCCGAAGCGATCCTGACCAGCAACTACGTACGGGGCGCGATCAGCGGTCTCGGCCTCGTGAACATCGTCACGGCGCTGGTTGAACTGGGCGACACGCTCGGCACCCGAACGCCACCGACGCCGGGCGGCGACCGGCCATGATGTTGTGCCTCGTGACCGATCGGCGCCGCCTGGGCACCGCGCTCGGCCTCGAGTCCGGCGCGTGGATCGAGGCGCTACAAGTGCAGGTGACGGCCGCCGCTGAGGCGGGGATTGACCTCGTGCAGGTTCGTGAGCGCGATCTCGAGGCCGGGGCCCTGGTGCCTCTGGTGCGCGCGTTGGTTGGGGGCATTCGACATACCTCGACACGGTTGCTTGTGAATGACCGACTCGACGTCGCTTTGGCGGCCGGCGCTGCGGGCGTTCACCTGAAAGAGCAGTCATTCCCAACAGCGGCGGTCCGAGCCGCGACCGGGCCTGAGTTCTGGGTTGGCCGGTCGGTCCACGACCCGGCTGGTGCCGCAATGGCGGGAAATGTCGATTACCTGATTGCCGGGACCGTACGGCCTACGGTGTCGAAGCCATTGGCGACGACTCTGGGCTGGGCGGGGTTGTCCAGGGTGGTCACCGCGGCGGCCGGGCGGCCCGTTCTCGCGATTGGCGGAATCGACGTGTCATCGATGTCGTTCGTGGCAGCCAGTGGCGCAGCCGGCGTCGCCGCCATCGGCGCGTTCGTTCCCGGGGCGGGGGAGCCGGTGCGTGAGTTTGTGCAGAAACGCGTCATTGCCATGCGTTTGGGGTTTGACTCCACGCATCCGGTTTCCTAATATGTCGCTCTGCCCCCTTGAAAGATAGGCAGTTCTGGCACTTAACCAACGTTCGTCAACCGTAATAGCAGCGATGCAACGCCCGCTCGATCCGGCGACCCGTCTCAGGCTGGCCCGTGAAGCCAAAGGCCTGTCGTGCCGTCAGCTGGCCGAGGCCACCAAGCTGTCGGTACGTACGATCGAAGCGCTCGAAGGCGACCGCGTGTCGCAGTTGCCACAAGGCATTTATCGCCGCGCCATCGTCCGCGCCGTGGCCGGCGAAGTCGGACTGAACCCGGACCAGCTGCTGCGCGACTTCACGGCCGCGCATCCCGACGACATGCCGCTGCCGGTGTCGGCGACGGTGATCCTCTCGCCCGAGCCGTCGCGGCCTCTCCAGAACGCCCTCGCGTGGGCCGGCGCCCTGTTGCCGCTGCTGGCGGGCGTGGCGTATTTCGGTTGGCCGGCGGTGCGCGCCAGCGAAGTCCCGGCGATGGTCGAGCCGGTGCCGCTGCGGGCTGAGGTGTTGCCGGCCGGCGGCTTTGCGCCGGCGGCCGCGCCGTTGCCACGGCCAGTCGTGGTGACGCTGACCATGTCGTCGCGCTGCCAGCTGCGCGTCGTCGCCGACGGCCGCGACGTGCTGGCCCGGATGGTGGAGCAGGGCGAGACGCTGCGGCTCGAGTTGGGCGACGAGCTGTGGCTGCTGGGCGACAACGCGTCGGCCGTGCAGTTCAGCGTCAACGGCCAGGCGGGCCGCCAGCTGGGCGCCCCCGGCGACGTGTTGTCGGTGCGCATCGGCCGCGACGACTACGAAGAGCTCCTGGTTCGCTATTAATGGCCGCCGGCCTGAGCAGCCCGCTGCTGGACTTCTTCCGGCGCGGTGAAGTGGCTCGTGACGTGCGCATGCTGGCGGCGCAAGGCGCGGTGGCGCCGCGGCCGCTCGAGCAGCTCGGCATCCTGATGATCCTTACCTCGGATTCCGACTCCGAGATTCGCGACACGGCCAATGCCACGCTGGCGCTGCTGCCCGACGAACTGGTCGCCAGTTTCATTGCCCGCTCGGACGTGCCGACCGAGCTGCGCGAGTTCTTCATGGCCCGCGGCATCACGCCCTCTGACACGCCGGCGCCCGACTTCGAGGAGCCGCTGCTCGATACCGACCAATCGGGCCTCGACTTCGGGCAGGAAGAAGGGGAGTCGGCGCTCACCTTCACGCAGCGGCTGGCCAACATGGGCGTGCCCGAAAAGGTGAAATGTGCCATGAAGGGCACGCGCGAGATGCGGGCGGTGCTGATTCGCGATCCCAACCGCATGGTCGCCTCGGCCGTGCTCAGCTGCCCCAAGGTCAACGAAGCCGAGGTTGAGGCGTTTGCCAAGATGGGGAATGTCTCGGAGGACATCCTCCGCACGATTGGCAACACGCGGGCCTGGACGAAAAATTACGCGGTGGTGCTGAGCCTGGTGAAGAACTCCAAGACTCCGGTGGCGATGTCGATGACGCTGATGCAGCGGCTTACCGAGAGCGACGTGAAGAAGGTCGCGGCGGACCGGAACGTCCCCGAGGCCCTGCGGCTGGCCGCGAAGAAACGCGCGGCGGCGAACCGGGCGTAGCGACCCCGCCGCGGTTGGCCTGCGCCCACTCCGATCGCATCTGCGACAACCCGTCCATGTAGACCGCGACCCGCTCGCGCTCGTCCTCGGTGGGGAGCGTCTTCAGCAGGTTGATGGCCCGTTCCACATCGCGCAGGATGGTGGCCTTCGTGGCGCCGTAATAGAGCTTCTTGATTTCCGCGACCGGGTCCATGAGTGGGAATTATAAGCGGTTCCGGCGCAACGCCTTCCGGAACCTCGCCAAGGGCAGGGTGTTCAGCACATCGTCTTTGGTGAGCCAGGCGCGGCGGGCCGTCAGGATGCCCCAGCGCGTGAAGCCGAGCGCCGCGATCTCGTGGGCGTCGGATGTGATCACCAGCTTGACGCCGCGGTCCCTCGCCAGCCGCGCGTGACTGTCGGAAAGGTCGAGTCGATACGGCTGGGAGTTGATCTCGAGGGCCACGCCGTTGGCGGCCGCCGCATCGATCGCCTTTTCGATCGTGA
>Ga0007756_11563017_pt1 | contig 12520 bp, 1 predicted proteins | sample LauGreSu1BDMLBDD_FD_61639 | JGI IMG/M metagenome (GOLD analysis project Ga0007756, IMG submission 61639) | Metatranscriptome of freshwater lake microbial communities from Lake Michigan, USA - Su13.BD.MLB.DD (Metagenome Metatranscriptome) | ecosystem: Environmental > Aquatic > Freshwater > Lake... | reverse complement strand
GTTGTTGGGTTTAACGCTGATATTATATTGAGGATGTGCTTGATTGACTGAAACATTGCTTTTTATGAGCGATCAACCGGCTGCCAGACCTCGGCCTGATCAGGTTGTGCGATCCAACATAGATGAAAAAGCATTGCAGAGTCGCCTCTTCCGCCACAGTGGTACCTCATTTGGAATGTCTGCAAAGATACCAGAGAAAATTTCCATGGAGGACCGATTTGCAACCAAACCAGAAGTAGTTCTGGGTCCGTCCCCAAAACTTGCTAAACTTGGCGGGACTTTAGGGAAAGCCAAAACTCTATCGCCAGTTACTACAGCAGACAGTAATAAAGAATCAAAACTGATAGTTTCTTCTAAAATGAAACAGACTCTCTTGCAGCGACCGCCTAAGGACACTCGTTCCTCTGAGATCGAAGTGCCTCTTCCCTTACAGCCCTTGCTAGGAGAACGACTGAGTATACGACCTTTCACCGCTGGCGTGGCAAGACAGGATATCTCAGAGAGAGGTCATCTTCCGAAATCTCGAGCTGGTTTGGAGTCTTTAACTGGTTCGCTAACGTCCATCCAAATCCGGCAGAGTCAACAGGCCAAACTCGCTGCAACCCACGTTGAAGCGAAGGCCTCCTCGACGTCTACTTCTCGTATCTCTTCTACCGCTGTTATTCCGGTCAATAACTCTGAACAAAAACAAAAGGCAGAGTACGAACAATATTTAAAGAGTCCTTTTTCGTTTATTGATCAAGTTATCGAAAGCCCGTATACAGAGGAATTTGTCTATTTGAACTCGAAGGGTCCTTACAATTTGGAAATTGTGAAGCACACTGCAATTCAACCCGAGGACTACTTTACTATGAGTCGTGCAGGTGTGACTCATTTTTTTCATAATGAAACCGACTTTACATCTCTTGATCAGTGGGAGCGTGAATTTTTTCTTTTTACTAAAATGGTGAAGATAGACTTTTTTGAAAACTTTCGCTTGTGGAAAGGCTTCTACTTTTGGAAAAAGTTGATTCGTAAGACTAAGACCGAAAAATATTCTCGCTTTTTGTCCGAAAATCTCTATATTTTGAATCAATTTTTGTGTGGCTCTCTTATCGAACTGCGTAATCAATGTTTTGAAACCAGTAAGTGGAAGATTTATCAATTCAACGAGGAATCTCCGATGAGCTTACAAAAGTTTAAGGATGAGCAAGAGCAACAACGTAACGAAATTGTGCAAAAGTTGCACGATCTTCACCTCCGAATCAGCATTATTGTGCTGAAGGCTTGTGATATTGACCTCACGCAGTTCCTTATTAGCAATGGTTTTCGCAAGTCCAAATCAGATGATAGGCTAAATGAAGATGGCGATATTGATGAGAATCCGAAGAAAATATCCCATGCCGAGAAGGCTGCTATGCGCACCAAATGCCGCAAATTGACCAAATTCATTAGATTGGCTGATTACTTTATTATCAACACTTTAATGACCCTTGCTTTCGAAGAGACGATCAGGCTTGCTGGGATTATTGACGTTCCGGCTCCCGAAATTCCCCCGTCTGTAACAAAAAAACTAGGAAAAGCCAATGACTTTGCGTTCGCACCTCAATTTGACGATAAGGAGGAATCCAAAAAAGGTATATCAAAATTCTCTGTTGAGGTTGTACTGAATTCAGAAGGTACTTTGGTATTCAAGCCTGCGCTGCATGATTTCCAAGACACTCTAGATCGCAACATTGATCTCGTGATCAAGAAGGTATGCCACCCTTTTCGACTCACTAAAGACCCAGACTTCCATTTCTACACGAAAGTGAATGAGAGTGAAGACTCCGAGGAAAGGGCTGGAGAAGTGAACGTGGAGCAAATGGTTTTGCAGCATCAGAATCTTTTGAATGAGAAGGAACGAGTGAAGACTGGGATGGTTCGCGCGTTTGAGGCCGCCCAGATGGCGATTGCACGTTTTGAGGATTTCAAAAATATGTATCTGGAGAACATCACGACCGATATTACAAGCTTTAAGGATCACAAGGCTGAATTTATTGGCGAATTGTTGGAAAAATACGAGACTCAGATTGCCAACATGGAGCTCTTTCAGTCTGAAATGTCTGTTGGCATTCTCCTGATCGACGCTTCACAGCTCAGAAATCTATTTTCTCCTGAACCCGTGCGCCTGAAGTGTGAAATTCACGACCTTTTCCCTGTTGTCACTCGTCAAAAATTGGATGTTCTGCTGGCTGAATACAAATTCGCTCTTGGTCGCATCTCGTCTGTTCCTGCCAATGTCGATCAATTTGTGGATTTGATGGCATTTCTGACTGACCTGGAAACAAAGACGGATGGTATGTCGAGTGGATTCAAGCATGTGGAAGAGATGATGGATCTTTTGATCACGAAAGAATTTAAAGTACCAGAAAACGACAAAACTACGTTTGATACTCTTAATGTTACTCGAAATTCGTTTAAGACTGCCCTTATCCAAGCTCAAACGTCTACGACGGACAACATTGAAAAGTTCTCTAAGTTGTTAACGGCGGATATCCCTAAGTTGCAAAAAGCCATCAGCGATGCCATCGAAGATCAGAAGGCAGACATCATCGCCGACGCTGGTGCCAAAGCCTCGGATGTTCTTGCTGTTCTTGGAACAATGGATGTCAAGCTGAAGGAGCACGAGGCTTTGGCGAAGAAATATGAGCGGCATCAAATTGTTCTAGGCTCCGAGGTTGTTCAATATGACGAAATTAAGAAAGCGCGCGTCGACTTGGACTTGAAGAAACAGCTTTGGGACGCGGTCTCAAATTTTGAGGTGTTTTCTGAGACCTATCGAAGCGTTTCCATTTTTGAGCTTGAATTCACGAAGGTCCAAGCCTCTGTCACCGCTTATAATAAGACTTCCATGCAAGCAAAACGCAGATTGGAAGGTAATCCTGTTCCGCAGCAGCTCAAGGATAAGATTCAAGAGTGGCTTGATATTCTTCCCATTATTGAAGATCTGCGCACGGAAAACTTCCAAGAACGTCATTATATTTCGTTAGCCCAAATTTTAAACCACAAAGTACATGAAGATAAAAAATTTTCTTTCGAGTCGATCAAAAAGATTGATTATATGGCAGCCAAACCCCTTGTTGCCACCGTTGCCAACAAAGCTAGACAAGAACATCAATTGCAAACTCAACTTGATGGCATCATTGATACTTGGGAGGGTAAAGATGGCAAACAGTTGCCTCTTGACAACCATGCCGACTTCAAGGATGTGTACATACTTTCGAACTTGGAAGAGCTGATGACGACTCTTGATGATTCTTTGATGAGTATGGGTCAAATCTTGGGTTCTCCTTTTGTGGGTCCCATGCAAGATAAAGTGAAATACTGGTACGAACTATTGATATTAATGCAGGATACCTTAAAAGAATGGACCGCCTGCCAGCGTTCTTGGGTGTATCTCGAGAGTATTTTTGCCTCCCCTGGCATTCAGCGTGAGCTTAGCACAGATAATGCGGAATTTCAGAAGGTGGATAGAGGCTGGAAGAGCATTATGCAGCGTGCTCACGATACCGACCACGCTATTGAACTCGTTCGTGCTCCTGGGTTGAATCTAAAGGAAACTTTCAGAGATTATAACGACAAATTAGATAAAATTACCAAGTCTTTGAATCGCTACCTTAACACCAAACGTATTGCATTTCCGCGGTTTTACTTTTTGTCTAACGAAGAGCTGCTCAAGATTTTGGCGAATGCGAAAGACCCGAGAATGGTTGAGCCTCACTTGCCAAAATGTTTTGAAGCTGTTCACACTTTGGAATTCGGCGGGGAAGGCAATAGAGACATCAAAGCCATGCGATCTCCAGAATTGGAAAAAATTCCTTTGTCGACTGTGGTCAAGGCTCGTCAAGTTGTCGAGGACTGGTTGAAACAGTTAGAAAAAGCCATGAGAGATACGTTGAAAAAGCTCATGCGTCAAGGTGTCGTTGCATTGGAGCATCAACCTCGTGGAGAATGGATTATGGAAAAATATGCTCAAGTGGTAATGACAGTCTCCCAAATTGCATGGGCTCGTGGTTGTGAACAAGCCATCATGTCTCAAGATCCACTGGATGCCATGAAGCGCTGGGTTGAATTTCAGAATCTACAGCTAACTGAGCTGACTCGTTTTGCTCGTGGCAAACTGGACAGAGGCCAGCGCGGCAAAATCGTAGCCCTTATCACCACCGATGTGCATGCCCGCGATGTATGCCTTGATCTTGTGGAGGAGAAAGTTGCGCACATGGGCTCATTTACGTGGCAACAACAGCTCCGATTCTACTGGGACTCGAATGAAGATGACTGTTTGGTACGTCAGTCTAATGCTGTTTTCAATTATGGTTATGAATACATGGGGATCACGACTCGTCTTGTGATTACTCCACTAACTGACCGATGCTGGATGACCATCACGGGTGCGTTGCATATTCGCTTCGGAGCAGCGCCGGCTGGGCCTGCTGGTACTGGCAAAACAGAAAGTACCAAAGATCTTGCCAAGGCTCTGGGATTTTGGTGCATTGTATTTAATTGCTCTGAACAAGTGACATTTGAAACTACTGCGAAAAATTTTATGGGATTGGCTCAATGCGGTGCATGGACTTGTCTAGATGAGTTTAATCGTATTGATATCGAAGTGTTGTCTGTCATAGCCCAACAAGTGCAGTGTGTACGCGAGGCTCTTTTACAGAAGCTTGATATGTTTTCATTTCAAGGAGAAATGATTGCATTGAAAACCACATTTGGTGTAATGATAACTATGAATCCCGGGTATGCTGGTCGTACCGAACTTCCCGACAATTTGAAAGTTCTTTTTCGTCCAGTTTCCATGATGATTCCAGATTATGCTTTGATTGCAAAAATTATGCTTTACGCCGAAGGTTTCGACACTGCTCCGGTCTTGGCAATCAAGATGACAAAGCTCTATAAGCTATCATCTGAGCAGTTGTCTCAGCAGCCCCACTATGACTTTGGTATGCGTGCGGTCAAGTCTGTGCTTGTGATGGCCGGAGCGCTTAAGCGTTCTGAACCGAATGTGCCTGAAGACCAAATCTTGATTCGCGCCATGGTGGACTCAAACATACCAAAATTCCTGGCTGATGACATTCCGCTGTTCAATGCCATTGTACGCGACTTATTTCCTAATGCCGAGTTGAAACAGAAGGAACTCGGTTTGTTAAACAACACCATTATGGAGATGTTGGAACAACAAGGCCTTCAGTCAGATGTGAAACCTTTCAATGGAAAAGTTGTCGAATTATTTGAGATTTTCACGGTGCGGTTTGGAGTTATTCTGGTAGGTCCTGCGGGAGGCGGTAAGAGTACATGTGCTAAAACTTTGCAATTGGCCATGACGACTTTGCGCCAACAACAACATGAGGATGAGCGATTCCAAAATGTCGAAATGCATGTGTTGAATCCAAAATGTATCAGCATGGCTGAGCTCTACGGAGATGTCGATAAAAATACGAACGATTGGACAGACGGGCTGGCTTCCTCTATAATGCGTTCGGCCCTCGAGGATAAGTCCCTCGACAAACACTGGGTCACGTTCGACGGGCCAGTCGATGCTTTGTGGATTGAGAACATGAACACAGTGTTAGACGACAATATGACCTTGTGTCTTGTGAACGGTGAACGAATCAAGTTGAAACCTGCGCTACGTATGTTATTCGAGGTGGAGGATCTCAGCCAAGCGTCACCCGCTACAGTCAGTCGTTGTGGAATGGTCTATCTCACGCCTTCTGATCTGGGTGTCCTGCCTTACGTTCGGACATGGGTCTCCTCTTGCTACACTACCATGCAACCAGGGCACCGTGCGTATCTTTATGAGTTATTTGAAACACTCTTGCCTCAAGGCCTGGAATTTCTGTATGAAAACTGCAAAATGCCCATTCCTTGCGTGCCCGTCAATGTCGCGACCAGTCTCTGTTCTATTTTTGAGTCGTTGTTCACGGAGAAGAATGGCATTAATTTTGCAGATCCATTAGACACTCTCAAACCTATAACAAAGCTGGTGTTTGTGTTTTCCTACGTCTGGTCCGTTGGCGGGCCCATCGACGAGCCGAGCCGAGCTCCGTTGAGTAATTTTTTTGCTACTTTGTTTGCTGACTGTAAACCAGCTGGTAATCTCTATGACTACTTCGTGGACATGAAGGAACGTCAGTGGGCAGAGTGGAATACCATCGTGACACTTTTTGAGTACAATCAAACCATGCCCTACTTTCAAATGGTGGTGCCGACCCTGGACACAGTGCGGTCAGGTTATGTATTGAAGTGTCTGTTATCTATTGAAAAGTCTACTTTTTTCACTGGGGCTTCGGGCACTGGAAAGTCTATTTTAGTATATGATATACTTTCACAGGCAGAAAGGGAAGGTAAACTCTTGGCCATTCCGGTTACTTTTTCAGCGCAAACCAATCCGCGCAAGTTGCAGCTTTCGCTGGAAGACAAAATGGTTGCACTCAAACGAACTTTACTTGGTGCCACTCCTGGCAAGCGCAATGTTATTTTTGTAGATGACGTAAACATGCCCACAAAGGAAAAGTACGGGGCTCAGCCGCCTGTGGAGTTGCTAAGACAGTATCTAGATTACCGTGGTTTTTGGGATCGCAAAGAACTTTTCTGGAAGGATATTAAAGATACTACTCTTTTGTGCGCGGCCGCCCCACCAGGTGGTGGACGTAGCACTATGACGGCTCGGTTTGTTCGTCATTTCAATATGATGTGCTTGCCAAATCCTACAAACGCTATTATGAACAAGATCTTTTCCTCCATTTTGTCGGGCTTTCTCAAAACAGCAGGCTTTAAAGGAGTGGTGCAAGACTTGGCTCCGAAGATTGTGAAGTCGACCGTGGAGTTGTACGAAATTATCGCACGAGACTTATTGCCAACGCCAGCCAAGTCTCATTACACTTTTAACTTGCGTGACATCTCCAAAGTGTTTCAAGGCATTTTGATGATTGGACCAATGCAATGTGGCACTCCCGAAGTCATGACTCGTCTCTGGATTCACGAGTGTTCTCGCACATTTTCTGATCGATTTACTGACGCAGTCGACCATGGCTGGTACCAAGGCCAAATTGTGTCTTTGCTATCCAGGAACTTTGGTCTGTCATGGACGGTGGAGGACTTGTTCGTCAAGCGTACAATTATGTTTGGCGATTTTTTTACTCCGGGTGTGCGCGACCAGTACGAAGAATGCACCAAAGATGTTGGAGCGCTACTCGACGAGTACCTTAATGAATACAACGAACAGCCTAGCAACTTGTCAATGGACCTGGTCTTTTTTTCTGATGCCATCCAGCATATCTCGCGAATAGCCAGGGTTCTGAGACAACCTCGTGGTAACGCCATGTTGGTAGGTGTTGGTGGCTCTGGCAAGCAAAGTCTAACTCGGTTGGCTTGTTATATTGCTGAATTTGCTTGTTACCAGATTGAGCTTTCGAAGGGCTATGACTACAAGGACTTTCGCGAGAACATGAAAGACATCATGAAGCAGGCCGGCTTGGATAAGAAAGAGACGTGTTTCCTGATGACGGACAATCAAATCATCGATGAGCGATTTCTTGAGGACATCAACAATTTGTTAAACTCCGGTGATATTCCCAATTTGTTCGAAGGAGAGGATTTATTAGAGATTGTGGAGAAAATGATTGTGGTTGTTCGTGAGTTAGGCTTACAACCCACAAAAGCCATAATGTATAACTGCTTCATTGAGCGTGTGCGCAACCATCTGCACATTGTTTTGGGCATGAGCCCTGTTGGGGACTCATTTCGCTCGCGCTGCCGCAAATTCCCGTCTCTCATCAACTGTTGTACGATTGACTGGTACTCTAAGTGGCCTCGTGATGCGCTTATGTCTGTGTCTTCCCGTTTCTTAAGTGAAATCAATGATTTGCCTGATGAAAAAACCAGGCATTTGTTGAGTGAAATGTGTGTAGTTGTTCACCAAAGTGTGGAAGCAGGTTGCGCCCGCTTCCTCGCTTCTCTGCGGCGTTATCTCTATACCACTCCCAAGAGCTTCTTGGATCTCATCAAGCTGTATGTAAACATTTTTAAAAGTAAGCGGGAGACTCTAACTGAGAAGAGAGATGTGCTGACGGTGGGTCTGCAAAAATTACGTGAGACCAACGCAGAGGTGGCACGTTTGCAGGCTGCGCTCATTAAATTGCAACCTGAGCTCATCATCAAGCAGCAACAAGCCACAGAGCTACTTGAACAAGTCAAAGTTGAGGATGACAAAATTAACAAAGTGAAGGCTGTGGTAGAGGTAGATGAAAAGATTGCTTCCAAGCAAGAAGTAGTTGCGAGGGAGGCAACTGCAGAGGCGCAAGCTGAACTTGCTCTAGCATTACCTCTGAAAGACAAGGCGCTCGCGGCCCTCGACTCTTTCACAGGCGCTGATGTTGCAATTCTGAAGAAGATGGGATCCCCAGTAGATGAGGTTCGACTGACTATTGTGATGGTGCATACTTTGCTTGGAGGGACCAAGTCGGATTGGAAGGAAATGCAGAAGATGGTTGCAGGAGGTTCTTTCAAAAATGATCTTTTCGGATTGCAGAAGGTGATTGAAGAGAAAGGACTTGAGAAGAAGGTGTTAGATCGTATGCAGCCTTTTCTAGATAACCCCAGTCTCACAGTTGAGATTCTTTCTAATAAGAGCCGTGAAGCAAGTAAGCTGCTTGACTTCACTCGATCAATGGTTGCTTACAACTCTGTTGTGAGAGACATTGCACCGAAGCAGGAAAAAGTCGCTCAACTTTCCGCCGAACTCGCAATTGTCCAGGCCGCTCTCAAAGAGAAGAAAGAAGCACTCGCCAAGGTAGAGAGGGATGCTGCAGATCTCAAAGCCAAATGTAATGCAGCTTTGGAGTCCAAGAACCGCGCTGAGGCCGAAGCAAAAACTGCCGAGCGGCAGTTAAATGCTGCACAAAGTCTTACGAAAGCACTGGGCAGTGAGGAAACAAGTTGGGATGCGCGACAGAAGCAATTTAAGGAGGATATGGAAAAATTGGTAGGCGATGCTTTTCTTAGTGCGGCTGCTGTGTCGTACATTGGCGGGTTTACGGGCGCGTATCGCAAGGCATTAATCAAAGAGTGGATAGTTGCAATGGCTGAAAAAAAGATTTCTCATACTGCTGACTTCCAGCTGGCGAACTGTTTGGGTGACCCCATGCTGGTACGCCAATGGCAGATGAACGGTTTGCCTTTCGATGAAAGCTCTATTGATAGCGCAATTATTGCCTCTAATGCTGATCGTTTCCCTTTGATGATCGATCCACAGCTTCAGTTTTCGAACTGGCTCAAGAATGAGTTCGCGCAAAAAATCAAATTGACCAAATTTACAGATAAAGAGCTGCTAAAAAATGTTGAACATTGTTTGCGTTACGGGTGGGCGTGCGTCATTGAAGATGTTGGTGAGTCACTTGAGCCCGCCATCGACCCCGTACTGGCGCAGAACTGTGTGCAGCAAGGCAACATTCTCACGATCAAGCTGGGCGACAACAGCGTGGAGTGGAACAATCAGTTCCGGTTCTTTTTGATTACCAAGAACTCCAACCCACACTATCTGCCTGAGACCCAGATCAAAGTGACGTTGGTGAACTGCACTGTCACACTCGAGGGGCTGGCAGGCCAGCTGCTGGCGGAGACAGTCAAGAAGGAGGCTGAGCAGGTCGAGACCCGCAGGCAACGCATCGTTGTACAGCTAGCATCAGGTAAAAAGAAGCTTGCAGAAATGGAAGCTGAAATTTTAAAAACGCTCAAGGAAGCCAAGGGCAATATCTTGGACTCACAGGACCTGATTGACAAGTTGCAAAACTCCAAGGCTACGCAGGACGTCATTCAGGCGCAGGTCGAGCAAAGCGTAGAGACGCAGGTGCAGATCGAGAAAACCAGACAGCAATACGTGCCTATGTCCAATCTAGGCTCCATTCTGTTTTTTGTTATCAGTGACATGGCGTTTATCGACCCAATGTATCAGTATTCTCTGAATTATTTTAGTCGCTTGTTTCTGCTCGCGTTCGATAAAGCCGAAAAGAATGACGACGTGCCAACGCGGCTTGTCAACTTGAAACAAGTCCTGATCAAATTGTGCTATAACAACGTTTGTCGTGGCCTGTTTGAATCTCACAAATTGCTCTTTTCATTTCTCATTTGTATGAAAATCCAGATTGACAGTGGAGTGATCACACAAGAACAGTTTATGTTTCTTCTCAAAGGAAACGGTGCGACTGTTCCTGATATGACCAACATCCCTCCCAATCCATTTCCTGAAATTCTTCCAGAGTCAAGTTGGCAATTAGCTGTCTATTTCGAGAACGAAATAAAAACATTCAAAGGTTTAACCGCTGAAACCGTTCGCAATTCTGATGCATGGAGAGCCTTCGTGTTGGCCGACGATCACCAAAACATCACCATTCCTGGAGTGTACCAGTCAACGATATCCACTTTTGATCGCCTTCTAATGCTCAAGGTGTTTGCTCCTCCTAAGCTTATGATGGCGATGGCGTCTTACGTGGGTATCTCAATGGGCCGCGAGTTCGTAGAATCGCAGCAGATCGACATGGATGTAATATACGCTGACTCTGACCCCATCACGCCTATTATATTCATTCTTTCTGCCGGTGCCGATCCGTCCTCGCTTCTCACGCGTCTGGCCAAGAAGAAAGGCTTCCTGAATAAACTAAACACCATCTCGCTGGGTCAAGGTCAAGGGCCTCGCGCAAGGGAGTTGATCGCCAACGCCTTTAAAAACGGCGAGTGGGCTTTACTTCAGAACTGCCACTTGGCCAAGTCGTGGATGCAAGATTTAGAGGATATTGTAGGTGGCTTCGCCGCTAGTGAGCAACGGCCGCACCGTGAATTCCGTCTGTGGCTGACGGCCATGCCGTGTAACTACTTTCCCGTTGCCGTATTGCAGAAGGGCATCAAGGTTACGAATGAGCCCCCGAAAGGCTTACGCGCGAACTTGATGCGCTCGTACAAGAACGTTATTAAAGCGGAGGAGTTCGAGACGTGTACGAAGCCCCATCCCTGGAAGAAATTGCTTTTTGGTCTTTGCTTCTTTCATGGCATTATCCAGGAGCGCATGAAGTTCGGGCCGTTAGGCTGGAACAAGCGCTACGAGTTCAACGACAGTGACTTAGAAACATCAATTTCTAACATGCGCATGTTTATCGAGGAACAAGAACATATTCCGTGGGACGCGCTGCGTTATGTATGCGGAAAAATCAACTTTGGTGGGCGTGTCACCGATGAGTGGGACCAGCGCTGCTTGTCTACCATTCTCAATGCGTACATGGACCCCGCATTGCTAACGGAAGATTTTAAGCTTTCGACCAGTGGGTTGTTTTACGCACCACCTGAGGGCCCATTAGACAGCTATGTCAAATATCTCGTTGACGTGAAGGCTGGTGCTGAAAATAATCCGGAAGTGTTTGGTATGCATGAAAATGCTAACTTGACTTTCCAAGACAACGAAACGAAGAAAATCCTGACATCTATTTTGGAAATGCAGCCACGCTCTGCCGGAGGTGTGGGCAAGACCCCAGATATGGTGGTTACAGAGGTTGCGAAGGCAATCGAGGAAAAATTACCCGGGGATTTCATGCGCAGAGGCGCGCACCCAGATTCTTTTTTGATGCGTGGGCCTGTGATGGACTCGCTAGCCACCGTGCTTATCCAAGAAATGGATCGCTACAACATCTTGCTAAAGACCATGCGTTATTCATTAGCGCAAGTCCAGCTGGCTATCATGGGCCGCGTAGTTATGTCCGCCGAGCTCGATCTGATGTACAACTCACTGTTAAACAACCAAATTCCAGATATGTGGAAATCACCTATTGGGCCAGATTCGCTGAAGCCGTTGGCTGCTTTCATCATCGACCTTCTCCAGAAGTTCGAATTTTTTGCTGACTGGCTTAAACTGGGCCCCCCAAAGTCCTACTGGATGAATGCCTTCTTCTTTCCCCAGGGTTTTCTAACTGGAGTGCTCCAGAACTACGCACGTAAACACCGGGTCGCCATTGACGGACTGAACTTTGATTTTACCGTGCTCAACTTTCGAGACAAAAAGGGTGTGACCGCCGCGCCTGAAGACGAGTTTATATATATGGTCTTTTTTTGGACGGCGCGGCCTGGGATTTCAAAGAAGGAGGCTTGGTTGACGCGGAGATCGGAGAGATGTTTACAAATGTGCCCGTTATCCACTTCAGACCGGATCCAAACCTAGTGCGCCGACCTGCTGACTATGACTGCCCTTTGTACAAGACTCACGTGCGCGCGGGTGTGCTTAGCACTACTGGTATCTCCACCAATTTGGTGTTGTCAGTTCAGCTCCCAACAAAAATCAAGCCTTCCACCTGGATTATGCGAGGAACTGCTATGCTTTGTCAGCTAAGCTTCTAAACTTATGTTTTGTCTTTACATACTTCTTTTATCGTTCGTTACACTATGTACTAGAATTTAGGTGATTTTTACCAAATATTTATTTATTCTTTAATTGAACTATAAATTATTGTCC